>Ga0209450_10000571_pt1 | contig 18651 bp, 11 predicted proteins | sample FrelakmetLWP11LW_FD_187149 | JGI IMG/M metagenome (GOLD analysis project Ga0209450, IMG submission 187149) | Freshwater lake sediment microbial communities from the University of Notre Dame, USA, for methane emissions studies - LWP11 LW (SPAdes)... | ecosystem: Environmental > Aquatic >...
GGTCAAGCCTGGTGCCGGTCTGGGCCTCCAGGAAGCGGATCAGGTCTTCGAGTTGTTTGCGGACGTAATCCTGCCGTATCGTGCCGAAGGATCCGTCGAAGCGATCCCCCACATTGATCATCCGATAGGGCTTGTTCCCGTACATCTCGCTTAGATGATGGAACCACTCGCAGATCACCCTGCACTGATTGTCGCAGGCCAGCAAGATATCGGGCTCTGCCAGGCGAGGGATCGGCCGTCCGGCGGCGTCAAGCAGATCCTCGCTCCCGAGTGCACCCCACCCGTCCGCCAGGTACGCGGTATTAAAGAGTTCATAAGCGCAGCCCATCCGGTCCAGGCCCACGGCTTCGGCCCTTCTCAACAACTGGGACTGGCCCCTGGCGATCAGCAGGGCCGCATGGTTTTCAGGGTAGACAGTGATCAGGTGCGGCTCGAAGGCCTTGAGGATTTCCACAGGAAACATGGCCGTCACATAGGCCACCGGCCTTCCTTCGGCCTTTGCCTCCAGGGCCCGCTGGTAATGTTCGCTCATGAGCCGGCGCTGCAACCGATGGACTTCTTTCATCTGATCGTTGGGCATTTTCCCTCCCCTTGATGACTCGGACTATGCGGGATTCAGCGTTGCCTGTCAAGCCAAAGCCTGCCCGGGAAGCCGCGGACGCCCGCCTCACCCATGACCTGGAGCTTGCCACTGAGGTGTGGCGTCTTCGTTTTCTGTTATTGGAGGGACCCCCGTGGCCTTTATGCGCCGCTGGCGCATTTTTCTGTGTTTATTTCAAAGAGCTAAACTGTTACGAATAGGATAATTTCTTGCGCCCTGAGGATTCTTGCCTGGTCACAGGCGTCTGGTGCTGCAGTGGAGAGGGTAAAGAGTGATTGAGCGGTGGTCAAAACTCAATGGATACCGTGAGGTGCTGGCGATCAGCCTGCCGCTGGTGGCCTCCATGGGATCCTTCACGGTCATGCAGTTCACGGACCGGGTGTTTCTGGCCAACTACTCCGTGGACGCCATCGCCGCCGCACTGCCTGCCGGCATCGTCTCCTTCACCCTCATCTCCTTTTTTATGGGCGTTGCGAATTACACCAACGTCTTTGTCGCCCAGTACACAGGCGCCAGGGCTTTCAACCGGGTCGGCGCCTCCCTGTGGCAGGGGATTTACTTCTCCCTTGGAGCAGCCGTTCTCCTTGCCCTCATGGTGTTCCTTTCCGACAGAATCTTTGACCTCATCGGCCATTCCCCTCATATCCGGTCTCTCGAAGTGGCCTACTTCAACGTGCTCACTCTGGGCGCAGGCCTCGTCGTCCTCAACTCCGCCATAGCTTGCTTCTACACAGGACGCGGCCTGACATGGACCGTCATGATCGTCAATGTGATCGGCGCTGCGGTCAACATCCCTTTGGATTACTGCATGATCAACGGCGTGGGCCCTTTTCCGGAACTCGGCATTGTGGGAGCAGGCATTGCCACCGTCATCGCAACCGCTACAAGCACAACCGTCCTCGTCATTCTTATTTTTCGCAAAGCTAACAGGGAACAGTTCTCCACGTGGAAGGCCAGGGCTTTTGATAAGGAACTCTTCGGCAGGATGATGAGATACGGCCTCCCCAGCGGGGTCCAGTTCTTCCTGGAGATTTTCGGATTCACCTTTTTCATCCAGATGGTCGGAAGGCTGGGGGACCTGGAGTTGGCCGCCTCCAACATCGTGCTTTCCATCGAGTCCCTTTCTTTTCTTCCCATGGTGGGCTTTCACATCGGGAACGCCACCCTGATGGGGCAGGCCATCGGTCGCCGTCGGCCCGAGGAAGGAGCCTACGCCACCACCAGCGCTGTTCACATCACCATGGTTTACATGATGTTCCTGGCCGTGGTCTTTGTCCTAACGCCGGAACCGCTCCTTCGGCTGTTCAGGGCCGATCAGCATACGCACGACCAGTATGCCGAGATCATGGCCCTCGGCGTCATCCTTCTGCGGTTCGTCGCCGCCTTCTCTTTCTTCGACGCCCTCAATCTCATCTTCTCCAGCGCCATCAAAGGGGCAGGAGACACGCGCTTCATCATGTGGACGATTGCGGCGCTCTGTCTCGGCGTGATGATTGTCCCGATTTATGTTGCGGTTGAAGTCATGGGAGCAGGGATTTATGCGGCGTGGACGATCGCCACGATTTACGTGTGCGCCCTAGGCATGGCGTTCATGCTGCGTTACCGCCAGGGGAAGTGGAAACGCATGCGCGTGATCGAATCGCAGGCCACAGGGCACTAGAACAGCGACCAAGCCATGCACCAGGCCTATCGATATTGCCTGGGGGCGATGTCATATTTCCGCACCTTGTAGCCGAAGATCCGTTCCGTGGTCTTTAAGGATTTTGCGGCCCTTCTCATGTTTCCCCGGCTCGTTTTAAGGGCGTCGATCAGCAGTTCCCTTTCGTATCTTTCAACAGCGTCAATCAAGGATTGAGACTGCTGGGTCCCTGTTTGCTCGGCCGTCGCAAGGGTCGGCGGCAGATGATAGGAATGGATCACCTGGTCGTCACAGAGGAGAACCGATCGCTCCATGCAGTTCTCGAGTTCCCTCACATTTCCCGGCCAGTGGTACTGGACGAGGGCGTCGATCGCAGGCGTTGAGATTCGCTTGATGTCCTTGCGGTATTCTGTGGCATATTTTTCAAGGAAGTAGTCGGCCAGCATGAGCACGTCCGCCTCCCTCTCCCTTAGGGGCGGCAGGTAGATGGGGTACACATTCAGGCGGTAAAAGAGGTCTTCTCGAAAGGAGCCTCCTTCAACCGCAGCGGCAAGATCCTTATTAGTAGCCGCGATGAGGCGAACATTCACCTTGATCGTCCTCGTCGCCCCAAGCCTCTCCATTTCCCTTTCCTGAAGAACCCTCAGGAGCTTGCCCTGGCTCTCGAGAGCCAGCGCTCCGATCTCATCGAGGAAAATCGTGCCTCCGTTCGCCAGTTCGAACTTTCCCTCTTTTTGCCGGCTGGCGCCTGTGAAGGCCCCTTTTTCATATCCGAAGAGCTCCGCCTCCACGAGGTTCGCGGGAAGCGCGGCACAGTTGACCTTGATGAGGGGTTTTTCAGCCCGCAGGCTGTTGTAGTGGATGGCGTTTGCGACCAGTTCTTTTCCTGTGCCGCTTTCCCCCAGGAGCAGGACATTGGCGGTGCTCTTCGCCACCTGAGTGATGAGGTAGAACACTTCCTGCATCTTGCGGCTGTTGCCGATGATATTGCTGAAAGAGTACTTCTTGCTCAGCTCTTTCCTCAGTCTCAGGTTGTCCTCGCTGAGTTGTTCTTTCTCCCTCTCAATCTTGTCGAGGAGCGCCACCTTTTGCGCGATGAGGCTGCTGATGATCATGAGGAAGCGCACGTCTTCATCGAGGGGCTTCGGCTCATGGAGGGTGAGATCCACACTGAGCGCACCGATCACCCGGGTGCCTTCCTTGATGGGCACGCAGATAAAAGAGATTTGCCCCTTTTCGGGCTTAGCGCGCGCTCCCGTGCGACTCAAAAACAGCGGTTCTGTCGTGATGTCCGGCACGGCGATCGGCTTGCCTGATTCAATCACCCGGCCCGTTATCCCTTCCCCTAGCCTGTAGCGGCCCTTGATCTTGACGGCCGCGGATATGCCGTGGGCAACTTCAATGTGGATTTCAGAGGCCTCAGGGTTCAGGATCGTGATGGAGCCCCGGTTCATTCCGAGGTGCTGAGACAGGAGATCCAGAACCTTGTAGAGAGCCTTTCGCAGATCCATGGTCAGATGGATTGCCGTAGTGATCTCGTAAAGGCAAGATATCTTCTCCGGTTGAGCGCTGGAGATGGTCGGCTTCAACTCTTGATCAACCCCCTCGGACCTGTTGAACCTTTGGCGAGAGACTACAAAAATGTAGGAGAAGATGCAATCACTATTTGAGGAAATCTCGGGCAGGTTTTTCCGTGGGGTTTAGCCGTGGCCCGTGCGCCGTATGCCGTGCCCCCTTCCCAATCATTCTTCCAGGCAGAATTTGCTGAAGGCCTCGTCAATGGGAACAGGATAATTTCCGTCAAAGCAGGCGAAGCAGAGATCTTCTCTGGGGATGTGCGTCGACCTGACAAGGTTGTCCATGCTGAGATAGCCAAGACCGTCCAGGCCGATGTAGTCCCGGATCTCCTCAACGGTCTTTCTTGCCGCGATCAGTTCCCCTCTGGTCGAGAAATCAATCCCATAAAAGCAGGGAAACCGATGGGGCGGACAGCTCACCAGGAGATGAATCTCCTTGGCTCCGATGGTTCTCAGGGTTTTGATCCTTGTTTTTGCCGTGGTTCCCCGGATGATGGAATCCTCGATGATCACCACCCGGCGGTCCTTCAACAGATCCTTCACGGGGTTGAGCTTCACCTTGACCCCAAAATCCCTCATGCTCTGAGAAGGTTGAATGAAGGTTCTCCCCACATAGTGATTCCGGATGACCCCCATCTCCAGAGGAATCCCTGAAGCCTGGGCATAGCCGATAGCCGCGTAGTTCCCTGAATCCGGAAAGGGCATGACAAGGTCCGCTTTGAGCGGGAATTCTTCCGCCAGAAGTTGTCCCTGTTTTTTTCGGAAGAGATAGACATTCTGCCCGAAGACCGTGCTGTCAGGCCTAGAAAAGTAGATGAGCTCAAAAATGCACTGGGCCTTCCGGTTGGCTTTCTCGCACCGGATGCTCTGAACTCCCTGGGAGTTGATAATCAGAATCTCCCCGGGCTCGACTTCCCTGACATATTCCGCTTCGACCAGGTCCAGCGCGCAGGTCTCCGAGGTGAGCACGTACCCGGAGTGGAGTCGGCCCAGGCAAAGAGGTCTGAACCCATGAGGGTCCCTGAACGCCAGGAGCGAATCCTCCGTCATGATCACCATGGAGTAAGCCCCCTTCACTTGGCTCATGGTCTCGAGCATGGCTCGCTCCAGACCTTTCTTCATGGCTTTCGCGATCAGGTGGAGGACCACCTCGCTGTCCGTGGTGGTCTGAAAGATGGAGCCCTCGTCTTCCATTTGTGCGCGGATCTGACGGGCATTCACGAGATTTCCGTTGTGGGCGATGGCGAGCGTCTTTCCCAGGTGGTGGATCTTCAGGGGCTGGGCGTTCATCAGCAGGGAAGACCCGGTGGTCGAGTACCGCACATGACCCAGGGCCATGTGTCCTTTCAGTCTTGAAAGGACCTCTTCGCCGAAAAGGTCGGGCACAAGGCCCATGGCCTTGTGCTCCACCACGTGCCTGCCGTCGGAAGTGACAATGCCGGCGCTTTCCTGTCCCCTGTGCTGAAGCGCGTAAAGGCCGAAGTAGGTGAGCTTGGCCGCCTCTTCATGGCCATAGACCGCGAAGATACCGCACTCTTCACGAGGACGATCATCTTCGATTTGCGATTTGCGATTTGCGATTTGCGATTTAGGATTTCTGATTTTTTCCATGGTATTCCTGCAAGGATTTTACATCCAGTTTCCCCTCGATCATGCACTTGATGGCAAGGGCTGTGGCCTTGGCTCCGGCAACGGTCGTCGTGTAGGGGATGTCGAAGTTGAGGGCTGTGCGGCGGATGGAGGAGGATTCTGAGACCGCCCTCTTGCCCCGTGTGCTGTTGATCACCAGGTCGATCTCCCTGTTCTTGACCATGTCCACAATGTTGGGTCTCCCCTCTCCTACTTTTCGCACTTCCTGATTCTTGATCCCGTAGCGCGTGAGAAAAGAGGAGGTCCCTCTCGTGGCCACGACTCTGAACCCCATGAGCGAAAAAAGCGATACCGTATCCACGATCGCCGCCTTGTCCTCATCCTTCACGCTGATCAGCACCGTGCCTGAGAGGGGCAGCTTCTGTCCTGCGGCAAGCTGCGATTTTGCAAAGGCCAGTCCGAAGTTCTCGTCAATCCCCATCACTTCACCCGTCGATTTCATCTCAGGGCTCAGGAGCGTGTCCACCCCCGGAAACCGGGCAAAGGGGAAAACGGATTCCTTGACAGACACGTGGGAAGGGAAAACCTCCTTGGTCAGGCCGAGATCTCTCAAGGTCATTCCCATGATGACTTTGGTCGCCAGCCTTGCATAAGAGATCCCTGTCGCCTTGCTCACAAACGGAACCGTTCGAGAGGCCCTGGGGTTGACTTCGAGGACATAGATCAGGTCGTCCTTGACCGCGTACTGGATGTTCATCAGGCCGACCACCTTGAGTTCCCTGGCAAGGGATCGGGTCTGCTCCTTGATGCGCTCCACAACACCGGGATTGAGAGAAATGGGAGGAAGCACGCACGCACTGTCCCCGCTGTGAATCCCGGCTTCTTCAATGTGCTCCATGATCCCGGCGACGACAGTGTCTTTGCCGTCGGAAATCGCGTCCACATCGATTTCAATGGCATGGTCGAGAAACCGGTCGATGAGCACGGGTTTCCCCGGAGAGACCTCCACGGCGCTCTTCATATAGTACTCCAGGTCTCTCTGCTCGTAAACGATTTCCATGGCCCGGCCTCCGAGCACAAAAGAGGGCCGAACCAGAACAGGATACCCGATTCTTGCAGCCGCCTCGATCGCCTCCGACTCGTTGGTCGCAATACCGTTTTCAGGCTGGCGCAATCCGAGCCGGGTCAGCAATTCCTGGAACCGTCTCCGGTCCTCAGCCAGGTCAATGCTGTCCGGGCTCGTGCCCAGGATCCTGACTCCTGCTTCTGCAAGAGGGACAGAAAGGTTCAGCGGGGTTTGGCCTCCGAACTGGACAATGATGCCTTCCGGCTTTTCCTGCTCCACAATGCTGAGCACGTCTTCCCGTGTCAGGGGTTCAAAATAGAGCTTGTCCGAGGTGTCATAGTCTGTGCTGACCGTCTCAGGGTTGCTGTTCACCATGATGCTCTCGATCCCCATTTCCCTGAGGGCAAAGGAGGCCTGGACACAGCAGTAATCAAATTCGATCCCCTGTCCGATCCGATTGGGGCCCCCTCCCAGGATGACCACTTTTTTCCGAGTGCTGCGGCGAATCTCGTTTTCCTGTTCGTACGTGGAGTAGTAGTAGGGGGTGTAAGCCTCGAACTCTGCAGCACAGGTATCCACCAGCTTGTAGACCGGTTCAACGCCGCCGGTTTTTCGGATCTGGCGGATCCCCTCTTCCTCCGTTGTGAAAAGCCGGGCCAGCTGCACATCTGAAAAGCCATATTCCTTGACCTGCTTCAGAAAGTCCGTGTCCCAGCCCTTGGGGGAAAGCCCCTGCTTCGCCATTTCCATCAGCCTCGCCCTCATCTCCACGATCTGCCGGACGTGGTGGAGAAACCAGGGATCGATGCGGGTCAATTCATAAACCCTGTCGAGAGGGATTCCCCTGTTGAAAGCTTCTGCAATGTAAAAGAGGCGCTTGGAGTTGGGATTGAGGAGCCCCTGTTCGAGATCGCGGAGGTCCAGGAGGTGCTCCTGGCTTTTCGGAGAATCTCCAAGAAGACCGAATCGCCCGATCTCCAGAGACCGCACAGCCTTGTGCAGGGCTTCCTTGAAAGTCCGGCCGATGGCCATGGTTTCGCCCACGGACTTCATGGAGGTCGTGAGCCTGTCTTCAGCGCCCGGAAACTTCTCAAAGGTCCAGCGCGGGATTTTTACCACGCAGTAGTCAATCGTCGGTTCAAAGGAGGCGAGAGTTTCCCGGGTGATGTCGTTGGCGATCTCGTCAAGCGTGTATCCGACCGCCAGCTTGGCCGCTATTTTTGCGATGGGAAAGCCCGTGGCTTTGGAGGCCAGGGCCGAACTCCTGGAAACCCTCGGATTCATCTCGATCACCACCATCTCGCCTGTGTCCGGGTGAATGGCGAACTGGATGTTCGAGCCGCCTGTTTCAACTCCTATTTCCCGGATGATGGCAATAGCCGCATCGCGCATGGCCTGGTACTCCCTGTCGGTCAGCGTCTGAGCAGGGGCCACGGTGATGCTGTCCCCGGTGTGAACGCCCATGGGGTCGAAATTCTCGATAGAGCAGATGATCACCACGTTGTCTTTGAAATCCCGCATGACCTCCAGTTCAAACTCTTTCCACCCGATCAGGGATTCCTCCACAATGATTTCGGAGATCATGCTGGCATCCAGCCCCGCGCTCGCCAGAACCTCGAACTCTTCGCGATTGTAGGCGATCCCGCTGCCGATCCCGCCTAAAGTAAAACTAGCCCGGATGATCAGAGGATACCCGAGGGTCTCTGCCGCAGCCCTGGCATCCTCCATGGTCCTCGCAATCCCGCTCTTCGGCACCCGGAGCCCGATGTGACTCATGGCATTGCGGAATTTTTCCCTGTCTTCGGCCTTCTGAATCACCGGGATCGAAGCGCCGATCATTTCCACGCCCAGTTTCTCCAGCAACCCTGTTTCAGCGACCTTGACCGCAGTGTTGAGGCCTGTCTGACCGCCCAGTGTGGGAAGCACGGCCTGGGGTCTTTCCCGTTCGATGACCTTGGCAACGATCTCGGGGGTAATGGGCTCGATGTAGGTGTGGTGTGCCGTCTCAGGATCGGTCATGATCGTGGCGGGATTGCTGTTGATGAGGACAACCTCATAGCCTTCTTCCCTGAGCGCCTTGCAGGCCTGGGTTCCCGAATAGTCGAATTCACAGGCCTGGCCGATCACAATGGGGCCGGATCCGATGATGAGGATTTTCTTGATGTCAGAACGTTTGGGCATAAGCAAAGCGCTCGAGGATTGAGGAGCGGCCTTTCAGGCCTTGAGGTTCGAGGCAACTACCTTTGACTCCGTCCTCTGTTCACCGTTCACTGTTCACCGTTGTCCGTTGTCCGCTGTTATTTGTCCGTGGTCCGTTGTCAATTGTCCGTTGTAGAAAGATCTTCTCAAGCCCCATCACCGAAGCACGAAATCTGGAAAGCAAGAAAACTCCCTATTCTTCTATACAACCCTCTCTTCTTTCGTGTCTTCTTGCTTTCGTGTTTTCGTGATAAGAGTTTTTTCTTGTTACTTGTCACTCGTCACTTCTTATAATGTTTCTCCATCCTCTCCACGAACCTATCGAAGAGATGCGCGGCGTCGTGAGGTCCCGGAGAGGCTTCAGGGTGGTACTGAACGGAGAAGAGCGGAATTTTTTTGTGAACAAGCCCTTCAAGTGTGCCGTCATTCAAATTCACATGGCTCAGTTCGATGTCCGGATTGTTGAGCGACTCAATGTCCACGCAGAACCCGTGATTCTGGGAAGTGATTTCTACTTTTCCGGTGGCCAGATCTTTCACAGGCTGGTTGGCACCCCGATGGCCGAACTTGAGCTTGAACGTCTTCCCTCCCAGGGCCAATCCCACCAGTTGATGCCCCAGGCAGATCCCGAAAATGGGCCTCTCTCCGATCTGCGCCCGGATGGTCTCGACTGCATAGGTGACCGCTGCCGGATCCCCGGGCCCGTTGCTCAGGAAAAGGCCGTGAGGGTCGAGTTTGGTGATTGTCGCTGAATCCGTGTTTGCAGGAAGGACCAGGAGGGTGCATCCCCTTTGTTCCAGCGAGCGGAGGATGTTGTATTTCACACCATAGTCCATGGCGACCACGCGCCACTTGCCCGGATCGGCGGGCCACTGAAACCCCTCCAGGCCCCGCTCAAGCCTGACCGGCCGTCCATCCTTCCACAACATGGGCTCCTTCCCTGACACCTCCATCACAAGATCCAGGCCTGTCATGGAAGGCGATTGCCTTGCCTTGGAGACCAGGGAGTCAGGGTCCAGATCCAGGGTGGAGAGCGCGGCCCTCATGGCGCCTGCTTGCCTGATGTGCTTGGTCAGAGCCCGGGTGTCGATTCCTTCCACTCCCGGCACATGGGCTTCCCTCAGATAAAGGGCGAGGCTTTTCTGGGATCTCCAGCTGCTCGGAAATTCCTGGTACTCTTTCACCAGAAACGCCCGCACCTGGATTCGTTCCGATTCCACGTCGGCGTCATTGATCCCGTAGTTCCCGATAAGGGGATAGGTCATGGTGACCATTTGCCCGCAATAGGAAGGATCGGTCAGGATTTCCTGGTAACCGGCCATGCTGGTGTTGAAGACGACTTCCCCTGTGACTTCACCGTCTCCGGTAAAGGAACGGCCACGGAAAATCGTCCCGTCTTCAAGCGCAAGCAAAGCCTTTTTGTATTCCAGTCCCGAACTCATAGTGATCAAGACCTATTTCATTTTGCCTTTTTCAGCAAGGCCAAAGCTTCTAGTCTGACCGCAGACGGACGACCGCAGATCGCCGATTGCGCGAAACCCACGCTCTTTGCCCGGTTCAATGTTGGTCGCCGGTTGCTCAAAAACGCTCAGATACAAGGCGCCCGAAATCCCGAGGAGTGAGTCGTACAGTCTAGTACGTCGCAACGACGAGGGATGAGGGCAACGCAGTAGATGGGCGTTTTTCAGCAACCGGCTAGTCCCACTCCTGAAGCCCATCCTTATTCAGATCAGGAGCGGATTTCGGTTTCACCTTCCGATACACTTCGAAAGGACTCATGGCTTTCCCGTCCACCTTGAGAAGGTCCTCTTCAACCCTGATCCCGAATAGCTTCTCGTTCTCCTGAAGATATGTCAAGATGAGGAACCAGTCTTTCTCCTCCAGGGAGACGATTTCGCCCCCATTCAACTGCTCCTCGTCGATGAGCTTGAAGGGGTCTCTCACATAGATGGCTCCTCCTGAAGCAAGAGAAAAGAGGTTGGAGCCCGGGTACGGAGCGGCCTGGGGCTTCACCCTGCCCTCCTGATCAAACTCCAGGCCGTTCAGGATGACAAAACCCCCGCCGTTTAGAGGGTCGCCGGCCATAAAGGATTCTGCCAGGTAGTCGAGGCAAGTCCCGTTGATGAGTACCCTGGGTTTGCCCACGGCGTTGATCAGGGGTCTGCCCGCCGCATTCCCCATCACATAGACCTCCCCTCCTTTGGCGCCGTAAAGAAAGGTCTGGCCCGTGTCTCCGTAGATCACGATCTTCCCGGCCTTCATGATCTGGCCCAGTTGATCCTGGGCATTGCCGTGGACATAGATGGAAAGACCGTCAATGCCTGAACCGAGATAATCCCCTGAGCTGCCGTAAATGTCGATCCGCACACCGCCCGAGTCAGGACCGAAACCGCATCCGTGAAAACGCTGGCCTCTGAGCCCGAAAACAATGAACCTGCGCCAGCCCCTGAAAAAAGCCTCACCCATCAACCGACTGTCACACCAGTCCCCTTCAGGCGGGAACAGAGACGCATCGATGATCAAGACTTTTTCATCGTAAGAAGGACCCCTGAAGAATTGACGAGTCTCCCAGTCGATGAGGCGATAGGTGGTCTTTCGATCGAGAAATCCGGGCGCATTTTGGTCGAGGGACGGGAAGTTTCGGAGAATCGCTTCCAGCGTCTTGCTCACCATTTGAACGATGGACCGCCTCTTCTTGTCATAGGTGGGGTAGCGGCGGTCCAGCATGTCCGTCAGAGCAGAGAGAGCCACCTCGAAATAGGCATCCCCTTTTCTCGCCCAGATCCTGATTTCCTTCAGACAATCCATGAAGTCCGAGTAGTCCCAGGTCCTGATGCCCTGCCGGAGGTAGTCGAAGAGGAGTTCGGGCCGCTGGAGCTCGAAGAAGCTCGCGATGTTGAACCGTTGCCGGTTTTCTTCCTCCAGCACATAGTAGACGCGGCCCGGAAGATAGGGAACCTGCTCCGAAGGCACTTTCACCTCCTTGCCGAACTTGTCGAGGCATGTGAGGTGCTTCACCCCGGCGGGAGAGCTGTTTCCCTCCAGGCTGAAGATGAAAGAGCCCCCGTCCGTGTGACTGCCGCCCCGGGCGTTCCAGTACTTGTCCGCACTGGTCCCCACTCGAGGATCTTCATCGGAAAGGCTTTTGAGGGTCGCATCGATCGCCTGCTTCTCCGAGCAGATGAGCCCCACCTGAACCTGACCGTCGTGGAGCGCGAAAACCTGGGGCCTGAGCATGGCCGTGTCCGTGATGCCGATCAGCTGAAGCTTGCGGTTCTCCGTGTCGTTTCGAGCGATGATGAAAAACCAGGGACCGTCGGGAGAGGCGTGGATGTGGGTCGCCTGGATCGCCCTGTAGATCTTCTGCTTCTCCGGAGAGAGCTTGTCAAAATCCCTCTCCAGCGTTGGAGCGAGAGCCTCGATGACATACTCCAGGGGATACCCGTAGGTGCGGCTGTAAAGATCGAAGAGGAGCACAGAGACCTCGGTGTCCGTCAGGAACAGGGGATGGATGTTCCGCTGCCTCAGGTATTCGACGACCGAATGGTAGTTTGCGAAGTCCCCGTTGTGCACCAGGGCTTCGTTGAGGCCGATGAAGGGGTGAGCGCCTGCAGGGTGCCAAACCCTTCCTTTGGTCGGATAGCGCTGGTGGGCGATCCAGATGTGGGACTTGAAGTCATCGAGCTTGTAGTACTGGACCACCTGCTCGGCGTAGCCCACGATCTTAAGGATGAAAAAATTCCTTCCGTGGGACAGGACAAAGGCTCTCTGCTTCCCGAAAGCATCGTAGTGAGCCTTGTTGAGCCTGAAGGTGTTTTGGTAAACAAACTCGTCTTCTGCCTTGCGCCGGCTCAACCCATGGAGTCCTTGACGGGAGATGAAGGCATCCAGGACCTCGGGCTTCACCCTCACAAAGTATCTCCACACGTCCGGAGGCCGGACCTCCATGCCGTGGATGTCCCGGTAGTCGTCGATGTGGGGAATCTCTTCAGAGAAGTCGATCTGGAACCACGGCTCGATGAATTCGCGGTGAACGTCCCCCATCACCCCGTCCTCGAGGACGGCGATCTGGAGGATGTAGTCCTCTTCAAGGATTTCAGGAGAGACGCCGAGCATACTGGGGTCAAAACCCATAGCCGCAATCCCGCCCCCGCGGCCGTTTCCCCGGTTGTGCATCTGCCGCGAGGGTTCAAAAATGTGCTTACCCCTCACCGGGATGCTGCACGCAAATCCCGTCACCCCGCATCCCCCTTCCGCCTCTGTCTCAAAGCGGTTTGGATGTACTGTGCCATCTGTGAGATTTCTTCTGGATTGAATGATCTTGCTGATCATGTCTTTTGCATTCATAAGAACCACCCTGCTGCAGGCCCTCGGCCGCAATCGAATCACCGAATATTAGGAACAGACCGAATATCGAATGTCGAACAAGGAATTTCGAATGACGAAGGATAATGCATTTGAATCCTTCCTTCGGCGTTCTTTATTCGACATTCGTCATTCTGCGGTTCGCCTTTAAACTCCTTCAAAAATCTCAGGAGTTGCACAGCTCACATTCTGAGTATCTGGACCTTGTTCGCAAAAAACTAGCTCGCCTTCTTCATATAATCCAAATGCACCAAACAATCCGTGCGGCCCACGAGCTCGCGGATGCTCTTCATCCCAAGCCTCTTGAGAATGCGCACCAGTTCCTTTCTCCATGCCAGAAAGAGATTGATAATCCTCTGCGTCCCCCATTCCAGGTCGATCAGGTTCATGAGTTCCGCGTCCGTGGTCGCGATGCCCCTGGCGCACCCTCGGCCGCTTTCGCAGTTGTGGCACCGGATGCACTCCAGGGCCACCAGGTCCGCCGTGCCCGTGCACACACCGTCCGCACCCAGGGCGATGATCTTGGCCACGTCGTGGGGCGTCCGGATTCCCCCGCTCGCAATGACCGTGATTCTCTCCCTCACCCCCTCCTGGATGAGAAAACGGTGAACCTTGGGAAGCGCATACTCGATGGGCATGGCGATGTTCTTTTTCGCAATGTCGGGCGCAGCCCCTGTTCCCCCGTAGCTGCCGTCCAGGTGGATGATGTGTGCGCCGGCGTAGTAGCTGCCCACCGCCACCATGTCCACATCCGTCGGAGTGGAGACCTTCACGGACACGAGCGCCTGGGGATTGATCGCCTTGATCCAGTCCACGTGCTTCTTGTGGTCCTCTACCGAGTACACGCTGTGGAATGGGAAGGGTGAGAAAAGAGGGAATCCCACGACCGCCTCCCTCATCCGGGCCACGCCGGGAGTGACCTTGTCGCCCAGGAGATGCCCGCCCAGCCCCGGTTTGGCGCCCTGGGCATACTTGAACTCTACGATTTTCACTCTCTTGATGGTCTCTTCCCTCACCCCGAAAAGCCCTGTGGCCACCTGGGTGATGACATGGTCGTCATAGGGTTTGAGTTCGTCCGGATACCCTCCCTCCCCGGTGCAGCAAAGGGTCCCGAGCGTTGCAGCGGCCTTGATGCGGCTCAGCATGGTCGTAATGCTCACAGACCCGTAGGACATGCCCCCGCCGTAAAAGGGGACCTCGATCCTCACTCGATGGGCATGGTCGTTGCGCCGGTTCAGATCGACCCCCATATCCACATCCCCGTCCTCAACGGCCGGGGCTTTTCCGGGCAAGGGCAACACCAGCCGGAGCTTGTCAAATCCGCCGCCCGACGCCCCGGTCCGGTATTCCAGACCTCCGGGAGGCACCAGCCCTGTTTCAGCCATGTGCCATGTGCTCGCCAGCAGGTCGGGCGTCCACCTGTAGTCCCCCATGGTGTCAAAGGTAGGATTTCTTCTCAGGGAAAGCGCCTTCGTCGGGCACTCCTTTGTGCAAGGGGTCGTGCAGTCTGGCCCCACGCACCGGTAGGCATTTCGGGTGAGCACGCGGCCTCTCTTCATTTCGTGGACCCCATAGAGGCAACTCTCGACGCACTTGCCGCAGGCCGTGCACTCTTTGCTGCGACTGAGGCGGTATTTCCCGATCGGATTTCGGAATCGCGACGGCGTTCTCACAACGTCAGGGACTTTGTGGTTACTCAAGTTCATGCCCTTCCTTGACCTCTCCCAGAGTTCCAAAAACAGGCTTGTCCATCTCTTCGAAGAACATGGCCCGGCCCACTTCTCCCCTGAGGCGGCGGGCATCCCGTATGCCCATGGCGCCCATCACTTCCAGAAGCTGGTTGTGAAATGCCCCGAAGAGATTGTAGACCCGCGAAGCCACCCACACCGGCGTCGCCTTTTCGATCTCCACAGGGCAGGAGAGCCCTGAGACACATCGCCGGCACATGCGGCATTCCAGGGCAATCAGGATGGGGAAGTCGATGACCACAGCGTCCGCTCCGCAGAGCATGGCCTTGGCCACGTGTTCCGCCATGGCAATGCCGCCGCTGGCCAGAAGGGTCATCTCATCGCGAATCCCTTCTTCAATAAGCGTCCTGTGGACCGACCTCAAGATGTCCTTCATGGCCGTCGATTCGTCATCCACGGCCGTGCCCCAATAACTCCCTTCCAGATGGATGATGGAGACCCCTGCCCGCGCAAGGGCCAGCGCTTTTTGTTTCGCGCTCTTGTCCATGGGAAGATGAACGGAAACCAGGGCCAAAGGCACATGCTTCCTGACAGACTTCAATCGCTCGTCCCAATCCTCGGTCCATGGGAGTTCAACCAGGCGAAATCCCTTGAGCCCGCGGCGGGATTTCACCGGACCCGCAGGGAGGGTGGGCATGAGATGAGACCGGTAGGGGTCCAGGTTCTTCTTCAGAAGATGGGCCGGCGCCGCAAGGAACGTGCCCAGCCGTTTGGCCGCCATGGCCCATCCCTTCATGGTTTGCTCGCTGATGGAGCCGAAGGACGGTATTCTCATGAGAACAGGGACAGGAATATCTATGAATTCCGGGAGGCGGCTCAGGAGATCGCCCTTCTCGTTGAAGACAAGGTGTCTCGGGGTCTTTCCAAGATCCACCCCGGTGCTGATGTACTCACGGCCGTGAATGCCGTCCCTCGTGGGCCTGACGATCTCCGACATGTCCGTCCACATGGCGTCGAAGCCCTCACCGCTGAATGGCCCTGGATAGCCGGCACCGGACACGGGGATCTTCCCTGTCTCCGCCTGGTACCACAGCCGGGCGATGATTTCCGGGGTCCAGTGCCTGTCGCCCAGGGACTTGAACTCCGGACTCGAGGATTTGTGGATCAGCTCCTTAGGACACCCCTGAACGCATCTTAGGCAGTTCATGCACTGGTTGTCGATGGAGTCGACCATCTGGCGGGAATCCAGGTCCCGCTGGTCGTAGACCTTGTAAACGCATCGCTTCTTGACACACACGGCGCACTTCAAACAGCCTTCTTCCCAGGCGATGATCCCGGAGGGGGTGATCGCCTTGAAGCGGTGCGGGGTGGGTTTCGTGTGAATCGCATACTTCTTTGGCATAACTCGTTCTCGCTTCTGGAATCTGTCTACTCCTTACTGCTTACTGCCTACTGCTTACTGATTACGGGTCTCGGCAGCAGGCCCGCTTTTTCTGCGATCTCAGCGACCTTGTCTTCCCACTCAATGGCCATGATGTGGACCCCCCGGACCCCCGGAATCTCCTTGAGTCTCTGGATGGTCTCCACGCAGATCTTCAGGCCTTCCTCAGCCTGCTTCTTGGCCGGAACGCTCTCCATGCGCCTGATCACCTCATCAGGGACATCCATGCCGGCCACCTTCTTCTTCATGTACCGCGCCATGCCTGCGGACTTCAGAGGGGTGACCCCTCCCAGGATGCACGTCTTTTCCGTCAGCCCTCTGTCCCTGGACATGGCCATCCACTTTTCGAATCGGTCCAGATTGTATATGCACTGGGTCTGGATGAACTCCGCACCTGCGGCCACCTTCTTGGCCAACCGCACGACCCTGAAGGCAAAAGGATCGCCGAAAGGATTGGCTGCCGCGCCGATGAAAAGTTCCGGCGCCTTGGTCAGAGCCTCTCCTCCCAGAATGGTTCCCTTGTCCCGCATGGTTCTGGCCACCTGCACGAACTGGATGGAATCCAGGTCAAAGACGCCCACGGCTTGAGGTTGGTTGCCGAAACTCTGGTGATCCCCCGACAGGCAGAGGATATTTCGGATGCCCAGAGCCGAAGCGCCCAGAATATCGGACTGAAGGGCGATCCTATTTCGGTCCCTCACCACCACCTGCAGCACAGGGTCCAGTCCTGCGGACTTCAAGAGGCTGCACGCCGCCAGGCTGGACATGCGCACAATGGCGGTTTGGTTGTCCGTGACATTGACCGCATCCACCGTGCTCCTCAGGAGCTCCGCTTTCTTCAGGATAGCCTCCGCGTCCGCGCCCTTGGGAGGCCCGCATTCGGCGGTCACTGCGAACCCGCCCTGATCAAGAACTCTTTTCAAACGGCTCACGTCTTTCACCTCCGCTGGTCCTCCCTCATGATCTTTCTCGGCCCCCCGCCCTGTTTTCTCGACCAGTCCTTTGGAGGGTAGATCTGCTCCAAACGGTCCAGGGATCCGAATCGGTCGAGCCGGTCGATGATGGCCTGCCATGCGCAAGGGATCTCCGGATTGACCTCGCATTTCCCTTCCCTGGATCCTCCGCAAGGGCCGTTGAAAAGCTGTTTGGAGCAACGCGCCAGCGGGCATACCCCGCCGAAATCGTCAAGCATGCAGTCCCCGCACCCAAGGCAGTTCTCAACCCAGTATCCCTGGTCCCTGGTCTCCCCGAGGAACTCGGTGTTGAGAGCCGGCAGGACCGGGATCTCCGAAAACATTTCCGCCACCGCCTGGACCCCTGCGCCGCAACCCAGGGAGAGCACGGCATCATACTGGTCAACGATGTCATCCAGAAGGATGACAAAATCCTTCACACATTGGCGGTCCAGGGTTTTCTCCTCGATGAGGACGTCTTTGCCCTCCATTTTGTTGGCCATCCGGAGCGTGGAGCTTAGCATGCCCGTCTCCTTCTCTCCTCCTGCAGCGCACTCGGCCACACAGGAACCGCAACCGAGGACCAGGACTCTCTTGTAAGGAGCAACCATGGCCCTGATCTCGTCAATGGGTTTTCTTTCTGCTGTGATCATCCTTTTTCTCCTTGGTCCCTTTCCCCGTTTTCGGCCGCTCCAGCACCGGTGACGGCCGAATCTCGCTGACGCGACCCAGGATCTCTTCAGCCAGCTTTGCCAGGGGTTTGGGGTTTTCTTTTGAGTTGGCGACGATTCCCACTCTCTCTTTCTCAAGACCGATCTGGGCAATCGTCCGAGCCGTCATGTCCACACGCTTGGTCGCCCTGAGGTTCCCTTCAAAATAGCGGCAGGCTCCTTCAGGGCAGGCAATGACATAGGCTGCGTCCGCAAACTCCTCGAGCGCCTTGAGAAGGTGCAGAGGATCGAGCCGTCCGCTGCAGGGAATAGGAAAGAGCCGCAAACTCGATGCATACTTTTTTTCAAGGGCTTGTCTTACGGCTTCACCGCTTTCCGGTGTGTTCTGGCAATAGAATAAAGCCAGGGTCCGCTTTACACCCTGAGAGATGCGGGGCTTTTTATCCGCCTGCTCTCTAGTGTCTTGTGAAATTCTGGATTCCATAGGAGGGAGTCCTCGATTTAGAGCTTCCGCACTGCATTCAGCCGGATGTTTTTAGCAGGTTGCCCAAAGATACCTGCTTTACAGGCAAAAAAAAACGCCTTCCCCCAGGAAAGAGGGGCAGACGCCTTTGTCAAAAAATAAGTACTCCGTACTTCCTTGTGCGGAAACTTATATAAACTACCTTTTTCCTCTACGTTGTCAAGCCATTTTTCTAAAACTGCTTTCTTTTATCCTCTTTTCTCCTCAAGCAGATAGGTGGCGTAAGCATTGTGGATACGCTGGAGAGACCCGTTCAGTTTTTCCCTGAACCGGTCTTCGTTTCCGTCCGGCCCGAGGAGCCGCCGCGCCAAGGCCTTCAGTTCCTTCTTGTCCTTGGG
>Ga0209450_10000572_pt1 | contig 18641 bp, 13 predicted proteins | sample FrelakmetLWP11LW_FD_187149 | JGI IMG/M metagenome (GOLD analysis project Ga0209450, IMG submission 187149) | Freshwater lake sediment microbial communities from the University of Notre Dame, USA, for methane emissions studies - LWP11 LW (SPAdes)... | ecosystem: Environmental > Aquatic >...
AGAATGTACTAAAATCTAGGTCAGCAATAAAAGTTCAGATGAGAGAATGGGCGTTCACCAGACAGGGATACAAACTCAATCCGTCTTTTTCGACAGTCTCTATCGTATCCTTCAATTCCTGCTCCGGTTCCTGCACAAATGCTTAGTTGTTGAAGTCTATCGCGCTGGCACAAATCGACTAGATGAGCCTTGCTCAGTTCTGTAGGAAGGGGCCCTCAGGGTGTAGTTTCGCCTGACTATCCGGGTGGCCGAATTCGAGCACCCGCTGAGGAGCCAGGCCATCACAAAAGAGAAGATGAGCGTTATATGAACTCTCCTAACACCCAACGACAGGCCCTCCTCAAGGGTACCCTATCCGGCGAGCAGCTTATGATTCAAGCTATGTTAAGGTCCCTTTATTCAGCCGTTCGCACCGCCCTTACGTAACATCGGCTTTCATTGGTTGGCTGGAATCTTTCCGCATTTCCCGCGGTTGTTTCACCTCCAGAAAAACTCACAAAAAATGCTGCTTTTACGGGCACTGCAAGGCGTGTTCCGGAATACCGTTGATTCTCATCGGCACTCCAACAGTTACCTTTTAGGGGATCAAAGAGGTTGTCCATGAACTTTCCGGATTTGTTCTGTGTTCCTTCCAAGAGTGAGCAAAGCTCGTCCATGGTCGGCAGGCGCCAGTCCCCATAACCCCCAAACCGGCTCGAGTTCAACTCGTCCAAATACTTCCCGGTTGCGTAGAAAGGCATTTCCGATGGAGACCCTCCCTTTTGCCACATAAGCCCAGTGACTTTATCTGTGACCGTCCCATCCCCATTATCCACTAAAGCGTTGGGGAAGTGCCCTCCCGGGTTGATCTTGGAATTAAAGAAATTGCGTTCCTTGATCATCTTTTGAAGATCTTGATCACTAAACTTCTTCTCGGCTCTGTCTCTCAGTTTGATTCTGTTGAACACCTCAGGCTTTGTGGCAATGTCACTGTCTGGCTGCTTTCTGACCGGCTCACCCTGCTGCTGCTTAGTCGCAGACCAAGTTCCAAAGCATTGAAATTTGTCTTGCCAAATCCCATTTGCTGAATCGCCTGAAGTAATAACTCCAGTGTACGTTCCAAGCGGCTCGTTGCCTGAAATCACGCCTACCTCCATTCGGCCATTGGAGTCTACAGAGCCGGAAAATTCCAAGTCATTTCCCAAGGAATTCCTACCAGTTCCTTTCGCCACATTGCCCTGTACATAGACAGTGGCAGTCACCTCTCCGCACCTGTTCCCCGTCTTACTCATTGGAGATATGCTCACCGCTTCTAAATGCCAAACATCACGCGGCTTTGCTTTGTCCAATGGAGCATCTTTAACCTTTTGGACTGTCGATTCCTGGGGAGGAGCCGAAAACTCGCTAAACCACATTTTGTGGATACCATACGCGATAGGAACCTGACCGCCCTTGGTGCCGTATTTTATTCCTGGGTTATCGGCAGCCATGGAAAACTCCAAAGTATTTCCACCGGCTTTTAGGTCTTTTGTTTGAATCCTTATTGAGGAGTCCTGCCTTGCAGGAACGTGGTTTACGCGGAGTCGATGCTTTCCGAACCAAAACCCCCTGTTGACACTGCAATAGGCTGACCATCCCTCGAAGGTCCTTGTTTCTGAGCCGTCGATGGTGAGAGTGAAGTTACTTTCTATGTCCAAATGCAGCGTTAGTGATTCGTGAGTATTGAGCACCTCCTGTGGCAGTTCGATATATACAGACGAATTCCCGTGCGTGTATGCTGGAACCTTGATCAGTTGAGTAAATGGTCTTCGGTAGTCACCCCAAGTGTATTCGTAAGGGAATACGTCATACGCTGACACCAGAAGGATGATCAGGATTGTAAAACAATTCACTACTGTCCGCATTGTCATCCCCTTTTGGTCATTTTGGAAAACAGTTCGTATTCTTCTGCTTATCCCCTTCACCGGTGCTCAGCATCTGTCTTAAACTCGCTCTATCTCTCCTACCTTCAATTCCTGGGATTTTCCCCATTTCAGCCCATAGGGACTAGCTCTCAGTATCTTCAGCGCCCAGGAACCGTAGGAAGAACCAGGAGACAAGCATGTTCTTAGTCACAGGGCTTGCCACTGCCGTCTAACGGTGGATTCGAGTTTGCCATAGATTGGAAATGGGTTCGGTAGCCTCCCCTCAGGCATTAGCCCTAGGGAGGCATGGGTCAGGCATTTTGAGACAGGCCCACTTCATAACAACCTCAAAAAAGGGGTTAAGTGAACCTAAGTCGGAAATGGTATACTGGCAGCTATAGTCAGTGAAAAGCCCTCTCCGGTCAAGAAGATTATGTCCCTGAACGTGAGCAACTACTAGCTACGGCCTATTGAAGAGGGATATAAGTGAAAGCTGGCCCTATTGGCCACGCTTCATCCCTGCCCTGGCATGGGTCGCTCAGTCAACATTTGCTCGTACAACGATCTCCGAGCGTGTGATTAGAATGCACCGACCTCACGGCGGAATCCGCGGAGCCCCGGTTTGCGGGTTGATGGCTGTTCCTTCCCTAAGGCAGAAACACCAGCCCCGCTTACTGAACAAGAGTTGGTATCGATGTAGTAAAGAGCCTCTTCAAGGGATGATTCTTCTCGATCCCCTAAGGCACGGTTCAGATCGTCTGAGGCTGAGCAAGTCGGAGTTAAGCCATCGAAATAGTCACCTTCACCGTTGGCATTCTCTGCCCGGAACTCTATGGGACTGATGTGAAGGTCGAAAATGTCGTACCCGTGCATCCCCACCGGCTTGCCGCAGGTCGTTTCGCCGATGCGGATGACCTCTACAAAAGGCTGTAAACTGTTGATCAGGGCTTCACTGGCAGAGCAGGAAGCAGCTGTGGTGATCACGAGCAATCGATTCAAATTGAGGGCCTGGCTCGGCGGGGTAAAGGTGTATTCACTGTTCCTGTCGCTGTACCGGTCGTTGTGCACTAACCTAAGACAGGTTCTTCCCGCCACATTTGATCCTGCTATCCGTTCTCCGAGATACTTAACTAGGTTCAGACTGCCACCAGGGTTGTAGCGCAGATCAATAACCAAGCCACTGACGCTATTGTTCTTGAATTCAGCAAAGGCGGTATCGATATCTGCTGTGGCCGTATTGATGAATTGATTAAAAACGAAATACCCAATCTTTGAACCATTGAGTGGTATCACCTCGTAATGCAGAACGGACTTGATCGTGACCCACGCCTTTCCCAACAGCAGTTTGAATGGCGCTTCACTGCCCCGTTGAATCTCGAGTTCTACAGCAAGTCCAATTTGATTCGGACCGAAAACGCTGTCCCAAAGACCTTGTGTTTCGATTTCCTGAGTGGTTTTGCCGTTAACCTTCAAAATGCTATCGCCTCTTTGCAGCCCCTGAAGGGCTGCCGGGGAAGAGGGGTAAACGAATTGGATTCGGCAATCCGTTTGTCCGCCTCTAGCAATACCTATTCCGATCCCAATAAATTTTCCTTCCTCCATCTGCTTGTAGTATTCTTCCTTCGAAACAATATAACTCCACCGGTCCAGGGCACCATATCTCAGATCCTCCACAAGGGCTTCGGCAGACTGGTAATCTGAGTAGGGGATTGCTGGGACCTTGTCATACCAGAGATAGGGAATCGTCATGCTTTTGTAGATGAGCTCGTTGCGCTGCCTCAGGTAGCCTGCTGAAGGGATGACGATTTGACCTTGATATGGATTAGTAACCGTGATGTCGTCATAGCTGACGTCCACTTTTTGGGCGCTTTCAAAGCCGATGGCACCACCGTTGAACCCTTCGATGGTCACCTGCTCCACTTCATAGCCATTGATGAAGAAGCGGTAGTTATTACCAACCTTCTGGATAGCGAGTTGGTTCAGCTGACCGGAGATATTGAAAAGAAGGCTGTGTTTCCAGCCAACTACGGCCTTGTAGGCGTTGTTCTCGATTTTTCCGACAGCGTAAAAACCGGATTTTGTTACGCTGAACCTGATCCAGTCCGCATTTCCGGAGCTGTTGCGTTTGATACAGACGGCTAGACCATAAAAATAGTTGATTTCACCACCATCCCACGAGGTGTCGACAGAGACATAGAACTCGCTAAAATAATTTGAATGCCCCGGCTGGGGATACCAGTTCCCTGAGGGATTCGACCCGCCGTTCCAGTAGTTCAACTGCGTATAATCCGTCTCATTGCCACGAAAGACGAATCGGCCATTAGAAGCAGAATAACCCCATAGGTCAAAGAAGCCGCCTGGGCCGGTGCTAAAATTCTCGTGGGCATAGGTAATATCTGGTATGCAGTTCTGGTCTATTGTGTCACAATTCTGGTCAATACCGTCACCGCAAGTCTCTACCGCTCCAGGGTGGATGGTGTGGTCGGCATCGTTACAATCACCCTGGTGCTCGGTGAACCCATCGTTATCGTCGTCTATGTCCGGGTGGTTACGGATTTTGGCCAGTACCTGCAGACAGTAAAGGGCATCTTCCACCCCGATGCGACCGTCTGAGTTAACATCGGATTGGATCTGCAGACTTGTGCCAGTAAGTGGAAAACCAGCCACCACTTGTTGGCAGAGAATGACATCACCCAGATCGATGCTATCGTTGCCGTTAAAATCGCCAGCCATTGCTCCGAATGCCGGAGCGGTCATCAGGCAGCTCATGACAACGAAACAAGTCATCCAGAGACGAATACCCCGACAAAAAGTAATCCTGCCCATCGCTGACTCCCTTGCGACCTTCAGGAGGCCACACACGGTAGCTTGGCTATCTTTGAGACCTAAGTTCCAAAGAATCGCTGAAAATCCAGGAAGCAGGTACCAGGTGTATCTGTTGAGACCCGTGGCTTTCCACTCCCATTTCTCAATGGGTCTGACTTTGTCGAAGATTGGAATGCTTTTGTACGCCTCCCTCAGGCATTAGCCCTAGGGAGGCATGGGTCAGGCATTTTGAGACAGGCCCACTTCATAACAACCTCAACAAAAAGGGTTTGAGTGAACCTAGTGAGATAGGAAATACTTGAACAATATTGAATGAGAAGTGTCCCGAAGTCAAGAGGATTCCCCCTCAGGCCGCCCGAGCGACAACGTATCGTATACTTAAATTTAGAGCGAGCCGGGGAAGCGCGTGATTAGCAACTCAAGTCTATAATTCGGAGGTTATTTGCCTTTGTAGTAGCGGTCGTAATAGTGGTAGTAGCTTTTGCGGACCTGTTCGTAACCGTTGAAGACGACGCCGAGGATTTTTTCCCTGCCGATATTTTCGATCGCCTTTTCAATCTCCTTTCTCGGTGTCTTGTTCGCCATGACGACCAAAACAATTCCATCGACCCGCTGCGCCAGGGGCTTCGTTTCGGCCATAACTTGACATGGCGGGGAGTCGATAATCATAAACCGATCTTTGAGTTTCTCTTTCACCTCAGTTAGAAATGCAGCCATCATGTTCGAAGAGAGAAGCTCTGTAGCATTTCTGGCAATCTTCCCTGCGGGTAAGAGAGAGAGTTTGTAGATGCCACTCTCGAGGATCAGCTCCTCCAGGCGAACCCTTCCTGTTAGATAGTCATGCAAGCCGAGGGTAGTGGGATACCCGAAGAACTGGTGTAACCTAGGCCGGCGCAGATCCGTATCAATGGCGACAACATATTCGTCGATACTCAATGCCAGACTCAAGGCAAGGTTCGCTGCGACATAGCTTTTTCCCTCTCCTGGGAGCGCACTTGTCACAAGGATAGACTTCGGAACTTGTCGATCCCTGGGAAAGAGGACTTGCCCCCTGAGCACCTTGAAGCTCTCAACATCCGCCGAATCGGACTCGGAAAGTGTCACCAACTTATCACTAAACTCCCCCTTTAAAAGCGCTTTCTTAAGGAGGGTTGCCTCAGACTTTGGAACACCCAGTCGTTTGGGTATCTCCTGCTTGAGCTCTTCATGCTGAACGAGGCTCCCTTTGTTCTGACGCTCGAAAGCGTCGGAAAACTTGCCCATCACCTCACCTCAGGGATTGGAATAGAAATTGTTTACTGCGCTCAACGCCTATCCTATGTGTGGGGAGTCCGATTCAAGCTATTTCATAACAACTTATCTCGTGTAACCCTTCTTGCTGCTTCCCGGCATGAGCTTCACAACCGTTTTTCAGTGTTTTGTTGATGAAACGAGCAAGGGCCTTTATGACGTTTGGATCGAAATGCTTGCCTGTATCGGAAGCACACTTTCCCAGTGCCTCCTTGAAGCTTAACGGCTTATTATAGGGTCGCTTAGTAGTCATCGCATCAAAGGCGTCTGCTGCACTGATGATCCGGGCGCCCAATGGAATCTCTTCACCCTTGAGTCCATCAGGGTATCCTGTCCCATTATAGTGTTCATGATGGTGTCGGATCATTGGAAGCGCAAAGTGGAGATATTTGACTGGCTTAACGATGCTCTCACCGGTCAGAACATGAGCTTTGATCGAATTGTATTCCATGGTGGAGAGAGAATTCTTCTTATTCATGATGAAATCTCCCACGCCAATCTTGCCAATATCGTGAAGTTCGGCTGCCGTCTTGATTTTCTGGCATTCCTGTTTCTTCAACCCCATCTCATGGGCGATCCCTACCGCATAGCGGCTAGTTCTTCGGGAATGGCCCCGGGTGTAAGGATCTTTAGCATCCACAGTGTTCATCAAGGCAAGGATGACCTCGTGATATGCCTTTTGGACCTCCTCGTAAAGCAGTGAGTTCTCGATTGCAACCGCCGACTGGTTAGCAAGAGCTGAAAGCAGAGCCAGGTCGCTCTCGTCAAAGGAATTGGGTGCCTTGCGGTTATCGAGGTAGATTGCGCCCAAGAGAATCCCTTTGCTGATTAGTGGGGCGCACATTAAAGACCGAAGTTGCATGCTCATTATGCTTTTCGATGCAACAAATCTTTCATCCCTCGCGGCATCACCGGCAAGGATGCACATTCGATCTTTGACTGTTTTCTGAAGGATGTTACGGCTGATCCGAAAAGGCCCACATTGGGCTTTGTCTCGGGTTTTGATGATTTTGGGTTCAAAGCGAGAGGCCCCATTTTTTCCCTTAAGAAGGATGCAAAGCCTCTCCACGCTCTGAAAGACTTCGAGAACTGTTTTTCCGACTTCTTCGAGCATTTCATCCAGGTTCTTGATAGAATTTAGCGTTCTTCCGACCTCGTAGATCGTCTCCAAATTCTTGATGAGCTTCGCCGTGTTCAAACCCATTTTTTGAGCCTTTTCCCGTCTTCCTCCCTTTCCTATCTTGTCCCGCAAAGCGGCTTCCTTTACCTGCTCGCTCAGACGGTCAAGAGAAACCGCGCTAGTGATGAAGGGGGCATTTTCATCCCAACAGACTTCCTGCGATATGTCTTCTTCCACGGCTTTTAGGGTAGTATATCCTAACCTGATGACATCCCCAGGAAGCAGGGCCTGAGAGGTGACGCGAACGCCGTTGATGTAGGAGCCGTTCTGGCTTTCTCTGTCCACGAATATAATGGCTTCTCCAGCACAGATGACCTCAGCGTGGACACGGGATAGCATGGGGTCTTCAATCACGATATCGCAGCGAGGATCTCGCCCGATAACTGAGCGCTTGCATGCCAACTGCCAGACGTGGTCTTTGGTTTCTCCTTCAAGGCAAACCAGGTTCATAGAACATCAACCCCTATGGCCTCTAACACTAAGAGCGTCAGTGTGTTGCGCGATTGATCCCCTAAAACCCCTCTCAATTTAGCCCGGGGCTCTGCTCATGGTTCGTGGGCGAGCTTTCTCTTTTGTCACTATCGAAAGTGAACACAACATTCTTGCCCGTTTCCTTTCCTCTATAGAGAGCCTGATCCGTCTTGTCTAGAAGGTCATTCCAATCAGCAATACGGTCATCTGGAGCCGAGGCAATTCCAATGCTGCAGGTTATATTGAAAACTTCCCCATGCCATCCAAAAGGTGTTCCCTCGATTAAACCTCTCAACTTCTCAGCAACTTCTGCCGCCTTGGACTTCTCTGTTTCTGGAAGCAAAAGGGCTATCTCATCACCACCATACCGCGCAACCACATCAGAGGTTCTGAGCCCCCCCCTGATAAGGGAAGCCAGCTTTATTAAGACGGCATCTCCACAGCTGTGACCGTAGCGGTCGTTGATTTGCTTGAAATCGTCGATGTCAACGAGAAGCACTGAGAAGTTTCGTTTATATCGGATGGCCCTGATGAACTCTGCCTCAAGCGCTCTAACGAGATAGCGACGATTAAAAAGCCCTGTGAGGTCATCTGTTATAGATAGCTCCCTTAGCTTTGCGTTTGCCTCTCCCAACTCAGATGTCCTCTCCTGAACTTTTGCTTCCAGCTCATCACGGGCTCTTCTCAATTCCTCCTCGGAGTTCTTGGTTCTATCATGAAGCAAAGCATTCTCAATTGCGACCGCGGCTGGATTGCTAATGCTGGTGATAAAAAAGAGATCCTCCTTCCGAAACCCTTGTGGAGAATTATTGGAGTACACGTAGATGACACCGAGTGTCTCAGTCTTTGTGATGAGAGGAACGCACATAGCGGAAACGATACGACTGACCGCAATGCTTTCCGAGAAGCTCGCGTCTGCATCTTGAGAGGTATCAGTGATCATGACCGCCTTTGATTGTTCTATTGCCTGCCTCAAAATGGACTGGCTTATGCATAGCCCTTTGCTCCTGCGTTTATCCCGGATCTTCGTGGCAACCTGGCGTAAAGAGCCAGAGCTTTCATCCCGCAGCAAGATCGCTCCAACTTCCAGCTTCTTAAAATGAAGAAACAAAGAATCTAGGATCTTCTCATAGACTTCCTTTATGTCCAGTGACTGAGTCAACGATTTTGAAATCTCGAAGATTTGCTGAAGTTTTCTGCGATTTGTCATCAGGGTGTCGTTAAGAAAGGATTTCCCATCACACTCTGTGACGGATCCCACAAGGTCGATGGAGGTCTGAGAAGGGGTAAAAGTAGGGGGGAGAGCCTTCCCGATACTCACTAATACATTACCAATCGAAATTGGAATCCCGTTCTCTATCCCGGTCTTCTTGCCGCTTGTGATCAGGGTCCCATTAATCCACGTTCCATTCTGGCTCCTTAGATCTTCAATCGAGTATCCCTTTGGCGTTTGGAAGATAATTGCGTGTCTCTTCGAAACAGAGGGGTCATCAATCATCACATCATTGTCAGGACCTCTCCCAACAGATGCGGAGTCCTTATTGATTTGCATGGAACGACCCTTCCGCGGTCCGTTATGAATAAACACCCTGATAGTCATGCTGCCTCCTTATCTCGTCGAAATTTTAACTTTGAAAAAGATCGAAAATAGCTTTCTACATCACTCGTCGCTGCTATCAAGCATTCTCCAGTTCAAGGTTGCCCTTCTTTAAGGCTTTCTCAAAAGCCTCCACGACACCAAGATCGTAGAGTTTTCCTTTTTTCGATGATACCTCCTCAAGAGCCTTCTCTATTCCCAGTGCCGGGCGATAAGGTCTGTGAGAGCTCATGGCTTCCACCACATCAGCAACTGCCAAAATCCTTGCCTCCAGAAGAATATCGTCGCCGCAAAGGCCCTGTGGATATCCTGATCCGTCTATCCTCTCATGGTGCTGAAGAACAATGCGTGCAATGTCATATGGAAACTCGATTCCCTTCAGAATTTCATACCCTGTCTTGGGATGCGCCTTAATAAGTCCAAATTGGATATCCGTTAATGTCCCTGGTTTACTTAGGATTTCTGCAGGGACAGAGATTTTCCCTATGTCGTGGATATTTCCTGCCATGCCGATGCCTTCGACCCGATCTGATGAAAGAGCCATTTCTGTAGCTATTACTCGGGCAATGTTGCTCACCCGCTTTTGATGGCCTGCAGTGTAAGGATCTCTCACTTCAACCGTCTGTGCCATGGCTTGGACTGTTGCGCCTGTCACTTTTCGGAGTTTTTCGACCGTCTGCCTAAGTTCATCTTCTCTGAACCTTTGAAATGTTATGTCTCTCACAAAGTTCAGGGTTGCAGGTCGCTCATCCCAAAAGATTGGAACTGAACTCACTTGAGCCCACACTTGCCTGCCAGTTTTGGTCGTGACCCTAACTGAATAGACGGATGCAGTTTCACCATTTGTAGCTCTTTTCTCCCTAGCCTGATGGATAATGATCCTGTCATCAGGATGAACTAGGTCCAAGTAAGGGATTCCAGCCAACTCCTCGGCGGTATACCCAAGGATCTGCATCGTCCTGGGGTTGGGGAACTTTATCCTGCTATCCTGCGCGATGAACACCCCGTCAGTAGCATTGTCGACTAGGAGGCGATACTTCTCCTCGGATCTACGAAGTGCTTCTTCTGCGAGTTTATGCTCAGTAATATCATGGACAACTGCGGTAGCCCCTTTTGGAAATCCATTCTCATACACTAGTTTTGAGTTCAGCAGCACCCAGAATTCCCGCCCGTTTTTGCCCTTAATCTTGAATTCAACGGTATCTGGCACTTTTTCGCCCGCAAAAACCTTCGTCATTCTTTCCATAAAATGCGTTTTGCTCTCTTCGCTCAGAATGTCAAAAGGGCTCAGGGAAAGAAGCTCTTCTTTGGTGTAACCTGTATACTCACACATCACATCGTTCACACTTACGAAGGTTCTTCTCAAGAAATCAACCTCGTAGATCCCAGCTGGAGCATGGTTCACAAGCTGCTTATACCTCTCTTCACTTTGCCGGAGAGCTATCTCTGTCGCTCTCGTTCCTGTCATGTCCCGAATAATGCCTTGGTACCCAATGATCCCGCCGCCATTCTCCCGTTTTGCCGTTACAAACAACAGGCAGGCCATCACCGTGCCATCTTTTTTCTTGAGGTTCGCTTCGAAATCCTGCACGGACCCCTTGGTTTGTATCTTTTTCTTGAATCTCTCGCCGTCCTTCGGGTCGACATAGAGTTCCTTGAAACTGGCTTTTGAGGTTTCCTCCCTTGAAAATCCGAAAAGGTCCAGCGCCGCTTTGTTGGCATCAACAAATCTGCCTTTCCGGTCGGTGATAACTATGGCATCCAATGAGTCCTCGAAAAGAGAGCGGTACCTCTTCTCAGCTTCCTTGAGTGCCTCTTCTTTCTGTTTCCGCTCTGTAACGTCTAGTGCGATCCCTCTAAAGCCCTTGGCCTGACCCTCAGAATCTCTTATTAATGAAGCCGATATTTCGAGGGTAAGCTTGGCGCCATCCTTTCGGATTATCTGGAAGTCTTTAACCTTAGCCGGCCTACCTGTCCTGTAGACCTCACCGAAAAGCTCATACATTCTTTTGGCAGTCTCCGGGCCTGTATACTCCCTGTTGTTCATGCCTAGAAGTCTGTCCTTGGAATAGCCCGAAATCCTGCAAAGAGGCTCATTGGCAAATACGAGATTGCCAGCAAGGTCCGTCTCGAAATAGCCTTCTTCGATGTCTTCAATTATTGCTAGTGACCTTTGTTCGCTTTCACCAAGTGCTTCTTGCTCCCTGTTCTTGTTCCCTTCATCATACTTATTCGCGTACTTTTTTATGTAGGTTTGATGGTTTCGTGTTGTGAATTGCATAAGATTTCCATAGATTGCCATAGGTTATGCCCTCATTCCTTCCCTTTAGAAGCTTTTAGTTCGAACGGTACTGTGACTCCTCAAACACTCACGTTTTTCTAACTGTCCTGTAAGACCAAACCTTATAAAAGCAAGAAGCGTTCCAAGGTTGGTTGTTACAAACTAAAAATGTAATATCAATATGTTATAGATATGATTCGTAATAGCAACCATTACCCTGGCGCCAATGGGACCATTATTGTCACAGGCGGACAGAAAACGTCATGGCAATAAATCTAGCGGATGTAAGAGATAGTGATCGTCTAAAATCAGGGAAGTTCGAAGTCACCTATACAAGTCAAAAAAAATTGGGAGCGGAAGGTACGGAAAACCTAATTCAGTATGATGGGATTGCCTTGACTTACAAGGACCCTAATCGGGTTGTTGATCATATAGGAGGCCTATCATGGAAACAACAAATCGTCAGCTCACCATTTCCAAATGAAGCTTATTGGGTAGACGCGCAGTGCGCCGGTTATGACTTGCCCAAAGAGCAGGCAAGAGGAGTGACGGCCGATACTCATCCCACTTTCTTGCATAGAAAGTGCAGGTTAAAAGGGTCATCAGGGATATCCAATACCTGAACCGTTCCAAACCCGGCTTGGTTAAGCATCTTGACTGCTGCCTGACGGCCCCACATCATCCCTAAACCTGCACCCCCATCCACCAACCCTACCGGCATGCAGTGCATCAAGCTGACCGTATAGAGGAAGGGCCCCATGGGATGATCCTTATTCTCAGACAAATCGCTGCTCGCCGCTATGTCCACCATTGAGAACCATCCGCCCCGCCTCAACACGGCATGAACGTTGACTAAAACGTCGAGCGGTCGGGTTTGGTCATGAATGGAATCAAAGGCCGTCACGTAATCAAAGGACCCCAGAAGATCGTCATGATCCTTCAGATGAGCAGCATCCAAGTGACGAAATGACACATTGCGCAATCTCCTGCTTGACGCTTCACTTCGAGCTTTCTCAATGCATTCACCTGAAAGATCAACGCCAGTGAACTTGCTTTTGGGGAATGCTTCTGCCATGAGCAATACCGCCGTACCCTCGGCACATCCGAGATCGCATACGTGTATTCCGCTCCTCAACTGCTCTAAGAGTTGACCTTCCGCGACGGAAGGCAAGAATTTTTCGACCAAGACTGCTCGGTGTTTCGCATCAGCGAGTTGGGTCATGAATTCATAAAACTTCGGATAATGACGATACGGAACCCCTTCACCGGTGCTGAATCCTTGGAGGACCGGTTCGAATGCACATGCCGTCAGGAGCGGTATCTCTTGTGTGTACACTCCCAGATTGGAGCTGCCGGCCCGCCTCGTTATCAGGTCCCCATGCTCCTTTGGAAGATAGAACAAATCTTCTCCCGATGAGCCTGGGGATAACTCTGCGATGCCCCCTGAAACCATGACCCCAAGCCATTCCTTGACATGGCGTTCATTCAATCCCGCTTTCTTTGCGATGGCTGCGGCCGTTTGTGGCGATTCAAATCCATCCATCACATCGAAAAGCCGAGTCCTGTATCCGAGCGCCATAGCAAGATTCAGTGCGCCGTGATTCAGAATAGCCGTCAGGCGCTTTGAGAACTCTCTTCCCTTTTCATTCGATTTCGCATTCATACGTAGCCTTCATCCCGGGAACCGGACCTTTTGTGAGAGCATTTTCCTTCCGGTCTATTTCTTTTGAATCTCCATTTCATTCACAACGCCGCGCAACAAAGGTTTCAATGATTCGTAGGACAAACCCTTTTCTGCTTCCTTGTCTCCCCGCAGAGTGGCTTCGAAGAAAAGGAGCGTCGCCGCGCGCACCAGGGGCTGCGCGTCGGTGCGCGAGTTTGAGGGCAGGGACCTTTGGCCGGAGCCTTTTGAGTCCGAAAATCCGAGATGGTCTGCGTTGGCAAGCCAGATAAAGATTTTGCCGCCAGGCGCAAGCAGATCAAAAAAGCGGCGCCGGTGCTCAGGGGGCGCGACCTGCTGTTTGTCGCGCGATCCGGTAATGCCGAGCAGAGGCCTCTTGACGCTTGCATAGCTCGTGTCCAGGAAAAACGGCTCGCCCGGCCCTTGCGGGGAAAGGGCCACTCCTGCGGCTACCCGGGGATCGCTGAGATCAGGGCCCAGGCCTTTGCCTGGGGAAACAGGAGGCGTGAGCCAGTCAAGGGCAGGACGCGCTCCGCAGACCACGAGCGTGGTGTACGCGCCGAAAGAATGTCCTATAACGCCGACACGCTCAAGGTCCAAACGGCCCTTGAACTCCGGGTGCGCCCGGTTCCATTCCTCGGCCACGTCCAGGGCAAAGCTGACATCCTTGGGCCGTCCCAAGACTTCCGAAGAGCCGCGAGTCATGGCTTTCACGTTATCCATGAACCGCAGCCCCTCTTTCATCCGTTCCGTGTTGCTGCCCACGTGTTCGAGACAAAGCACGGCATAACCATGACTGGCTAAGTGACTCGCCTGGGCGAAATTCGCATTCCAGTTCCCGCCCCCTCCGTGTGAGAAAACCACAACGGGCCATTTCCCCTGCTGTTGAGGGACGTGAATCTTTATGGGGACACGGCGACCCCCACGCTGTTCATCTTTGAGGTCAGGAAACTCGATGGTCGTCACGGTCAATGCTCCTGGCTGGTCCGGCATGCCCGATGGAGCTGCCCAAAGGGGGAGCGTTTGCAGGCACACGAGAAAAACGGCTGTCCGACAAAGGAACCTCATCATATGGTCTTTAACCGGCGGCTAGACGATTCCCCCTTCGCTGAGAGGTTTGTTTTCCAGGATTCTTCGCGGGCTGAAGATGGATAAATCCAGGGCAGGCTTGACGCCTAGAATCAGTTCGGAGATGTACCGGCCAACTGCAGGTCCCTGCTGGAGGCCGTGACCGGAAAACCCGTTGGCGAGGTAAAAGCCTTTCAGCTCAGGCCACTCGCCGAGGATAGCATTGCTGTCCAGAGTGTTGACGGCGTAAAGACCGGCCCACCCTCTCACGACTTTGAGCGTGTCAAAGGCAGGCACAAACTCTGCAAGGGACGGCCAGATCCGATCGGTGAATCGCTTCTGATCCCAACTGAAGTCAAAACCTACCGGATCATCGTCAAGGGACCACCCGAGCAGGATAAGGTTTCCAGTCTCCGTTCGGAAATAAAGACCCGAAGGAAGGATGGTCAGTGGAAGCGGGCCCTGCGGCTTCACCGCTGTATCCAACGCATAGACTTCTCGTTTTACCGGCTGCACCGGGATTTCAACACCGACACTTCCTGCGACCTGGCTGGCCCAGGCTCCAGCGCAATTGACAACGACTTTAGAGGAAAGGTCCGCACCGGATGCCAGCCGGACTCCATTCACCTCTTTGCCCCTTGCCAGCACCTGGATAACCTCATCTTTGATGTACTCCGCACCCAGAGATCGCCCCTTGGCCTTGTAGCCCATGAGCACCGCATAGGCGTCCAGGTGACCATCCTCGGGACCGAAGGTCCCTCCCACATAGGGAGCGGCATCATAAAGCGGGTAGTGTTCCTTGATCTCACGGGGAGACCACCACTCCACCGGGCAGCCCAGTGATTTTTGCAGTTTCAGTGCTTTTTCCGCTACGCCACGGCCCTTTTCATCCACCAGGAAGAGATTCCCCTCGCGGTGAAAAGCGATGTTGGGCTTGTCCTCATCCACCGCCATCTCTTCCTCAAATCGATCGAGCACCTCAAAGGCGTACTGGGAGACCTGAACATTCTGCTTGAGGCTGAACTGAATCCGGATGTTGGCCATGGAAAGGGTCGTGGAGGCCCTTTCGTAGGTCGGATCCCTTTCAACCACAGCCACTTTGAGCTTCGGATCCGTTTTTGCCAGATAGTAGGCGGTGGAGCATCCCATGATGCCGCCGCCCACAATGATCACATCGTAACAGGTTTTGGACATGTTCTCTCCTTGTCTCTGCGAGAACTCAATCCCCAACGCTCAATTCTCAAGGTTTCCCCTCATGGATAGCTCGAAGCGTCGACAGAGTCAACGGGCTTGTATTGCTTGACTCGAAAAAGGGCATTGGGTAACATGCGTGGATATTTCAGCTAGGGGGGTGCTCTTATGCAAACAGGGTTGCACAGTCAATGCACACCGCAGTTCAGACTGCTCGATGAAGCCCAGATCCTGAGAATCTATCAATCGGCCCTGAGAGTCCTGGACGAGGTTGGCGTGAGGGTCAATCTGAGCAGGGCGGTGGACATCCTGGCAGGGAGCGGCGCCAGGGTGAAAGACAAGAACGTCGTGGAGATCCCCTCCTTTCTTGTGGAAGCCGCTGTCCAGTCGGCTCCCTCGAATGTGATCTTCTACAACCGGAAAAAAGAACCGGCTATGGAACTGGGGGGCAGGAGGATTTATTTCGGCACGGGCACGGATCTTCCCAAAACCGTGGACCTTGTGACCCGGGAGATCCGGGACACAAAGGCGGATGACATCGTGGCGAGCACGGTCATCAGTGATGCCGCACCCAACATCGATTTCATCGCCTCCTACGGCCTTCCGAGGGATATCCCGCCGGGACTTCACTACATCCGGTGCTTTCAGCTGGAAGTGGAAAACAGTGTGAAGCCCATCTTCTTCACCGCCGGATCTCTCCAGGACTTGCAGGTCATCCTGGATATGGCCTCTGCGGTTGCAGGAAGCAGACAGGATCTGGCGAGGTATCCCTTCCTCGTCCAGTATTCGGAACCCACATCGCCGCTGACGCACTCCGAGGAAGCCGTCTCCAAGCTCATCTGCTGTGCTGAAAACAGGGTTCCCATCAATTACACCCCTGCCCTACTGGCCGGCTCGACCGGTCCTGTCACGCTGGCAGGGGCGCTTGTTGTGTCAGTGGCGGAGGCTCTCTCCGGTCTTGTGATCCATCAACTCGTGAACAAAGGAGCCCCCATCATCACGGGCGTAGTGGCCAGCAGCATGGATATGCTCAAGGCCACCATCTCCTACACGGCTCCTGAGTTCCGCCTCACCCACTCCGCCTATGCGGATCTTTTCCATTACCTGGGCCTTCCCATATGGGGAACCGCCGGGTGCAGCGATTCCCAGTTCCCGGATCTCCAGGCAGGAGCGGAGTACGGTTTCACCCTCCTCAATGCCGCGCTGGACGGGTGCAACCTGATCCATGACTGCGGGTACATCGGCCAGGGGTTCGTGGCTTCCCCTGAGATGATCCTCTTTGCCGACGAAGTGATCGCCATGGTGAAGCGATACATGAGGGGATTTGAGATCGATGACGAACACCTTGCCATGGACGTGATCCGGAAAGTCGGCCCAGGCGGCCACTTCCTGAGCGAGAAACACACCCTCGATCACTTCAGGAAAGAGCACTGGCGGCCGGCCTTCTTCAACCGGGAGAACCTGCCGAACTGGATCAAGAAGGGGAAAAAGACAGTGGATCAGAAACTGATTGAGAAAGCTCTCGAGATTCTGAAAACACACAAGCCGGAACCGTTGGCCCGGACGGTCAAAGGCAAATTGGATGCGATCTGGACCGAGGCAGAGAAGAGAGTTGGCAGCCGTCGGCCAAGGCCGACAGCTTGAGGGGCAAAGGCACAGAGGGCCAAAGGGATAGAGCGGAGGGTGTTCTGCTTTGTGCCTATGTGCGTTTGTAACTTTGTGCCTGAATCGTGCTGCAAAAACCAAACTGAATTAGTCGCTCAAAGGCGAGCATCTTTTCCCAACCCCACAGGGGAACAACAAGGAGATGACCGTGGATATCATCAAAGAGATCTATGATGCTGTGATGGAAGGAAAGGTAGACGATGCGGCGAGCCTTGTTCAGCAGGCCCTGAATTCTAAAGCCGAGGTGAACGACATTCTCAACAAAGGTCTCATCGCCGCCATGGATGTTGTGGGAGAGAAGTTCGGCGAAGGGGAGCTTTTCATCCCCCAGGTGCTCTGGTCGGCCAAAGCCATGCAAGCAGGCATGGACCTCCTCAAGCCCCATTTTTCCTCCACGAACCACACGGAAAAAGGCACCGTTGTCATAGGAACGGCCAAAGGGGACATTCATGACATCGGCAAGAATCTTGTGGCCATTATGCTTGAAGGATCAGGGTTCAAGGTCGCGGATTTGGGTGTGGATGTGACCCCTGAGCGCTTCGTTGAAAAAGCCCTGGAGGTGAAGGCGGATGTCATCGCCATGTCCGCCCTGCTGACCACCACGATGCCAAGCATGGGAGAGGTGGTGAGTCTCATCAAGGCGAAGAAGCTCCCTTTCAAGGTCATTGTCGGCGGAGCGCCTGTGGACCAGGCTTTCTGTCAGGAAATCGGCGCTGACGCCTACGGCATGGACGCGGCGGACGGCCTGCGGAAAGTAAAGGGGCTGCTCGGACGTTGAACATTAAGGTATCCAGGGAAGACCTTCTAAAGCAGCTCGGTTACAAGGACCCGCCTCAGCCCAGGCTCTTGGACATGGTGCTTGAGATGCTCGGGCTTCTGGGTGGCCTGGTTGAACCGCGACTGGCCTTCAAAGAAATCCAAGAGGAGAACGAACTTCCGCCCTTTCTCAGCGGAGCGGCTCTTAAGTATGCCGGGGCAGCCACCCTGGGGCCGAAGCTCGAAAACAAAGTCAAAGACCTCTTTGAGGAGGGGAAGGCCGTCGAAGCGTATATCCTGGATACCGCCGGTTCCGTCGCTATGACCAAAGCCGGCAATATGCTGTGGGATAAAATCAGACAGGATGCTGAGGCCAAAGGATTCAAGACGGGATTGAGAAGGACTCCCGGGTGCCGGGGCATCAACCTGGAAACGCAGAAGTGGATTTTCGAAAAGCTTGCGGATCGTGATCTGGGGATACATCTCACCTCTTCCTGTATGATGTTCCCGAGAAAGTCTCTCTCCTTCCTGGCCAGGTTCGGGGGAAAACTGAAAGGGACCTCTTCATGCAAAGGCTGTCTGCAATACTCAGATTGCAGCCTAAGGCTCTAAACCCTCGCATTGCTCCCAGCTGATGAGAAGTGCTTGGTGGGGCATTGGTATCTTTTCTGGAGTGACTGGCGGGAGGCCTTCCTCATTTCAGGAAGTTACGGAATGGGGGACCCGATGGCCCCGAGCGAAGGCGAGGGGAA
>Ga0209450_10000573_pt1 | contig 18630 bp, 5 predicted proteins | sample FrelakmetLWP11LW_FD_187149 | JGI IMG/M metagenome (GOLD analysis project Ga0209450, IMG submission 187149) | Freshwater lake sediment microbial communities from the University of Notre Dame, USA, for methane emissions studies - LWP11 LW (SPAdes)... | ecosystem: Environmental > Aquatic >...
TTCTTTCTTTCTTTCTTTCTTTCTTTCTTACAATTTTTTATATCTACCTACATGTACTACTTTTGTAATTTTAATTGGTTTTGCTTGCTAGCGTTAATGAGCCATTGTTTATTTTAACCCAATTATGTCTAAAGTCAAGGAAGTTTCTAAAATTATCTTTCAAATTTGAAAGCTTTTCATTGGCTGTTTTCGAGCAAAGGTAATTATTAGGCATTCGCCATCTTTCAGCACTTTTTATGTTTGCGATGCAAAAAAAAAATGTTTTAAAACATTGTCTGCAGCAAAGAAAATATCTGTTTTTCGTTTCACTCTGTTGATAACAATTGCAATCGCTTTCAATCTTTTTGAGCACTTCTTGGCACTTGTCCACAAGCTTCACATTTAATTAGTTCGAAATAATTAAAAACAAATTTCAATAATCGTTTCACAAAGTAAAGCATAAAAGGAACATTTTGCACAAAAATAAGTAAATTACAAATTACAAATTTTCGTTTGTGTCTGTTTTGCAATGTTTACTCTCAAAAAGTTCAAAATATCAAACTACTATGATTCAAAATTTTTCATTTTTTATGGAAGTCGAACACTGAGAACTCAATTCCAACATAAAAAAAATGGCGGAAATTGCTCAATAAATTTATTTTCTGTCTATTTTACTTAAACTTTGAATGTTAGAACACTTGATCGCGAAGATTTAGTGCGAAGGCACATGCATGCTAATAAAAAATCCCAATTTTCTGTTTTCCTTACATACAACAAGAACGTAATTTGAGGGCGGGCTTAATCGTCATGCCTCATGATAAAATCATTCGTTCCTCGTTTATAATGTGCGTTTCGAATAGGCATTTCGAATGGATGCTTTGAATGGTCGTTTTGAATGGTCGTTTTGAATGGTCGTTTTAATTGTCGTTTTGAATCGTCGTTTTGAATGGTCGTTTTGAATGGTCGTTTTGAATGGTCGTTTTAATTGTCGTTTTGAATCGTCGTTTTGAATCGTCCTTTTGAATCGTCCTTTTGAATCGTCCTTTTGAATCGTCCTTTTGAATCGTCGTTTGAATCGTCGTTTTGAATCTTCGGTTTGAATCGTCGTTTCTAATTGTCGTTTTGAACCGTCATCTTGAATTATCATTTCAAATCGTCGTTTTGAATCGGCTTTTCTAATTGCCTTAACACTTTTGAAAGGATTGAATAATACTTCACAGTCTGCAATCTGTAAAAGAGGATCCTCGTCAACAAATTGTTTGTTTTAAATGCAAAACAGCTCGAGGATTCATTTTATAACTTATGTTGAATTTAAAGCAAAGAAAAATATTACAACTTTATAGGAGGGAAGTCAAAATGTGTTTTATTTCTTTCTTAAAAACGTTTTTTTTTATTACGGCTGTTAATACAAATACATATAAAGTCGACTTTTAAACTATGTTTTTAAATTTCTCTATCTGACTTATTAGAAATTTGAACATATATTTTTAGAATATCAACTTAATAATACATAGATTAAAACTGAGTTCTTAGAAAAATCTTCTTAAGAACCACTCAGCCAACAAAAAAGCTTTCACAAATGAAAAGCTTGCATGTTATTAAGAAACCTTACATCCTAGGTATGTAGAAAGACAGAGGAAAGAAAATGTGTTTTACCTTTTTCAATTTTGAACGAATTTCACTAGAGACATGGTTGCTAGCACGAATCAAGAAATATCTGGAGAAAAGAAAATCGATTAGAAACTCCCTAATGACATTTTAGCAAGAAAAGTGATTTTTTGTTAGTTTCTACTTCGGTTCAACAATTGCAGAAAATAAATTTTGGCATTTTGGCCTGCGATTAAAAAATTGTTTAATGTTTCAAATGCAGCACAAATTAACTTATTGGCTTTTCCTTTTTTGCTTTTCCAATTAAATTCAGACCAACATTTTATTTGTATCTCTTTCAAAACTCAATATTATGCATTTCTAATTCAGTTTAGTAAAAGTAGACAATGCTTAATAAAATCAAATCAGCTTCTCTAAAAGAATCTCAAACGAAAAAACGTGAATAACAATGTTTCTATTCATCCAATGTTTCATAATTTTATGTTGAAAAGCTGAAACTTTTCTTTGCATTGTTCCAAAAACTCTTAAGATAAGAATGTGTTGAATGATTTAAAATATTTGAATTGTTTGTGCGTATTCCAAGCTGTTGTAATGTTAATCCTTTTCCTAGTAATAGTAATAGAGTGGAAGCCCCATATTGTGATCATTGGTAGTGTTATTAATTGGTTTATGTTTTCAAACTGACCCAGATTGAGTAAGTCACAATTAATAAAATCGTTATTTAGTATCCACATGCATACAAATAACTATCAATAAAGTAATTTATATGAGTAAGATATCTTGTGAGTGTTAACTAAGGTTAATGTTATCTGTTTCTCTCTTTTGCAAAGTGATCACATTAAGCAACTTCAACTGTACAATGATCTTCCTTTGGGGGAATATTAAGAAGTATGTTTGATGTAATGATGAATCCAAGAAAGAGAGCTACACTGCATTAAGCTTAAACTTAGTTAATATACCAACGTACTAAAAGTACATTTCTGAGTAAATCAGGGCCAGTTTGAGCACCTAGGATGGAAATGAAATGACAATACTCCCTCTCCACCGAAAAAACCCAAAAGATCAATTATAGTATGATAGTCGTAAGATATTGAAGCATAACGTCCAATATCTCATCTCTCTGTTATTACAACTAGTTATCTGAAGAGAGGAAACATAATGTGTTAGAGCCACCTATTCTCTCTCATGTTTCTTTGTGATATTCTTCTTGATGTCAATAAAATAAAACACTCTGTTTCACAGTAGCAAACTGCTTACACCACGTCTTATGATTTATGTACAACAATACAACAACCACTACTACACGTTTGATACCCACTCCAAACACACATCAATCATTCCACTCTTGACCGAGTTATTTATTAACGGAAAAACCATTGTAAACGCAGGTGACGACGACGAAGAAGAAGGAGAGGAAGGAGAGGAGGCCGAAGAGAAGATGCCGACCTGCGGAGATTACATCATGCACTTCCTCACACTCTTCTGGAAGGTTCTCTTTGCCACCATCCCGCCCGCCGGTACGAACGAACTCTTTCTTTTTTAATTTTAGCATTTATTGGAAAGGGGGAATTCATTATTTAGTCAAACCTGAAAATATTGACAATTATTATACATTGATATTTATTGGAAATGGAAATCATTATTTCATCAAACTTTAAATATTGGTAATGTCTATAACATGATGTTTATTGGAAGTGGATTTTATTTTTTAGTCAAACTTTAAAATGTTGGTTATGATTATAACATGCTATTTATTTGAACAGCACATTATAATAATTTGGTCGAAATTAAACATATTGGAAATCTGATAACTTGTAGGGTAGACCAGACAATTCTTTGAGACTAAAGTTTCCAAAATAGAAGAATTATTATGCTTTTGTTTTTAAGAGCAATAGCTGTTATTAATCTTTTTGGAAAGCAAAAAACTCGGAAGAAGTCGTTTTTATTTCCTTAATGTATATTTTGAAAAATATATTTTTGATTATAAAAAATATCTGTTGCAAAAAGGAATCCAATTTAATTTTTTTTTGCTTTCGGTTTCAATTAAAAAGGTTGTTTTAGGTCAGGATGAAAAAAGTTTTTTTAATGAAATAAATTTACATTGTTTGTAGATCTGACATTTGAAAGGAAGTATTGAACCGAATAATCTACAAATTATTTCTTAAAAAATAAAATATTATTTTCATTTTTATTTTACTTGCAAAGCGCAACCCAAAAAAGCAATCAACTTTTTGCAGTTTTTGCGATTATTTTTTTTTTTTTGGTAGAAAATTAGAAAAAAATTTAAATGAAAGGCAAAACGGGGATTGCAATTCTTTTTAGATGAAGGAAGAATCAATTTACTATTTCAATCTCTATAAAAGATCTAAAAATATAACAAATTGTTTGGTGAAGTCACAAGGTTCCAAACAAAGTTAGCATTCTAAGTTAAAATACGGTTTTAGTAGACTTTCAATGTAGCTTCTTTCAAAATTATACTATTTACCAAAACATTAAGAATTCTAATAATCCCATTGCAATTAAGCTTTAAAAATAAAACATCAACTTAAATATCTTGCAAACAAAACAATGCAATTTGAGAATCATAAATGAAAGTCAGCCTCCCAACATTGCCTCAAAAATTTTACATCAACTGTTTTCCTACATCAACTGTTTTTCCAGTTGTCTTTTCTTTTGTCCCTATTCCGTAATTTGTGTTTTGTCCTCTTTCATAAATTGCCTTTTTAATGGGTCAAACGAGACTGACCCAATACCTTAAAACCCCAAATCAAAAAGTCTATAATAACAATAAAGCTTTTAACAAAGTTGGTTTCATAGAAAAGCAAAGTAGGAGAAACTTGGATGTGTTCTGTTAGGCTATTTCAACATCAGAAGGAGCAAAGCCAAAATAAATCGATTAAATTATTTGTATTCATTATTCTTAAATTATTTAAAGATCATTATGTTACGGTATAACTTACGGGAATGACAGAATAAGCTTTTCTTTTCAAGACCGAATTGAAATTTTGAAATAATTATTAACTAAAACTTGTTTTGTAATGATAAAAACCAAACAACTTTGGCAAAAACAGAAATGATACCGATATGACTTATTTTAAAGCTAAACTAAATGTAACATGCTTTGCTAAGTATAATTAATTATAACGGTTAGAGTAAAATTACATTATTGAAAACGAGAACCCAGATTAACCTTCCCAACAGTTGTTCCCTGTCTTTTTTTAAAGTTTTCATAAATTTATCCTAATGTCCATGTTTACACCAAAACACACCATTAAAGCATTCCTCTAATTCCGTAAAATGAAATGTTTCAAAACTATGTTTCTTAGCTTCAGACTTTCCTACACCCAACTTAAAAAGAAACATGTAATTTAATGACTTCACAGAGTTCCCAAATTCAAGCCTGGTATGAGAGCTAAATTTTAAAATTTAATTTTGCATAATTAAAACTACAATCTTTAAACCTTTTTAATGCTCATTTTCATTTTCAAAAGCAAGCACTTCAATGGATGTTTGCTTCCCTAATTTTAGGAATGTTTAACGGTTACATAACATTTGTGAGATCCATAAACAGAGACATACAGTACACGTATAGATTTTACTTTTTATTTCCAACGGCTCCATTTTAGGAATGTTTAACGGTTACGTAACATTTGTGAGCTCCATTCTGATGATCGGCGTAGTGACTGCCGTCATCGGGGATGTTGCCGCTCAGCTCGGCTGCTTCATTTACCTGAAGGACTCGGTCAATGCAATCGCATTTGTTGCTTTGGGAACAAGTGTACCGGGTGTGTAAGGTCTTGTTTCAAGCATGCGGGCATGACCTGGAAAATCTACATTTAATTTTTAGCTACTCACGGCACGCAGTTTAACTTTCGTCAAAGTCTTGGGTATTTTACATTTTGGAAAGCACATACAAGCTTCAATTAACAAAGCTGTATAAAAATGTGAGAAAAAAGATTAATAAGGAAATGCTTTAATTTTTCAGAGACGAAAACATAACAGTTAACTAATAATCTCTTTCAGATTAATCCTGTTTTTCTGTGTTTAAACTAATATTGCTATCACATGATAAATGTTGTTTGAGTTAATACTTTTCAATATTTCCAATTAAAACAGTAGATAATTTTAAGACACAGCAAGATTTTTGAGGCAATATATCTTATTATATAAAAAGTAATGGTAAAATTAAACGAATTGCTTGGTTGTTATTTCACCCCACTCTAGGATTTTACAATGGATATGTCTGCTTTGTCTTCTCCATTATCTATATTGGCGTTTGCACTGCTTTCATTGGGGATGTTGCTGCCCAGTTGGGCTGTTTCATTTACTTGAAAGATTCAGTCAATGCAATCGCATTCGTCGCTCTGGGAACCTCAGTTCCGGGTACTCCTAAATTAAGAAAAGCTTGAAAAGTCCTTGGTGACTATGCTTCAGCAGTTGATGCTTTTGAAGATCAGCTAACAATGTTGTGCTAAGAGCTTAAGTAATCTGGATGTTATTTGACTAGACCTGATAGTCGAAAAGGCATCTAATTTGCAATGAACAATGAGCCAATTTGTTATTAAAATGTGGTTAAAAATAACGCTTGTTTGATATACGGTACTGGAACAGTGTTTTTTAAAGTCCTATACTAAATAAGTAAATAGACTTTAATAAGTCGCTAATGCGCAGGCTTTTTCAATAAGCTTTGTTGGTGCTTGCACTGCCTTCATTTAACCATTGCAGTTATACTATTCAGGGCTGATTTTTGAAAATAGTGACTAATCATCTTTTTTATATCTCTTATGATTAGCTGTTATAAACTACCAATATGCAATCTTCTTCACTGGTTTCTTTGCTTATTGTCTCAACTACACTGCTATAATAATGCTTTAGGATCTGCGCCTGCTCTCATTTCAAATTAGTACGTAAAAAAACCCATCAACAATATGTTAGGATCAAAAAACATCAAAAGTGAAAACCTAAATCTCTGTAGTAGATGGAAATGGTGTGGCAGATCTATAAGATTTATTAGGAAAAGATATAAATTATCTTTATCAATTTAACTAAAACGCATTACCCTAAATCAATTCAATATCAAAGATGCTCTGAATTGAAGAAAATTAGATTAATTATAAGATAAAGAAGATAATAATTTAAATGAAAAAAAAAATTTCTTTTGAAATTTTTTTCTTTTTTTTTCAATTCCAAATTAATTGGAATGAAAAAACTGTTATAGGTTTATTTAATGGATACCTCTGCTTTGTCATCTCAATTGCCTATATTGGTGTTTGCACTGCTGTCATTGGAGATGTTGCCGCCCAGTTGGGTTGCTTCATTTACCTTAAAGACTCTGTCAATGCTATTGCATTCGTCGCTTTAGGAACATCTGTGCCTGGTATCATTCACGTGCCTCATATTTGAATCTCTGTCTAAAAAGAAACTGAATCCCTAGAGACGGGAGATTTAGTCTAAAAATGGTGTGACAGTATTTGCTTAATATTAGTGTACCCCCATAGTTTTAGTTGTTCAGATACTAAGTATATTTACTAACTAAATACATAAATCTCTCCCAAATTGTATTCTCTTCACTGAGTATTTATTAAATGATGCACACAGTCCTGATTGTAATGTTTGTCCTTACTTGTGAAGTTCAGCATACAACATTTCATAACTGACTTAATCTAAACACACTCTGATCAGTTTCTCAATGACATGAAAAGGGCTTGTTTTGCAACAATATTTTATTTAGCTTTAAATACTTGTTCAAAAACTTATAAATAATGTTTGTAATGCATTCTTTCTTTTTGTCAAAACAATTTCTTGGGATCGCTTAAATCTACAGCTCTTTTCAATGGATATCTTTGCTTTGTCTGTTCAATTGCAATGATTGGGGTTTGCACTGCTGTCATTGGTGACGTTGCTGCCCAGTTGGGTTGCTTCATTTACTTGAAAGACTCTGTCAATGCCATTGCTTTCGTCGCCCTTGGAACTTCAGTACCGGGTATCCCGCAACTAAAACCCATCACAGACTTTGAACATGAAAGCCTTTGGACTGGCCTTTCAGTTTACTCACTGGATTTCATAAAACTATGACTAAAAGTGTGCACTCTTTGACTTAAAAGTAGACGTAATTTAAGCACTAAACATCTCTCCTGACTTAGACTAACCAAAGGCTGATAATTTTTCAGTTGTATAATTTTTCATTATTATAGGGAATAAAGTATGGCATGAATTTCCAATGGTGTAATAGCTCATTTAATTATCAATTGTTTTGAAAATATTTTTTTATGTACTTTTTTTTCACGCAAATTGTCTGTGCTCACTAAAACCTTCAGGTCTTTTCAACGGTTACCTTTGCTTTGTCTGTTCAATTGCAATGATTGGGGTTTGCACTGCTGTCATTGGTGACGTTGCTGCCCAGTTGGGCTGTTTCATTTACTTGAAAGACTCTGTCAATGCTATTGCTTTCGTCGCTCTTGGAACTTCAGTACCCGGTATCCCACAACTCAAAACCACAAATGAAAGCCATTATACTGGCCTTAAATTGTCCAAATGCACAAAACTGTGACTTTAGTGTGCATTCTTTGACTTTAAAGCCGACTGATTTGAGTTTCAACCAATTCTTGTCTCAGACTAACCAAACACTGATAACACATCAGTTACAAAAAAGCTTACAACGCACTTTCAAGAACACAGGGAATTAAACTATGCCAAAATTTGCCTCATTAAAATGCCAATTATGTTGAAAATTAATTTTTATTATGCACTTTTTTCCACACAAATTTTCCTGGATCGCTTAAACCTGTTCAGGTCTATTCAACGGTTACCTTTGCTTTGTCTGTTCAATTGCAATGATCGGTATTTGCACGGCAGTCATTGGCGACGTTGCTGCCCAGCTGGGTTGCTTCATTCGCTTGAAAGACTCTGTCAATGCTATCGCTTTTGTTGCACTGGGAACTTCAGTGCCTGGTAGACATTTTAATGCATACTTTATCCTTTTTCTAATTTTTTTATATGATCACAAAAATGCAATTTTGACTTTGGATCCAAAAAAATATTTTGTAATGATTTGCAAGAGGCTGATGTAAACAAAGTGAAAAGACACACACAGTTCTGAAAGATTGGTTTCTTTTGGAATGGCAGAACTAAACAAAAACAACAAAAACTCTTTTTTGATTGGCCTCTGAAGACTCAGAAGTAACAATCTATGCTTACAAACATATAATGCATAAAAATTGAATTGTACTAATTTTAACCATTAATTTAAAACACTCTATTATCTTTTTTAAGCTTTGCTCTATGTAAATACTTAATTTGGAAGCTAATTAAAATAAAACATTAAATCGTTCAAAATATAAAATGCCAATATAAAAACTTATTATCAAAATGTACAATTATTACATAAAAAATGCTCTATCTTACAAACACATCTTAACAATTTTAATTATAATAACAACTGATTTGTTTTCAAATGTTTTCTACTAACAAACGATTGCTTTAATTTTTGCTTTATTTTGTGTTTTTTGAACATGCCTTCATAACGGACAGATAAGTATCGGGGTTACCCTGCTTTTGTGGGTTCGATAATGGGGATCGGCTTGTTAACGGCGATCATAGGTGACGTGGCGTCACACTTTGGCTGTTTCAGTCGAATCAGAGATTCCGTCACGGCCATCACTATCGTCGCGTTAGGAACTAGCGTTCCAGGTTAGAGTTTAAATGAAGAAGAGTAGTGTTATGAATGACGCTTAATGTAATCACTTGTAAATTATCAGTCAGTTTGTATGATCAATCACTCTTAATAAAAGTGCCTGCATCATTTCCTTTATGTTATCAGTCATAAACTTCAAAGAAGTGATCACATTAAGTGAGCTTCCACTGTAGTTTGTAAACTAGTAAATAGCGGGGGGTATTTTTAATTGGAAATGTCGAGTAATCGCACAAATCAAATTTTTGTTTACTACAAGTTTGTTTGTAGGTTAGCACTGTGTAGGCAAAAGAAAATTGAGTAAAAAATAAGCTCTTTAGTAAAGATTGTGTAAAAACGATTTACGTTAATTAGTGATTAAGTGTTTGTGATCGCCATGTTCAAAAATCTTTATTTTTAACTAATTTTTTTTTGCCTTTGAATCGTTTTGAATTTGAGTTTGTTTTTGCTTTTGTTGTTGCTGTTTAATTTTTACATTTAGTTATTTCAAAAGCCTGAATTTCCGCTTAAATAGTGTTTTTTCTTCAAGCCAAAACGTTTAGATATAAAAGGCTTTTGAAATATATGTTTGATTTATTTTAATAAGTATTTTTTATCTATTTTCATTTATTTTTTAAATAATGTAAGTCATTGAAACTGAATCCATGATTCATTTTAATCGATTCAGAATGATTAAGCATTTTTTTCACACTTCAAAAATAGAAACATTATCAGGTTAAATATCTTTAAATGGATTTCAGTTTCAATGGTTTACGTCATTTCTCGTAGTTGCGCATTTACAATTTGATTGCAAGGAAAATCTCAAGAAATTTTGGCTTCCAGTAAATTTTGTTTTTAATCATTTTTTCGCTTTTTCTACTTTTTGAAATAAATTAGGCGCAACTCGCAGATTTAAATGTAATAAAAATTGACATCACTTTGAAATTGCCGTTTAAATTATTTTTATGAAATTTGGTCAATTTAAAAGTCTGGATGAAATATGTAATTAAATTTCTATAGAGAAATAATTTAACTAATTGATGTCAGTTTTTATCAAGAGATCAATAAAATTTCAGACACTTTAAAAAAAAATTTGGATTAAAAAAAAATTAAGCCAAAGCTTTTGGTTGCTACCTCAAAGCTATTTTGATTAAATTCATTTTGAAATTCAAACTCAAATTTTGTTGACATTTCAAAAGTAAAAGTAAAGCTAAAGTGTCTAAAGTTTTAATGTGAAAACAGTAGAGAGAGTAAAACGAACAATGCATGATATTTTTGCTTTGGAATGTTCCAGACACTTTCGCGAGCAAGGTCGCCGCCATTCAGGATGACTGCGCCGACGCGTCTGTCGGCAACGTCACTGGCTCTAACGCCGTCAACGTCTTCCTCGGTATCGGCATCGCCTGGTCGATGGCCGCTATCTACTGGGCCGCTCAAGGAGAAGAATTTGTTGTCCCTGTCGGCAGGTAAAAGAATGCCAGGGGTTTACACTTCAGGGTTGAGTTCCCCATTCACCTATTGCATATAATGGCTTTTTAAAATATTGCATGATAAACCTGGCATAGGAAAAGTTATGTAAGGTAATGCAAGGTTAGGGTATGTTAATAGATCACATTTTCAGTTGTGTTAAAATTCTAGTTTAAACAAGTTAAGGATAGGTTAGGTTAGATCAGGTCATGTCAGTTCTGGTTGGGTCATGACAAAGTAAAATAATGCCAGGGGATTTCACCTCAGGGTTGAGCTCCTCTCTTGTCTTCAAGTTGAAAGGCTAGGTTAGGTTAGATCAGGTCATGTCAGTTCTGGTTGGGTCAGGATAAGGTAAGTTAAGTTAGGTTAAAGTAGGTTATGGTATGTGAAGTTAGTTTACGTTAGGTTAAGGTAAGTTAGGTTTAGGTAGGTAAGGTTAAGGTAGGTTAGGTTTAGGTAGGTTCGGAAAAGGTAGGCTAGGTTAAGTTAGGTTAAGTTAGGTTAGGTAAGGTTAGATTAGTATAGGTGTTTAGTTAGTTTAGTCGAACACATTTGCATTTTTGTTTGCAACAATTTCAGCTTGGGTTTCTCCGTGACGGTGTTCTGTATCGAAGCTCTGATCGCCATCGCCATCCTCTTCATGCGCCGCAGCCCCTCCGTCGGCGGCGAGTTGGGCGGCCCGAAGAACATCAAGACCATCACCACTTCCATCTTCGTCTTCCTCTGGGTCTTCTACGTCATGATCTCCGCTCTCGAGGCTTACAAAGTCATCGAGCCCGGTTTCTAAGTCGACGACCTCAACAACCTCAACAACGACAACAACAATGGTGATGACTACGTTTTTTGTTGAACGAAACACGGACTTAGAATCATGACTAATGGAATAAGAAATCAATTTTAAAATACTTTATTGCACAATTTAAGAGTCCATCTTACTACGTATCTTTACTTTTGACAAAACATTACTCCAAACAAATGTTAAACTGTATTCAATTCAACGATACAACAACAAATGCTCAGATCTAATTTTACGAAGATAAAAAAAATTGAAAGAAAGATAAAACGTCACTGTTTGCTTAGGCAAACGCCAAATTGTACGTAAAAATAAAAAAGATTGTCAAAATATAACAAACTACTTCTAAAAGATAAGTTTGATATAAAGTAAAATATCTAAGAGATCAAAAAAACTTTCTTTCTCTTCATATCAAGCCTCGAAACGGCTCAAAAAACAGGATTTTAAAAGTTTCCTGCAATTTTTTTTGTCCAACAATTGCAATATCCTCTCTAGTTGCCAAAAAGTTAAAAAAATCAAACAAACAAAAAGTATTCAGGTCTGGTCAATGTCTTATCCGATATTTAATTTATTTTAATTTGATGAATTGTCGATTTGCAGTAAGTTTAAATTCAACCTCCACCACCATCGTCTAATCGAAATTCAACAGACTCACTTACTAAGGGTAGCATGTAAACATGATGCTAGAAAAATGCATATTCTTTATATTTAAGCCAATTTTTGTCTCTCTCACTCACTCTATTGTTTTTGTTATTAAGAATTATGTTTTAAGATTTTGTTGCTGAGCAAATGCCATGTTATTGTGTGTATGAAACCTATTTTGACTGAATGGTGAAGTTTTTGTTGTACCCGAATCATAATATTCAATAAAAAATGGAACTCAATTTTTTTTCTTCTTTTTGTAACGTTTCATATTTGATATTGATACAGTTTTTGAAACTAATTTGAGAATGAATCGACCAAAGTGAGAAAATAATCAATTTGTCTACTGGCTGGTACAACAGAATTAACGTGATCACTTTGGACCAGATCATAACTGAAAACATTAACCAAAAGATGAAAATAAGCAAATATATTACCTAAGTAAATTAAAGTTTAGAGAGGTGTTTGAGACTTGCTCAATCTCTCCAGTTTGATCACAATAACCAATTGATACCATAAACCATGAATACATTAAGTGATGCCAACTGTAGCCTAAAGCACACTCTCAATTCACAAAATCTTCATTCTAACAACAACACAATGTCTTTTTTACGAGGGAACACAGTACATTAAACGCAGTACTTGTTAATTGATAAATTTTGTTTTATTGTTAAACGTTAAGATATTTTTACAATTTCGTACATTCCACTGATTTGTTTTGCCTCCATCTGACGAAAGCCAGAACAGCGATTGTCGGAACGAGCGCAACAGCTGACGCGACGAAAAGTCCTCCGGGGAAGGTCGACCGAATCGACGGAAAGATCGAATTGTAAATGGCGGAGGCCAAAAGAACGCAAACGTCTTCCAAAACGGCAAAAACGCCGAAAAGTTTTCCTGAAGTTAGAAACAAAATAATTTTGTTTTGTTCTGTCTGTTCTTGATTGTCTGTCACAGCCATTGATGCACAAGGGGGAGAGGGGGATAAGGTTTGAAAAATTTGTTCATAACAATGCAATAAAACACAAAATAGGGGACCCTCTCGGTTTTCTGACTACCCCAAGTACCCCCCCCCCCTCAAAAGACTTTGGTTAAAACCCCATGGACTCTCTTGGATTTCCAACTACTGTGCATCTATGGTTTCAGCTCAACTAAATCATTAATGCACACCCAAGAAGTAAAGGGAGCATGGAAAAGGACATTGAAATAAAATTAAAATGGAGCTACTTACTATTATGCTTAATCAAATTGAAACTAGCTAAAGCTCTTTTGAAATAAATTTGATAAAAATTCAATAAAGTAGGCGTTTTTCAGAGCAATTAATTCATTCAAGGAAATTCTTAAGTGGAAGTTTAAATTCTAAGAACCTTGTTCTTCCTCTTCGACGCATTTTGAAATCATTGCTCGGATTACTGACAAAGAAATGGAACCCAAAGATCCCAAAAGAATAACTAGAAAAAATAAATAAAATAATTTACTTGACGGTAAAAAGTGATGTCAAGCAATAATTCAGTTTATAGTTTTCTTCTCTTTACCTAACCTTATCTATTGTAACCTAACGTTATACAACCAAAATCCAAAACTAACTTAATACTGCCAAAAATTAAGCATTTTCAAAAAGCAACAATTCAAACGATTTGAAAATAAGCTTATGTTTCCAAAAATGCATATGAATAATAAAAAATTGAGCCCTGAGTTTTTGGTATAGACAGTATTTGGACAAACACCCTATCTATCCTTAAATTTCAAAAAATAAACAGTGTTTGGAATGTCCTTAAGAATAGGTAAGAATATGCCTGACAAAAAACACCTGAAAATGCCATGGCAGTGTTGGTAGAAAACGCGAATAGCAAGAGAGCTGCAATCTTCGAAATGATTCCTATAGAGCAAACCAGATGGTCACCGGCACCTGCCCTCTGTGCCAGGGGCAGGGCTATTAACAGGGCCAAGCTGCTGATGCCGTAGCGAGTTCCGAACCAGTAGCTGAACAGTCTCACCTCCCACACCAGGGGCTCTTCTCGGACGAACAGGAATGCAATATCCAGCTCTCCTGTAAATATGTTAAAAGACTGTTACCTTCAAGAATCATCTGTTTGTTGGCTACAATAAACAGAATATAAATTGTACGAAATGTACACACTATTGGGACTTCTGAATAAAAATATTTATGCAAAGATTATAGAAATTTGAAGTAGTAGTTTACAAATTAAAAATTGTACCAAAAAAAGCTCAAATTGAGATGGAAACATTACTACTTTTAATCCAAAGTAATCCAATAATCTTCTTATAAAATAAAACCCCATATTTACCATGGAACATCTAAATATAACTAGTTAGCATCATTAAGTTTAAAAGCCACAAACATGGGGGAAAATGTTCGAATAAAAGTCTACAAACCAGCTGTTGTTATCATCAGAAGAAGGGACGTTGCCCAGAGTGAGATGAGAATCATTCGCCCATTGTTTTGCCGAATTTTGAAGCAAGTCCTGAATTCAATTAATATCTAATGATGTACCTATAATCTGCATACACGTTATGAAATTTTGGACAAAAACAGTATGACTTTTTAAATCTATTTGACTCATATTTTGGTCGTAATCGTAAATGAAATAATCATTCTTAGATTCTTAGGTACAAATTAAGTTTTGTTAAAAAGGCTTTCTACATTTTACATAGGAACAGTCTAAAAGGGTTTAACTAATGCAAATCACGTAAAATCAAATTATTTTTTAGAAGAACAAATTGAAAGCCAAAAATAGATTCAAATTGGTTCTCTTAAAATTGTCAATATTTTTTAAATGAAATTTACAACCTACACACATTTACATTTCTATGAATTCCTGGTTCTTTAATAATCCAAACTTTCCCTGAATTAATTTTAAATTTTTCAAAAGCTTGCCTAAAGCAGTCTCTCAAATGTGTCAATGAAAATAGATTTCGAATGGTCTTCTTCCAGTTGTCGCTTTTCGAAATGTCTGATCGTTGAGCTCGAATGTTTTTAACGCGAAGTGTCGTGTACACAATCCCGCAAAGGTGGCACACGCCGACACAGATGAACAATACGGGCATTCCAAAACTAGAATAAATATGTAAATAGTCAAGAATTCAACATTTATTGTTAAACTAATGAACTGATAAATTTTGGTATAAAAAGATTTAATTGATTATTTACGTAAATATGAAAATTATTTAACAATGGGTTCAAATCCGGGAAACGGCAGGGACACAGGATCACTGGTTGCCGTTAAACAATAAAATGGGTGGTTGTGATCAAGTTTACAAGGCGAAGATTCACAATTAGAGTTCAGTCACTGCCTCAACTAGGGGTGGCCGTTTGCTGAATAAACCAGAACTTTCAAGGGTTGCTCAGCTCTTCCGGGTGTTCCTGCTTCTAGTCAAAAATAAGCGAGTAGTCATCAGGAATTCCACATTGGCTCTTTTCCCACGATCTGCAAGCTTTCCGGCAGGCATGGAATGTTGATTGGACTTGCCATCGTTACATCATTCAATTTGTACAGATTTGAATGAAATTAAATGTTAACCTGGTGACGATATGTCCGCTGACGAAAGGTCCGAATGTTCCGGCAATGAAAGTCATGCTCTCCACAATCGCGATTCTCAAAGTCCGATCAGTACCTCTAAAAATTAGCCACATTACATTACATTTACAGCACTTTATTATAATACTAACATATTTGTATACACTGTGATGCTGTGTTTAAAATTGTCCTTAATATTACTTTGATGTGTTTTGTTCTGTCAATTGTCAAAAAGTTACTTTGATGTGATTTGTTTTAATGGATGTAAAGGTTACTTTTTGTGAGTTGTTAAGATAACTTAGATGTGATTTGTTTTTTAAAATTGTGAAGATTACTTAGTTGTGATTTGTTTTGATTAATGTAATGATTTACAAATATTGTCAAGATGATTTAGCTGAGATTTATTTTGAAAGTTGTTATGATGTACAATAGCCTTAATGATTACTTAGATGTGATTTGTTTAGATTTTCATACAACTATCGCAATGATTACTTAGATGTGATGCTGCTCATGTATGCGACGACCCCCGTCTGCATGCTGGTGAAGCTGCCGAACCCACCCATCAAGGCCGAGGCCAACATTGACCACTCAACCCCCATGGAAGGAAAAGAAACTGAAACAACAAAAAATCCAGAAGTTATCATCTTTGGTTGGTTTGCTACGATAAAAAGCTTAACGATTTCTAAAGAAGTTTGGTGCAATGGTTCTAAGTTATTTTTTTAAATGTATCACTTTTTTATGCAACGATGACTAAGTATAATACCTGCAAACCTAATTAAACAACAAAATTTTATGAAATTATATCCTTTGTTGGTTTTCAAACTAAACGTACGTGCTTTCAACTGGCAGGCGGTATGAAGAGAGGTTTTGGTTCAAACTTTAAAACTTTAAACCCAAAATAAAAATCAATTAGTGGAAAAGAAAATTTTAAAATATTTTAAGGATTCTGGAAAAGACTTATTAGAAATGGAAGAAAAAGTCAAATCCACAGACTCTGCTAATAAATCGACCATTAGCAAAAATCAGAGCAACAACTATCTTGCGGAATGGATTTTTGATCAAACTCCACAATTAACATTTAACCAAAAGTATTTTGGTCACATCATCAAAATTTAAAAGAGTTGAAAGGTTATTTACCCATAGCAAACTCTTAGGTCACTCTTGATGATGTGAGTCACCATAGGTACTCATGACTTTTGAACAAGTGATCAAAAGAGAAATACTTTTGATCAAGTGGATTTTACCAAATTTTGATGAAGTGGAATTTCATGCTCTGACAACAGAAAAAATGTGTGTCAGATGTTTTAATACATACCTCATAGTTAAAATTTTATTTAAAAATTTTTGGTTAGTCTTAACTACGTATTACCTTGACACGTGTATACGATGGCTGACAGAAACCCCCCGATTGGAGGCAAAAGAAGAGTTACTTTGCGACCAAAATAATCGCTCCAAGCTCCCTAGAAGTGAAAAAGCTTGATAAATTTTGAAGAATTAAAATAAAGATAAAAGTAAGCCAAATTATAAAAATAAAGAAAATTAAGTTTTTATTCATAAACGGCAATATGCTGCATACCGTAGGCATCGCTTAATGAGATCGCTGTGAGCCAGCTTTTTCTGATAACAATAGCATTATCTGAACAACTTTTTCCATTGAATCAGGCCAACTTTAGGAAACAGGACTCACTAAAACGGATGACATTATCCAATGGGTAACATTATCTGTGATCCCATTAAGCGACACTGACTGCAGCTATAAAAATACATTTGATTACCAGAAAACAATCGGTAACAATGGAAGGCACCACCATGGCAAAAGTGCAATACTTGATCCACCTGTAGATCGATTCATAAAAAAAATTGGCGATTAAAATATATTTAATAGAAACGTGGCAGGTTCACCGGTTCTAAAAAGATATTAAAATAAACTGTGCCTCCTGCTTTTGTAAACGGCTGAATTTTTTAAAGAGATTGTTTCTTAACCTCCCATTATGCATTGTTGGTCACCATTTATTCTTCAAGTGTTTAATAAATCACATTTCTGTTAATAATTTGCCTGGAAACAGAGAAAGTTTCAGCTTTTTTGTATCCACGATAAAATTTGATGAATTTGATTTAAGATTTGCCTCTCTTTCAGCTGAACCAGTTAACATAGCTAATTCTTCGATGCTGTTATATTTTGCCTAATTTGGTTAAATTTAATTTTTGATGTTAAAATTTTGTTTTGATTTCGTCTTGTTGAATTGTAGCAATAATTTTTTTTCGATACTACTGTAGATGTTAGAATTGTATTTTTTAAATATTAGATTGTAGATGTTAACTTGTTTTGTTGAATTGGATATGTAAAATTATTCATACTATTGTAGATTTTAAAATTGTAAATTTATTTGTTGAATGTTAGGTATAAAGTTTCTTTTGTTGAATTGTCACCTAGAAGAGTCGCGTTGCACCAGATCGAATGCATCCTTGTGCTCGGTTGAGTTGTACTGCGAACAGAATGTCGCGTTGAAATGTCTTTCGCAAACTTTTCCGAAAATCATGTTCTGAAATCCGCCAAACTGAAGGTATATTGCCAAGAAGTAGAAGAACAGGGAAGGCTCGACAGTGATCAGCAACAACTTTGAAACAACTTTGCTTCGAAACGATTCTTCCGATTGAATCGATTTCATTTTTGGTCTTATGTAATTTTGCAACAATTAAGAGAATGTTATACAATATAACTAATAACGAAACGAAGATAAATAGAAAGTGGTTTCAAGACACCAACGAACGAACGAACAATGATTACTCAACAAAAACTGAAACTGAAACTGAAATTTGAATCGCTTCCAATTATGCACGGTCGCGATCCCAGGTAATTCTTGACAACTGAAGAAACATGTTCTAGTGGACAAGGAATCAATCAAATAAATTAAATCATTTGTTGTGATTTCTAA
>Ga0209450_10000574_pt1 | contig 18619 bp, 18 predicted proteins | sample FrelakmetLWP11LW_FD_187149 | JGI IMG/M metagenome (GOLD analysis project Ga0209450, IMG submission 187149) | Freshwater lake sediment microbial communities from the University of Notre Dame, USA, for methane emissions studies - LWP11 LW (SPAdes)... | ecosystem: Environmental > Aquatic >...
CCCCGGGCTCGGCCGCCGTTGGCGCTGGGCCGCTGCGGCATTCGCAGCTCTGTTTGTCCTCAACATGGCGTTTGTGACGCCCGGCCGCAGCGGCTTCCTCGCGCTCGCAGCCATGCTCATCGTGCTCGTGGTGTTCAATCTGCACAGCTGGCGCAGCGCCTTGGCCGCCGTTGTCCTAGCCGCCCTGCTGGCGGGCGCGATGGCGGTGTCGCCACTGGCACGCGACCGGATTGCGCTCGCGGTCGACGAGTGGCGCAATGCTTCCACGCAGACCTACAAGACATCGATGGGCATGCGCGCCGTCATGTACGAGAACACGCTCGCGGTGGTGCGCGAGCAGCCCTGGTTGGGCACCGGCACGGGTGGCTTTGGCCAGGCATATGCCGAAGTGGTGAAGGACAAGTACACCGGCACCGACTGGCGGGCCGAGACGACGGTGGATCCACACAGCCAGTATCTGTTCTTCCTCGCCGAGCAGGGCATCCTTGGACTCGTGGCGTTCCTGGCCTTCATCCTGGCCGCACTGTTGGATCGGGGCGACGGCACGCGTGCGCGCGTCATCGCCATAGCCATGCTGCTTGGATGGTGCGCCACCTCGCTGCTGAGTTCGCACTTCAAGACCTTCTCCGAAGGCCACCTGCTGGCGCTCGCACTGGGCGCAACGCTGGCGCGCCCGATGGGAGACCTCGAGAGCAACAGTTCACCGGCGAAGCCGGGCGCCCGATGAACGCGCCGACGGTCCTCGTCCGCATTCCGAATCATGTCGGCGATGCCTGCATGGCGTTGCCGGCGCTGCACCTGCTGCGTGAGGCGGGCTTGCGCAGCGCGCTGGTCGGCCGCGGCTGGGTCGAGAGCCTGTTCGAGGGCCTGCGTTCATCGTATCTGCCGCTGCAGGGCCGCCTGCTGCGCGACGCTGCCCACGTCCGGCAGTTCCGCGCTTCCATCGACGGTGAAGCTCGCGGGCTGGTGCTGCCCAACTCGTTCGGTTCGGCGCTGATGTTCGCGCTCGCCGGCGTGCCCAGCGCCGGTCTGGCGACGGCATCCCGGCGTCTGCTCTTGCGCTGGCCGAGCCCTGAGCCGGGCGATTGTCACGAAGTCGAACGTTTCCATGGCGCGGCGCTCGCGGCGCTGCGGGCGTGGGGATTGGCCACGGACCGCTCGGCGCCGCCGCCAGCGCTGCAGCTGCCGCTGACTCCCGGGCAGCGCAGCGCGGCCATCGCCGTGCGCCGCGCCGGAGGCGTGGGCGAGCGTTACGCGTTGCTTGCTCCGGTGGCGACCGGCCTGCACCGCGGTCGCATCAAGCATTGGGCCCACTTCGGGCAGCTCGTTCCGGCATTGCGTGAACGCGGGCTCATGCCGGTGGCCGCGCCGCCGTCGGCCGAGGTCGAGGCGGTGCGGGCGGCCCTGCCGGGCGTGGCCGTGCTGCCGCCGGTTCCTCTCGGAGTCTTCGCGGCGCTGGCCGCCAGTGCCGGTGTAGTGATCGCCAATGATTCGGGCACGAGCCACGTCGCCGCCGCGGTGGGCGTGCGCCAGGTGACGATCTTCGGTGTGACGGATCGGCACCGTACCGGTCCTTGGTCGGCGCGCGCCGTCTGCGTCGGTGAGAACGGTCGTTGGCCGGAAGTGTCCGACGTCGTCGCCGCAATCGACGAGGCGCTGGCGTTGCCATGAACGGGATACCTCCGCCGCGCCGCGCGCTGGTCGTGACGCTGCGCTTCCTCGGTGACGCGCTCTTGTCGACGCCGTTGGTGCGGGCGCTCAAGCAACGCTTTCCGGATTGCGCTGTCGACGTGCTGGTATTCGCCGGTACACAGGGCGTGTTCGAAGGCAACCGCGATGTCGCCCACGTTATAACGGTGCCAGAACTCACGACCGCGGCCGACACGCTGCGGCAGGTGCGCGCGCTCTGGCGGCGCTACGACCTGGCCGTCATCGCGCAGACCGGCACGCGGCCGTTTCTCTTCGGCTGGGCCGCAGGCGACCGGCGCATCGGCCTGGTGTCGCCGGAGTGGGGAAAGTCGTGGTGGAAGCGCATGCTGCTCGATCGCCACGCGGTGTTCGATCCTGGCGGGGCACGTGTGCTGGAAAACCAGCGTATCGCGCAGTTGCTGGGCATCGAGGGCATGCCGGCCGTCGTGGCGCCAACGGCGGGATGGGGCCCGCCCGAGGTGGCGTCGGCGCTCGGCTTCGATCCGATGGCGGAACCGTTTGCGGTCGTTCATCCCTCGCCACGCTGGCGCTACAAGCAATGGACCGCCGCAGGCTGGCGCGCGCTGATCGACGCCCTGCATGCACGCCAGTTGCGCGTCGTCGTCAGCGGCGGGCCGGGGGCGGAAGAGCGCGCCTACGTCGACTCGGTGCTGCAGGGGGTCGAGGCTGGCAAGAACACGCGGCGTGACGGGCGCATGTCCTTTGCGCAGACGGCCGATGTCCTGCGCCTTGCCTCGCTCTACATCGGGCCGGACACGGCAACTACGCACCTGGCGGCGGCGTGCGGGACGCCGGTCGTGGCGCTCTACGGCCCGACCGATCCGGCCATCTGGGGACCTTGGCCCGCGCGCGCCGGTCGCGCCTATGAACGCGTCGCCCCGCAGCAGCGCCGCGGCAACGTTCTGCTGCTGCAGAACCCGGACCTGGCCTGTGTGCCCTGCCAGCTCGAAGGCTGCGAAAGGCACCGTGGCAGCCACTCCGAATGTCTCGATCGTCTGCCCGCCGAAAGGGTGATCGATGCCTCCGCGCTGATGCTGCGTAGCACGGAGTAGATCGCTACATCAGGACGATGTCGTACTGCTCCTGGTGGTAGAGCGACTCCACCTGCATCGACACCGGCTTGCCAATGAAGTCCGACAGCATCGCCAGCGCCTGTGACTCCTCCTCGAGGAAGAGGTCGATGACGGTCTGCGACGCCAGGATCCGGAACTCGCGCGTCTCGTCGAACTGACGTGCCTCGCGCAGGATCTCGCGCAGGATCTCGAAACATACGGTGCGCGCCGTCTTCACTTCGCCGCGGCCCTGGCACATAGGGCAGGGCTCGCACAGGATGTGCGCGAGCGACTCGCGGGTGCGCTTGCGCGTCATCTCGACCAGACCAAGCTGCGTGAAGCCGCTCACCGTCATGCGTGTGCGGTCGCGCGCGAGCGCCTTCTTGAACTCGGTTAGCACTGCCTCGCGGTGCTCGATATTCATCATGTCGATGAAGTCGACGATGATGATGCCGCCCAGGTTGCGCAGCCGCAGCTGGCGCGCGATCGCCTGCGAAGCTTCGAGGTTGGTCTTGTAGATCGTATCGTCGAAATTGCGCGTGCCGACGTAGCCGCCGGTGTTGACGTCGATCGTTGTCATCGCCTCGGTCTGGTCGATGATCAGGTAACCACCGGACTTCAGCTCCACGCGGCGGCCGAGCGCACGCTCGATCTCGGCGTCGATCGAGTACAGGTCGAAGAGCGGACGCTCGCCGGTGTAATGGGCAAGCTTGCTCGCCACGCGCGGCACGAACTGGGTGGCGAACTGTTCCAGCTTCTGGAAGTTCTCGCGCGAATCGACGTGGATCGTCGTCGTCTCTTCGGTCGCGATGTCACGCAGAACTCGCTGCGCCAGCGACAGCTCCTGGTAGAGCATGGAGGGCGTGCCGCTGCTTGCGCGGCGCTCGAGGATGCGACCCCACAGCACCCGCAGGTAGTCGAGGTCGTTCGTGAGGTCCTGCTCAGTGGCGTCCTCGGCACTGGTGCGGATGATGTATCCGCCCTTTTCCTCCGGGGGCACGAGGCGCTTGAGTGTGTCGCGCAGCTGCGTGCGCTCGGCCTCGTCCTCGATCCGCTGCGAGATGCCGATGTGCGGGTCCTGCGGCAGGTACACCAGCATGCGCCCGGCGAGGCTCACCTGCGTCGAGAGCCGCGCGCCCTTGGTGCCAATCGGGTCCTTGACGACCTGCACCATGACCGTGTCGCCCTCGTGGATCAGGCGCTCGATCGGAGGCGGCTTGACCTGCGTGAACTGCCGGTACTCCCAGATGTCCGCGACGTGCAGGAAGGCCGCGCGCTCGAGCCCGATGTCGATGAAGGCCGACTGCATGCCCGGAAGAACACGGGCCACCCGTCCGAGGTAGATGTTGCCGACCAGCCCGCGCAGCGCGCTGCGCTCGACGTGCAGTTCCTGCACAACGCCCGCATTGAGCACCGCGACCCGCGTTTCCTGCGGGGTGATGTTGATCAGAATGTCTTCCATATGCGCGCAAAGTGTACGCGGCGCTTGCGCGCCGCACGTGCACTTTGCGCGGCACGGGTCTCGCTGAGCGAGACCCGCTCAAGACGAGTTAGTCGGCTGCGCTCCGGAGCGGCCGCGCGCTCCGCCGAGTGACAACCCCGCGCACTCCAACCCGCGATGCACCTCGCAGTGGCAGGATCGCCTTTCCCTCCTCGCCGGGCGAGGAGGGTGCAGGGAGGAGTGCCACACTCCCTCTCGCCTGGCGAGAGGGGTAGGGGAGAGTGCCGTGCCGTTATTGGTCGGCGGAGCGCGCGGCCGCTCCGGAGCGCAGCCGACTAACTAGTCATGTACGGTTCGCGCATTTTGCGAACCGTGCCGGAGCGAGTGCACGTGCATCGGCGAAGCCGATGCGTACACTCGCGACGCTACAGGACTTTCATTCCCGCCTGTGACAGCAGCTGCGCCGTTTCGAAGAGCGGCAGTCCCATGACGCCCGTATAGCTGCCTTCGATGCGCTCGATGAACACGGCAGCCAGGCCCTGGATCCCGTAGCCGCCGGCCTTGTCGTAGGGCTCCGAGGTCGCGCAGTAACTCTTGATCTCGGCGTCGTCGAGCCGGCGGAAGGTGACGGTGGATACTGACGTAGCGCTCAGCAACGGACCCTGGATCGCCAGTGCGACGGCGGTGCGAACCTCGTGTGTGCGCCCCGAGAGCCGCTGCATGAACTCCGCGGCCTGCGCCGGGTTGGCAGGCTTTGCAAGGACCTCGCCATCGACGATGACGACGGTGTCGGCCGCGAGCACCGGGCGAAAGAGCAATGTGCGCATGCCGAGCACTTCGAGGCCGAAGGCGGCCTTTTCGCGTGCGGTGCGCTCAACGTAGTCAGCGGGCGACTCGTTCGCGTGCTGGTGCTCGTCGACGTCGGGTCCACGCGGCGTGGCGAGCCGCAGCAGCAGCGGATCGAAGCGGACGCCGATCTGCTTCAGGAGTTCGCGCCGACGGGGACTGCGCGAGGCAAGGTAAATGGCGGCAGGCATCAGGCGCGATGGTAGGGGTGCCCGGCGAGGATCGACCAGGCACGGTACAACTGTTCCACGAGGATGACACGGGCGAGCGCATGCGGCAGCGTCATGCTCGAAAGGCGCAACTGCAGTCGCGCTTCGCGCTTGATGGCGTCGTCGAGCCCGTCGGGGCCGCCGATGACGAAGGCGATCTGTTCGGACGCGTCACGCCAGCGCGTGAGTTGCTGTGCGAGCTGCTGCGTCGTCCAGTCCTTGCCGCGCTCGTCGAGCGCGACGAGCGCACAACCGGATGGCAGTGCCGCCCGGATGCGCGCAGCCTCGGCCGCACGGACTCGGTCCGGGTCCTGCGCCTGCCCACTGCGAGCTTCGGCCTTCAACGCCTTCAACTCCACCTTGTAATCCGACGGGAAGCGGGACAGATAGTCATCGACGGCGGTGTCTGCCCACTGAGGCTGCCGCTGCCCGATTGCCACGATCGAGATCTTCATCGCGCGAGGAGCGGGCCGGAAGCAGCGCTAGCCTCGGCCTGCGACTTTGCGGGCCTTCTTACCCGCTATCGACACGGGGGCAGCGGACTTGAGTCGCACTTCCTTGCCACCCCAGATCTCCTCCAGGTTGTAATAGGCTCGGATGGCAGGCTGCAGGATGTGCACGACCGCATCGCCGCAGTCGACCAGCACCCATTCGCCGGTGTCCTCACCTTCCATGCTGACGACGATGCCGCCGGCCAGCTTCACCTTTTCCGCGACGGACGAAGCGAGGGCGCGGGTCTGCCGGTTGGAGGTTCCACTCGCGACGATCACGCGATCGAACATGTCGGACAGGTGCGCCGTGTTGAAGACCACGATGTCCTGCGCCTTGACGTCCTCGAGTGCATCGACGATCACGCGCTGCAGCTTTCTAATGTCCATGCGGCCCGGTGTAGAGGTGTTGCGAACGAATATAGTCGAGCACCGCGGGAGGAACCAGCGTCGCCAGCCGCGACGTGTCCGCGGACTCCGTGGGTCGGCCCAGCAGTTCGCGGACTTCGGTGGCCGAAGCGTCGACCGGTGTCATAGCGAGGTCGACGATGTGGCCGGCCGGGCTTTCAACGAGATCGCCGGCGTACTTCAGGTAACGCGCATTGCGCAGGCGCTGCAACGGTTCGTTGAGCGCGGGCGCGGCGCCGGCGCGCTTTGCCACGGCGAGGTGGGCCAGTTCGGGGATCGACTCCCACTCGCGCCAGGTGTCGAAGCGCGCAAACTGGTCGGCCCCCATGATCAGTACCAGCGGCACCTCGGTCCCCAGCGTGGCGCGCAGCTCACGCAGCGTGTCCACGGTGTAGGTGGGACCACCGCGTTCCAGTTCGCGCAGATCCAGGATCATCCGGCGCCGGGTGAAGGGAAGCTCCTGCTCGATCGCGAGTTCGATCATCCGGGCGCGGTGCTGCGCAGCGGTCAGGACCTCCTTCTGCCAGGGCTGGGCCGCGAGCAGCAGGTGGACTTCGGCAATCGGCAAGTTGGCCAGCGCGTCACGTGCGAGCTGCAGGTGGCCGACGTGGATCGGATCGAAGCTCCCACCAAGGATCCCGATGGCGTCCATGCCGCTCACACCCACTCGCGCGGACGCAGAAAGTCCGTGTACAGCCGCGCCTCCGGGCTGCCGGGCTCGGGATGCCAGTCGTACTTCCAGTGCACCACCGGCGGCAGCGACATCAGGATCGACTCCGTGCGCCCGCCCGACTGCAGTCCGAACAGCGTGCCCCGGTCGAACACGAGATTGAACTCGACATAGCGTCCGCGCCGGTAGGCCTGGAACTCCCGCTCGCGTGGACCGTACTCCCGGTGGCGATGCCGCTCGACGATCGGGACGTAGGCATCGAGAAAGGCATCGCCCACCGCCCGCATCAGCGCGAAGCTCTGGTCGAACCCAAGTTCGTGGAAGTCATCGAAGAACACGCCACCGACGCCACGCGGCTCGTTGCGGTGCTTGAGGAAAAAGTACTCGTCGCACCATTTCTTGAAGCGCGGATGCTTGTCGTCGCCGAACTCTGCCAGAGCCTGCCTGCAGGTCGAGTGAAAGTGGCGCGCATCTTCTTCGGTCGGGTAGTAAGGAGTCAGATCCATGCCCCCACCGAACCAGTACACGTCGGGTTCACCCGTCCTTTTCGCGATGAAGAACCGCACGTTCATGTGCACGGTCGGCACAAAGGGATTGCGCGGATGAAACACCAGCGACACGCCCATCGCCTCGAAGCCCCGCCCCGCAAGTTCGGGACGCTGGGCGGTCGCTGAAGGTGGCAGCTTCGACCCGATCACATGCGAGAAGCCGACTCCGCCACGTTCGAGCAGGTTGCCGTCTTCGATGATGCGGGTGAGGCCGCCGCCTCCGAGCGGGGCGCCGACCGGCTTTTCCCAGGTGTCGGCGAGGAAGGGCTTGCCGTCCAGAAGTTCGAAGGTGCCGACGATGCGCTGCTGCAGCCCCAGCAGGTACTCGCGCACTGACTGGGCGTCGACGAACTCAGGCGCCACGCTCATGCTGTCCCCTCGCCCTGCGGGATGGCGCTCTGCGCCATCTCCGCTTGAGTTTGCATACTCAAGCGGCGTCGGCCGGATGGCATGCCGCAGGGCATGCCATCGTGCCAGCCTCCGTCCCCTCGACGGGGACGCGAGCGCCTTCGGAACGGCCGTGCGGCGCTCATGCCGCCTTCAGGTGCCGGCCGATGAAGCCGAGCACGGTTTCGTACCACGCAACGATGTTGCGCGGCTTCAGGATCCAGTGGTTCTCGTCCGGGAAGATCAGCAGTTCGCTCGGGACGCGGTGGTACTGCAGGGCCTCGAAGAGGTTGAGGCCCTCGCTGATCGGGCAGCGGTAATCCAGCTCGCCATGGATGATCAGTGCCGGTGTCTTCCACTGCTTGACGTGGCGGATCGGCGCGTAACGGTCGAAGGCGGCCTGGTCGGCGTACGGATCCTCGCCGCCCATTTCCAGGTACCACCAGGCGGGATGGTCGGTCGTGCCCGTGAACTGCGCCATCGTCGTCACGCAGGCGTGCGTGATCAGGCACTTGAAGCGCTGCGTCTGCGTGCCGATCCAGTTCGTCATGTAGCCGCCGAAGCTGCCGCCCATCGCCATGACGCGATCTCGATCAACATCGGGACGCTGCTCGACCGCGTCGGCGACCGCCATCAGGTCTTCATAGCACTGCTTGCCCCAGGCATTGCCCCAGATACCCTGCACGAAGTCCTGCCCGAAGCCCGTGGAGCCGCGCGGGTTCGGCTGCACGACGGCGTAGCCGGCCGCAACGGCCAGCAGCGGATTCCAGCGCCAGTGCCAGGCGTCGGCCGACATGCCGATCGGGCCGCCGTGGATCCACAGCAGTGTCGGCAGCTTGCCCTGTGCCTTCGCCGGCCGGGTCACGAAGTACTGGATCGGCGCGCCGTCGGTCGACGGTGTCGTGCAGTGCTCGACCTCGACCCAGTCAGGAAACCCGAAGCCCGACAGGCGCGCGAGCACCTGCGGCGGCGAACCGGGCTGGTTCGTGACGACAAAGGCTTCCGGCGGCTCGCGGAAGGTCGAGCGGATGCCGGCGATGCGGCCATCCTTCAGCACGCAGAGATCGCTGTGCGCACCGCCGCTGCGCGTTGCCGTGATGAGGTCGACCTTGTCGTTCGCGACATCCACGGCAAATACGGGCACGTGCCCGCCAAGATCCGCGGTGAAAACGATCTGCCGGCCGTCGGCCGTCCAGTCGCCCGGATGCGGCCAGGCATCAAAGGCCTTGCCGATCTCTCGCATCGTCCCGGTGGCCAGATCGATCAGCGTCAGCGTCGGCCGCACCGCCTTGGTCGAAGAACGGGTCGAGCGCACCACGGCGAGGGTCCGTCCATCGGGTGAAAAAAGCGGGCTCTCGTTGTTCGAATTGGTGGCCGCCCCAAGCATGCGTGCGTTCTTCGTTGCAACATCGATCAGCCGGATCGCGGAGTCCGTCTCCCGATCCTCGCCAGGCGTTTGCCAGATGACGGCGATCTGCTTGCCGTCGGCGGAGATGTCGAGTGCTGGTTCGATCGACAACTCGAGCTTCGCCTCGGGAGTCAGGTCGCTGCGGTTCGTGCCATCGGCCGCGTACGCGATCAGGTGCGTATCAGCCATGTTTTCATTGTGGTGCAGCCAGTGGTCCCAGTGGCGCACCGGCTGCTGACGGAAGTGTCGCGCACTCGAGTGCTTCTTGCGCCGCTCGCTGGCCGTCTCGCGCTGCTTGTCGTGCTCGACACCCGGGAGCACCGGCGCGAACAGCGCGAGCACGCCGGAGCGCTTCGCGAAGCGGAAGGACTCGACGCCGAGCGGCTCGTCGGTCAGTTGCTGCGGTTCGCCGCCTGCGGCAGGCAGGATCCAGACCTGCATGCGCTTGTCTGCGTCCTCGTCGGGCTTGACCTCGGTGGGTTGCCGGTTGGACAGGAAGCCAAGCGCGCCGTCGTGGCGAAAGCAGGGCGCCGCATCCTTGCTGTCACCGCGTGTCAGCTGGGTGGGCGCGGAGCCGTCGGTCGGTACCTTCCACAGGTCGGAGACGTACTTGACACCTTCGCGGTCGAGGCGCTGTACGGCCACCGCAAGCCACGTTCCATCGGGCGAGGGCGCAATGGAGGAGACGCGCTTTAGCGCGATGTGCTGTTCAACCGTGTAGGCAGTGGTCGTCATTGTCAGTGTTGTTGTGCGGTTCTGTCCGGCGATCCGGTCGTTCGTGCCTATCGCCGCGAAGGTCGAGCATTGTGGCGGAAAGCGCGCCGCAGGGCATCTGCGCTGGTCGGCTCGCCCGGTCCGGATTCGGGACGCGAGCCCTTACAGCGTCCGCGGCTTCAGCGCCCGGTGGCCGATGTCGCGCCGGAACTGCATGCCGTCGAACTCGACCTGCTCGACGGCGTCATAGGCGCGCTTCTGCGCCGCCCTGACCGTGTCGCCAAGCGCCGTCACGCACAGCACCCGGCCGCCGCTAGTGACGAGCCGCTCGCTGCTGAGCGTCGTTGCCGCGTGGAATGTCACGCAGTCGTCGCGGTCATCGGGCAGCCGGGTGATCGGGTCGCCCTTGCGGGGCGCGTCGGGGTAGCCTGCGGCCGCCACCACCACACCCAGCGCCGTGCGTCGGTCCCACTCGGCTTCCACCTGGTCGAGGCGGCCATCGATCGCGGCGTCGAGCAGCGTCGTGAAATCGGTCTTCAGGCGCGCCATGATCGGTTGAGTTTCCGGATCCCCCATGCGGCAATTGAATTCCAGCGTACGGGCCTGCCCCGCGCTGTCGATCATCAGGCCGGCGTAGAGAAAGCCCGTGTACGGAATGCCGTCGGCCGCCATGCCGTGGATCGTCGGCAGGATGATCTCGCGCATCACCCGCGCATGGATGGTCGGCGTGACAATCGGTGCCGGCGAATAGGCCCCCATGCCGCCGGTGTTTGGGCCCCGATCGCCATCAAGCAGTCGCTTGTGGTCCTGGCTGGTGGCCAGCGCCAGCGCATGGCGACCGTCGCTCATGACGATGAAGCTCGCTTCCTCGCCTTGCAGGAAGTCTTCGATGACGACTCTCGCGCCGCTGGCGCCCAGGGTGTTGCCGACCAGCATCGAGTCGATGGCGGCTTCAGCTTCCGCGACGGTCCCGGCGACGACGACACCCTTGCCCGCCGCCAGGCCGTCGGCCTTGACGACGATCGGTGCGCCCCGCTGCCTGACATAGGCACGGGCCCCGGCGGCGTCGGTGAACGTGCGGTACTCCGCGGTCGGGATGCCGTGGCGTTGCATGAAAGCCTTGGCGAAGTCCTTGGAGCTTTCCAGCTGCGCGGCCGCCCGCGTTGGTCCAAAGACCCGCAGCCCGCGCGCGCGGAACACGTCGACGATGCCGGTGGCGAGCGGCGCCTCGGGTCCGACGACGGTGAGCGCAATGTCCTCCGACACGACGAAGTCAGCCAGCGACTCGTGGCTGTCATGCGCAACGTTGCGTAGATGGCGGTCGCGCGCCGTCCCGCCGTTGCCCGGCGCAACGTACACGCGCTGCACGCGTGGCGACTGCGCCAGACGCCACGCCAGCGCGTGCTCGCGGCCTCCGCCGCCGACGACCAGCACCTTCATCGCCAGGACTCTCGCACGTTGCTCACTCCTCGAGCGCGGCGGTGGTGTAGACCTGCTGCACGTCGTCCAGGTCATCCAGCGCGTCGATCAGACGTTGCATCTTCTCGGCCTCGTCGCCGGTCAGCACCGTCTCGGCGAGCGGCTTCATCGTCACCTCAGCCAGTTCCGGCTTGAGCCCGGACTTTTCGAGCGACTCGCGCACGGCCTCGAAGTCGGCCGGTCGGGTGACGACCTCGATCGTGCCGTCCTCGTTGGCGATGACGTCCTCGGCGCCGGCCTCGAGCGCGGCGTTCATGACCGCCTCCTCGGAGGTGCCCGGCGCGAACACGAGCTGGCCGCAGTGCTTGAAGTTGAAGGCCACCGAACCGTCGGTGCCGAGGTTGCCGCCGTTCTTCGCGAGGGCATGCCGGACCTCAGCGACGGTGCGGGTGCGGTTGTCAGTCATGCAGTCGATCATCAGCGCCGCACCGCCGATGCCGTAGCCCTCGTAGCGGATTTCCTCGTAGCTGGCACCTTCGAGCTTGCCGGCGCCGCGCTGGATCGCATTGGTGAGCTTGTCCTTCGGGACATTGCCCAGGCGCGCCTTGTCGAGCGCAAGGCGCAGGCGCGGGTTCATCGCCGGGTCCGGTCCGCCGTCGCGCGCGGCGACGGTGACCTCGCGGATGATCTTGGTCCAGAGTGAGCCGCGCTTGGCGTCCTGGCGGTTCTTGCGGTGCTGGATATTGGCCCACTTGGAATGGCCGGCCATGATGCTGCTCTCGACGTTGCGGTGATGGATGTGGCAAGGGCGGGAGTCTAGCGGACCGTGGCTGCCGAACCCCCGCGCCGGTCAGTGCAGTGGCGTGAACAGGCCCTAAACTGCGGGCGAAATCGAGGGGAAAGTGCATGAGCGATCCACTGATCATCGCAATGGCGGGCACGACCGAGCTCGGGTTGTTGCCTGCGCTCGCGAACCGCCACGGCTGCATCACCGGCGCGACCGGCACCGGAAAGACGGTTACGCTGCAGAAGCTGGCGGAGAGTTTTTCGCGCATCGGTGTACCGGTGTTCATGGCGGACGTGAAGGGCGACCTCACCGGGATCGCCAAGGCCGGTGCGCTCAGCGACAAGATGAGGAAGCGCCTGGAGGAGCACGGCCTGCCCGAGCCGAAGTGGGGTGCCTGCCCGGTCACGCTCTGGGACGTTTGGGGCGAGCAGGGCCATCCGGTGCGCGCGACGGTCTCCGACATGGGACCGCTGCTGCTCGCGCGCCTGCTGGGCCTCAACGAGACGCAGGAGGGCGTGCTGTCGATCGTCTTCAAGGCGGCCGACGACAACGGCCTGCTGCTGCTCGATCTCAAGGACCTGCGCGCGATGGTGCAGTTCATCGGCGACAACGCGGCCAGGATCAAGACGGAGTACGGCAACGTGTCGTCGGCCTCGATCGGTGCGATCCAGCGCGGCCTGCTGCAGATCGATGAGCAGGGCGGCGACCGTTTCTTCGGTGAGCCGATGCTCAACATCGACGACCTGATGCAGACGGTGGATGGCCAGGGCGTCGTGAACATCCTCGCGGCCGACAGGCTGATGAACTCGCCGCGCCTGTATTCGACCTTCCTGTTGTGGCTGCTGTCAGAGCTTTTCGAGAACCTGCCGGAGGTCGGTGACCGCGACAAGCCCAAGCTCGTGTTCTTCTTCGACGAGGCGCACCTGCTGTTCTCGGAAGCGCCGCCGGCCCTGCTGGAGAAGGTCGAGCAGGTCGTGCGGCTGATCCGCTCCAAGGGTGTCGGTGTGTATTTCGTCACGCAGAACCCGCTCGACATTCCGGAAAAGGTGCTCGGCCAGCTGGGCAATCGCGTCCAGCATGCGCTGCGCGCGTTCACGCCGCGTGACCAGAAGGCGGTGAAGTCGGTCGCCGAGACGATGCGCGCGAACCCCAAGATCGATGCTTCGAAAGCGATCATGGAACTGGGCGTGGGCGAGGCGCTTGTTTCGTTCCTCGATGCGAAGGGCACCCCAGGCATCACCGAGCGCGCCTGGGTGCTGGCCCCGGGCTCGCAGCTCGGGCCGATCACGCCGGAAGATCGCAGGAAGCTCATCGCCAGTTCGGTTGTCGGCAGCGCGTACGAGAAGACGGTCGATCGTGAGTCCGCCCATGAGCAGCTCAAGGCGCGCGCCGGCGGCGGCGAGACGCTGCCGGCCGAAAAGGGCGCCACGAAGCCGGCCGGTGAAGCAGCGTCGGGCGGCGGCCTCATGGACAACCTGGGCGACCTCCTTTTCGGCTCGACCGGGCCGCGCGGTGGGCGCCGCGAGGGCGTGGTCGAGGCGGCGGCGAAAAGCGCCGCGCGTTCGATGGGGTCGTCGATCGCGCGCGAGATCTCGCGCGGCGTGCTGGGCGGCCTGCTCGGTTCCAAGCGCCGGCGTTGACCGGCGGTCGTGATCGATTGGTCCCTCATCGAAGCATGGCCGCTCGCCGAAGTGGTCCGCCGCTCGGTGTGGGCCTATCCGGTGCTGGAGTCCGTGCATATCGCGGCCTTCGCCGCGCTGGTGGGCAGCCTGCTGCTGCTGGAACTGCGCGTGTTCGGCATGCAGCGTGCGCTGCCACTGCCGGAGTTCGCGCGGCTTGCAGTGCGCACGGCACTGGCCGCATTTGCGCTTGCCGCGGCCAGCGGCAGCCTGCTCTTCATCTCGGCGGCCAGCGAACTCGCCGCCAACGCGGCCTTCCGTCTCAAACTGGTATTGATACTGATGGCCGGCGTGAACGCGCTCGTGTTTCATGCAAGGCACTCGCTGCGACGGCAGGATCGATGGGCGCGCTGGCAGGCCGGTGCATCACTGCTGATCTGGCTGGCCGTCATCGCCGCGGGCCGCATGATTGCGTACATCTGAGCAACGCTGGGAGTCTCTGCATGGTCGACCGTCGTCAGTTCCTCGTTACCGGTCTCGCACTGGCCGCCACGCCTGCGATCGCTCATCACGGGTGGTCGAGCTTCGACCAGGACAAGCCGCTCTTTCTGGCGGGTACCGTCAAGTCGGTGCGCTGGCAGAACCCGCACGCGGAGATCGTGCTGACCGTTGCCCAGGGACTGACGCTGCCATCGGACCTTTCCCAACGACCGGTGCCGGCGCAGTCTCAGCGTGTAGACGGAGCCGCACTGCTGAAGAAGACGGCGCTCCCGGCGAATGCAGCGGGCGACTGGGAGATCGAATTCGCGCCGCTGTCGCGCATGGAGGCGTGGGGCTTGAAGGAACCGCTCAAGCCTGGTGACCGGATCGAACTGGTCGGGTTTGCGCTGGCCGATTCGTCGAAGCGAGTATTGCGCGTCGAGTACATGTTCGCCGGGGGCCGCGCCTACGCGTTCCGCTCGTCGCCCGCCTGATCTCGGCCTTTAGCGCACCGGCGTTCAGGGCGTGACGCCGCGGCGCTTTGCCATCGCTGCACCGACGTCATTCCAGTCCGCAGCGCTGAAGTGGCGCTGCATGGCGGGCATCACGACCGACTCTTCCACTTCGATGTGCCGGCCGTAGGTCCGGCTGAACGCCTCGACCTTGTTGGCATCGAGCGCGGCTGCTTCGCCTCGCGCAATTTGCGCCAGGGCGGCATCGAGTGCGGACCACAGGACTTTATTGGCGCGATGCTCGGCGGTCAAGGCGCTGATCGCGGCGCGAACCTGCGCCGCCTCGTCCGCATCGGTCGTCGTTGCCTGCTCGTCGAGTCGCGCCAGCAGCCGCGGAAAGAGATCGATCTCTTCGTCCTCGTGGTGACGCGGCGCTGCCTCATTGAAGTAGCGCCGGATCGCCGTCGCCGACTCCGCGGCCTCGGCGTCGGCGCTGTGCTTTTCGACGTGTTCCTTCACCCGTCCGAGCAGGTTGCAGAAGCGCTGCACCCGCTCGTGACAGGCGAGCCAAAGCTCGAGCGGCTCGTCGAAGCCGCCCGCGGGCGAACGGAACTGGATCGTTGCGGTCATTGCTTCCTCTGTGCCCGCGGCGTGCAGGACTCAAATCAAGCCGTGCGTGGACTTGCGGCAGGGCGGAGCAACACGGGCAGATAGCGTAGCGCCCATGCGATCCATACGGCGGTCCAGAGCGTGGCGGCTGCCAGCGGCAGCACGCCGCCCGGGCTGAGCGGTGCGGCGATACGCAGCAGCACGGCCGCCTGCAGCAGCCAGAACAAGCGCCATACCGGCTTGTCGGCGACGAGGGCGATGCCGCCGTGGCCGCAGACAATGCGGGTCGCCATGGCGAAGAGCAGGCTGCCGAGCATGCCAAGGGTCAGCGCATGCAGGGGTGCGAGCTCCAGCCCCGCGCTCTCCCCGGCGGCAAGTCGCAAGGCGGCATCGGCGCAGGCGAGTGCCAGTGCCAGCGGGAGCCAGGCGAAGGCCAGATGCAGCATCGCCAGCAGGCGCTGCGACGGACTGCGCAGGCTCTGAACCAGTCCCCAGCGGACGGCGAGGGCGCCGAGCGCGATCGCACCCGGCGCGAGCAGCGCAAGGGAGGCACAGGCCTGGCTGCGTGCGCCGAGCGCGCCGATGCGCGCTGCGAACTGCAGGGTGCCGAATGCCGCCACAGCCAGCAGCAGCAACGCCAGTACCCAGTTCGGGCGCCATGGGAAGACGCCGGTGACGGCATTCGACGTGAAGAAGGGAAGTACGCGATGCGCGACGGTCGCGGTGATCGGGATCACCGATGCAAAGAGAAGCAGCCAGGTAGCGAGGCTCGCTGCGCCCAGGTGATGCGTGCCGAGCGCGGCGGCGAACAGCAGCGCCGCCGTAATCCCGACCATCCAGAAGGCGGCGACGCAGCGCGCATGCAACCGGTCGGCGGCGCGGCTGGCGCGTACCAGGGCCGCGAAGCCGACACCGACCGCCGTCCACGCGATCGCGAGCAGCAGCGCGCCGAAAGCTGCGATGGCCGGCTCGTGGGCGGCTCCGACGAGCAGCAGCGCGATGCCCGTCATGTGCAGCCGGACGGGCCAGCGCAACTGCGCGGCCGCCGGAGCCGGCACCTGCAGCCAGCGCGGCCCGGCGGTGTACATGAATCCGGCGATGAAGAGCGGCATGTACGCGGCAGCAAAGATGAAGGCGTGCGCCGTCGTCGGCGGCAGCGTCGTGACGACGGTGAGCCCGACATGTGGAACGCCCAGCGCCCACGTCCACGCCAGCGACACCAGCACGAGCATCAGCGTACCCGCGAAGAACGCGAGACGGTGCGGGGCGAGCAGAAGGTGGTGCAGCGACAAGGTGCCCAGCCGATGGACATCCGCGGCCGCCTCATGGGCCGGCGCGTGGCTCGCCTGGATCGGAATCGGCTTCACGCGAGCCTCAGTCGCCGGCGGTGGGTACGCCGCTGGCGACGAGGTAGGTGCTCGGGTCGTGCGGAGCATACGGACCGGTACCCGCGTTGTCCGCCTGCGAGGCCGGCACGAAGCCGCCGCGCCGGACGTCGAACACATGGACTTCACCGTCCTCGATGACGTAGTGCCAGCCGTGCAGTGTCAGCGAGCCGGCCTCGACCCGTTCACGCACCATCGGGTAGTCCATCAACCGCTCGAGCTGGAGGACGATCGCGCGCTGCTCGGTACGGCGCAGGACCTCCGGGCCCGGGTCGGCGACCGGCAGTACGGCCTCGCGCCCGAGTTCCAGCCAGCGCACGAGGTTCTGCGCGGCGGGCGGGACTTCTCCATAGAGCGCACGGATTGCGCCACAGTGGCTGTGGCCACAGACCACGATGCGCTTCACGCTCAGGCTGAGCACGGCAAACTCGATCGCCGCGGCGGTGCCGTGGAAGCCCACCCAGCGCCGGGCCGCCCCAAGCTGGGTGAGCCCCTTCGGGGGGCCGACGCCAACGGCGTCTTGGGGGCAATCAAGATACTGGTCGTAGGGTGGTACGAAGGCGCCTACGTTGCGGACGAGGAAGAGTTCGCCCGGGCCGGCGCCCGTGAGCAGATAGGGAACGATGCGCGAATCGCTGCAGCCGATGAACAACGTCAGCGGCTGCTGCCCATCATCGACGAGCTGCTGGAACTGGGCGCGGTACTGCGGGAACGCATCTTCCTTGAAGCGCCGTAGCCGCTCGAGCAGTTCATCGGGCATGGGCCAGGCCCGCCTGTTCTACTGCACCAGCGGCGTGCTGGCGGCGTCGAGGTCGACGCCCTCGACACTGGCGCGCCCGGCCAGCAATTGCAGATACTGCCGCAGCGCGCTCGCGGTGGCCTGGCGTTCGAGCGTCTGCCGCACGGCTGTCCGCACTGCTTCGTAGGGCGGCACGGTGCCAGGTTCGCGGGCCAGGACTTCGACGACATGCAGGCCGAAGCGGCTGCGGACCAGGCGCGGCAGCACGCCGACTTCCGGCTGGCCAAAGATCTCGCGCGCCAGTTCGGGCGCGCATTCCGAGGCGGTCAGCCAGCCCAGATGGCCGCCGTCCTTGCCGCTCGGGCAGTTCGACAGCTGCGCTGCGGCCTTGGGGAAGCGATCGACTTCGCCGTGCGTGCGTGCGCGCAGATCGATCAGGCAGGCCTCGGCGCGCTTGCGCAGGGCGTCGATATCGACGCCAGGGGTCACCGCGAAAAGCACATGACGTAGCTGCACCCTTTCACCGACGGCAAAGCGATGGGCGTTGGCGGCATGGAAGCGCTGGCAGGTCGTCTCGTCGGCCTCCGGGGTCAGCAGTTCCCGTTCGAGCAGTGCTTCGATCGCATCGGAGGCGGCTTCGCTGATCGCCCCGCGCGTGGGCGCCGGATCGTTCCGGTCGAGCAGTCCGGCATCGATCGCGGCCTGGCGCAGCAGTTCGACGTTGGCACGGCTGCGCAAATCGTTCGGCGCAAGCGTTTCATCGGCTTCCGCGAGATCGACACCGTTGACGCGCGGCCGGGTGGCCGCCGCCGGGGGTAGGGGCGTCGCGAGCATCATGCGACCTTGCTCGGCAGGTTCTGTCCGGCCGGCACGTTCAGGCGGCGCGCGCGCACCAGCTGATAGGGCCGGAACAGATAGGCCACCGTGGCGAAGCCGCTCCACACGTGCACCAGGCGGCTGAACGGCAGCAGCAGGAAGATCGTCATGCCGAGCAGCATGTGGGCGATGAAGTGCCACTGGATGCCAACGATGACGCTGGGATCCGGCCGCAGGGTGGCGATGCCCTGCAGGTAGGTGGCCAGCGCAATCATCGTCTTCGGGTCGGAGACGTGGCTGAGCGATGCCGGCAGCGTCGCCAGGCCGAGCGCCAGCTGCACCCACAGGATGATCAGGATCGCGAGGTCGGTGCGATGGCTGGTCAGCCGGATGCGCGGGTCGAACAGGCGCCGGTGCAGCAGCATCGACAGG
>Ga0209450_10000575_pt1 | contig 18602 bp, 13 predicted proteins | sample FrelakmetLWP11LW_FD_187149 | JGI IMG/M metagenome (GOLD analysis project Ga0209450, IMG submission 187149) | Freshwater lake sediment microbial communities from the University of Notre Dame, USA, for methane emissions studies - LWP11 LW (SPAdes)... | ecosystem: Environmental > Aquatic >...
GATATAGATACGTTTATGTGAACTTTTTACCCGAGCTCTCGGAAGTCCGCATTCTTGAACCACTCATGGACTCGGCCATCATCAGCGGTCTGATTTATTTTTTGGTGAACATGTTTTTGGTCACGATCATTTTAACGACTCTGGCCGGCCTGATCACTCTGACGCTCAGCCTGTTCAAGCACGAGACCTTGGAAAATATCAGGAATTCGCTGAAAGACGGTGAATTTGAGTACATCACCATGAGCTCCATGATCGCCCTGCTGATTTTTGGCGAAAGACTGCTGGAGGAAATTCTAAATGTCACCATCATTCACACGGTCGTTGGAGTTATTATGTTCCTGGCCGTGATCGAAGAATATGTTAAACATCTGACGGTTCGGTTCATTGATGATAAAAAAATTAAGGACGTGGACGACGCCATCACCCTGAGTATTGTAGTGGGCTTGGCCTTCGCGTTTATCGAAACCATTATTTACGCAATCAGTGTGAAGGATATGGCTTTGATCCTGCCACGCGCCCTAATGACCATGCCGATCCATGTAATCGCTTCAGGAATCTTTGGGTATTATTATGGATTGTCCCGTTTTGCCTCACCGATTTTGAAGGCCGAACACAAAGAAAAAAAGTATCAGATTAGATTCAAGTGGTTACATACGGTTTTGCGCATGAAAAAATCGGATATTTACGAAGAGGAAAAAACCGCTCAGGGTCTGGTGATGGCTACGCTATTTCATACCACGGCTAACGTGCTGTTCGAACTGAATTACGCCTACGTAACCGTACCTCTGATTGTGGTCGGACTCACAGTACTTTCGTATTACTACAAAGAAAGTCACATTATTTACCGGCTATTACACAGGCGTTAGATCTTTTCCCAAACTTCCCCCTGCCTGCACAAAAGCTGTTCGGCCATTTTGGGCTCTTTCATAATCATCCTCACGAGCTTCTCCATACGCACCCGGTTCTGGGAACCTTTAACCAAAATCAAATCACCCGACTTCAGAGTGCCCTGTAAAAATCGACCCGCCTCTTCCGAATCGAAGAAGGTGAAAATCTGACTATCTTTCATTCCACCCTTCAGCGCGCCTTGCTTGATGGCGGGAGCCTCGTGTCCGACCGCCACCAATAGGTCGGCTACCTGGGCTGCCTTTCTGCCAATTTCAATATGAGCCGAATGAGTCATCTCACCGAGCTCATTCATAGTCCCAAGAGCGGCCACCTTTCGCCCCGCTTTAATATGAGAAAGCAGATCAAGAGCCGTGGCTACGGTTGAAGGTGAGGCGTTATAGGAGCTGTCGATAATCTGGGATTTATTGATGCCAGCAATCGGATTCATGCGACCGGCCGGCAGAGTAAAATCGGCCAGCGCCGCCGCACACTCGCTAAGCTTCATTCCCAGTTGCAGGCCAACAGCAATGGCCGGAAGTAAAACGTAAACTTGGAACTCTCCGAGTACCGGTACCTTAAATTCCGCGGACTGCCCCTGATAAGTCGCGGTGAATTGGAGGTCTTTAGCACTCGCCCGGACTTCTGACCCTCGCAGCATAGCCTCGTTTTTGACTCCGTAAGTCAGCTTGCCAGCTATCGTCGGCATATTCCGCACCAACTCATCATCGTTGTTCAAAATGGCCATGCCCTCTTTGGGCAAATGCGCCACCAGCTGACCTTTTTCCTTCGCAATAGCCTCCAGACTCGTGAATTGTCCGGGCGCCAAATGGACGGGCCTAACAGTCGTTACCACGGCAATTTTTGGTGGCGCGATTTTAACCAGTTTTTTGATATCCCCCGGTTTGTCGGCCCCCATTTCGAGGACTATTCTTTTGTAAGCCTTCTTCCGGCTAAAAAGAACTCGCTTGAGTATTCGAAGCCAGGCTATCGGCGAGCTAAACCCCGACTCTACTTCCTGTAAAACCGTCAGACTCAGACCAAATTCGGTATTGAAACTCTTTTTACTCGAATAGACGTCAAATTTAGACCCAACCACCTTAAAAATTGCCTCTTTTGTGCTCGTTTTACCAATGCTTCCGGTGATAGCTATCACCTGAACATGATTGGCACGAAGAAAAGTCCGGGCCTTGCGGACTAACAACTGCCCGATAATAAATCGAAATATTGCCTTCATTATTTGGTTGACAGGTAATGACCGTTTCATATTAAATTCATGAAACCATAAAGTACACGGCTAGTAATTGACAATTTATACAAAATAAGTTATAATTAACTGATACTATTTTAGATCAGATGCCCCCCATCCCTCCCAAAAAACCACAGACTGAAATTACTCCAAGAGATCTTCTTGCCTTTAACCGGCTTGGAACAGGCTCTGATATTAACACCACAGAGTATCGAGCCCATTTAAGGCAAACCGGTGTTAGGGTTGCCAACGAATCTCGTGAAATGATTAAGAATCTGACGAGCTTCACGCCCTCGGAGCTTCACGAATTGGCGCCCGAAGCAACCTTCTCAAGGTCCACCAAGGCGGAAAGGATTCGAAGCAGAATAAGAGGACAACTGATAAAGAACTTTTCATTTTTCGATAAGTATAAGAAGGATGAAAAAGTTGCTGGTATGCGTGAACTAAGCAGAGATGCGGATGATTACATTAAGGACATCATCGAGGATTATTTTCAGGATGAACAAGCGGTCAAAATGAACAATGAAGTGGAAACATGCCACGACGTAGCGACTCTTGCGCTAATGGCTTACAACGATGAACTCTCTGCCAAAGTAAAGTTTGAAGCAGCCAGAAAATTGCTCTTAATGAAATTCTTCGGAAGAATAAGAGACTACAGTGAAAAAGAAGTGGACCATGAAGAGGCACTTCAATACATGATGAGTATTTTTAACGAACGGATTATCAAGCTTCCTGAAGGAGCCAGACAAGGCGATGTCTTTACGAAGTATTTAGTCTCCCATCACGAGGGTGCTGATTTCAAAGCTTCTTCAGCGGAAATTGTGGGAGAAAAACCGACAGAAGCTAATTCAGAACATGGATTGACACGAGTAACCAATCTAATCTGCCGAAGAACTATCTTGGAAGATAAATCCGGAAATGAAAGGGAGGCTTTCTTTTCAGTTGAACCACGCGACAAAACAAGTTTTTCCAGAATGACTAAAGCCTTACGTTACGGTGGTAAAATCGGACAAAGGGATCTGGACCGCAATGGCTTGCGTCTCGTCTTTTCTAATCGGGCTGACTGGGAGGACTTCTTTAGAATGTTCAAGGAAGAGTTAAAAAGTGAAATCGAAGGAGGGCTAAAAGAACAGCTTGAACATGAGATGAATCGCAAACAGAGAAAAATACTTGAATCAAGGCTCAGATCGCTTGATCAAAGCATTATAATTCACAGCGTAAAAGATAGCCTGGATGGGGGGGGGTTCAAGGGCAAGTCCTCGGTTAGTTCCAATGATTTAAGAGTCCACAAATTCGATTTGGAAGTAACACGAGCCGATGGCAAACAACATCACTACGAATTTCAGGTCTTTTTACCTGATGGCTATGCTGATTCCAAGTATCGGAAAAGAGTTAGTTGGGACGAATACGATGCTAATCGATTCTTTAGCGGTAACGTGGATGAACTCTTATTTCCAGTAAAGGTATACCCCCAGGTTGACCACGATAAGATACATGCAAAGGTTATGAAGCAAGCTCATCGCAAAGTCTGGAATGGAAACGTGGATTCAATTTTTCCGCCAAAAAAGGGGCATCAAAAAGAAGGGGAAGACCAAAAGTAGAAAAGAATATGCCCAAGGGTTTTTATTAGTCCGTATCTGAATCACCCCTAAGTCCGTCGAAGCCTGCGCAATGGACAACAGATTTTTGACCGATTCCGTCTCGTAGACACGAACTTCTACGGGCCTCGAAAAATTGATCAGCTGTTTAGTGACGGCGATATTAACGGGTGAATTTGCGTAAGAAACGTTGATCCTTTTAGCCTCTTCCAATTCTATCGTCAATATTCTTGCCCCTTCATCATCGTTCACGATTCTTCCGATGTATTCCTTCGTCGGCAGATCAGACTGATATGAAAGCAAGTCACGCTTAAAGCTGAATCGAGTTGAGGTGGCGGATTTTGAGGCGCTCTTTTTTGCCCTAGGCTTAGGCACCCAGTCACCACCTGCGTGTGTGAAGAGTTCGTTTTGATGGGTTTTTTGGTAACAAATCTGATCGACTAAAATACCCAACGGATTAATCAGGTTTACGCAGTCATTGCTGTTGTTCAAAGAAAGCTTTGTTTCCTGTTTTCTAAACGTCCGCGCTCCTCCGGCGGCAATTCCGCCGCCACGAATCGAAAAGGGTTTTGAACCTCCATCCATTTGGTCATCCAGCACCCAGCCAAGCAGACAAATACTCTCGGAGCCCGTGTTGATCAGTTTGATATACTCGGTTGCAAAGCCTTTTTGAGGACTCGGAAAAAAAGAATCGATCTTCAAAGAATCCGACATACACTGATTCAAAACCTCGGGCTTCTTTTCTTCCACCGGCATCGGCTCTTCGGGTGGTAAAACCTTCTCAACTTCTTCGGGCTTTTCCTCTTCGGGCATCAGTAAAAGTTCGTCGGTCAAAAGTTCTTCATCGGGCGGCAAAAGCAGTTCTTCGGCCACCATTCTATCGATCATGTCCGCCACTTTTTGGTTCTCCCAAAGCCCCAGCCTGCCCTTCCGCGCTTCGGCTTCCAGAGCCACAAATTCATCCATGTAACGGAAGGGGAAGCGAGTGTAAGCATAGCCAAAACCCTTTTGCAGAACCTCCTTATTGATCATCACCTCGTTCAGGGTTGCGTAGGCCAGCAACCGACCATATTTGTCGATTTTGCTTTGGTCAAACTCAAGGGTTACCCATTGCCCCAAAAGCCGATTCTTTAAAAAAGCGGAGGCCTCCAGTCCAAAATACTGGATCGGTTTAAACGGGTGAACCGTCTCGGGAGTATCCACTCCGAGTAGGCGGACTTTGAGGATCTTTTCTTCAAAACGGATCACAAACGTGTCACCGTCGACCACCCGAATCACCTCCGCTGTCATTCCGTCTTTCAGTGAGTCAGCATTAAAAAGCCACTGGCCCGAAGCGGAGCTTTTCCATTTTACCGTGTCGATCAATTGGCCGGCTGGATCGAACAAAGTCAGGCTTTCGTCCGAATTATTTAAAGACAGTTTGAAGTCGGAAGACAGCACTGTTAGGCTGCCCTGAGCTTCCAGAAGAAGGTCGGGAAATGGTTTTTCGGCCCCGCTCGCGTCCATTATCGTCCACCCCAAAAGACCGATCGGTTCATTCAGTTTATTGCGAAGAGTGATCTGTTCATTCCCGCCATCCGTTCCTTCCGGGTTGGGCAAGATGCCCTCAAAAATAATGTCGCCCGCAGCGTAAGTTTTGGGCGGTGGCGAAAACTCATTCATCCCGCCCCGCGTAGTCATCGGAGTCCAACCATAGGTGCCGGAAGGCTGTCTGGCATAGGTCCAGTTTTCTTTACAGTCGGCATACGAAACCTCCTCACTCACATTCTTGCCGGGGTCGAGCAATCGGACTGAGTCCTCAGAATTTTTGAAAGAAAGTTTGAGTTCGGGAGCCGAAATAGCGAGGTAAGAATTCGGCAAAATGACCGTTCCATTCGGAATCTTATACGGACTGCTTCCGCGCTCCGCATCATCCAGGTACCAGCCCGACAAATCGATTCCGAAAGTGTTTTCGTTGAATAATTCGACCCATTCACTGTCTTCGTCTTTGCCTTCAGGATCCGGCATGAATTCGTTGATCAGCGAGTAGACCGGGTACCATTCTACTACCGCGCCACCTCCTCCGCCTGCTGCAGCTGCCGTAAAAATGATCTCGGACACACTTACGCCACCATTCGTATCAGTCACCGTTAGACGAACCTTTTTCTCACCGATTGTTTTGTATTCGTAAATCGTCGGGTTCTCACGCACATCCAAAACGCCTGCCTCAAATTCCCACTGGTAACTGAGTTTATCGCCATCCGGATCGGAACTGTTTTCGCCCGTCACGTTGAGTTTCATATTCCGCGTATCTTTTTGGACATCGATGACCACGACGGGCGGGCGGTTTTTTTCGATGACATTGAGGGCGCCCGGTGAGGGGGTTTTGACCATCAGCCATGTCTCAAAATGATCCGGATCACGCCCCCAGGAATGTCCTGAGCCCAATGAGCCGAATTCAGTAAAATCAACCACCCGCCCCTCCGGACTGAATAAAGAAACAGACTCCGTATCGTTGTTCAGAGTGATCTTGGTTTCCGGCCGAAAAAGGGTCAAATACCCACCCGGCTCCAAAACATAATTCAATTGGGTATTCAAAAAAACATAAGCTCCGTCATCCGCTCTGGCATCATCCAGCTTCCATCCCCGCAGATCCACCGGAACCTCGGCACCGTTAAATATTTCGATAAACTCATTACCCTCATCATCTTCCGCGGGGTCGGCCAGAATCTCATTCAAACGAATAAGGTTCTGAACGGATTCAGGAATTGGTTCTGGAGTTGGCGGAGGCGGAGGGATTTCTTCAACCACGTTGCCCGCTCCCGGCGAAGGAGTCTTTAAAACCACCCATTCCCTATTTTGGGGATTTCGGCCCCAGGACTGACCAGACCCCGGAGAATCAAACAAAAAAATGTCGACCACCTGCCCGCTGGGGTCAAAAAGCGTGACCGAATCAGTGTCGTTATTCAACGTAATTTTGGTTTCCGGTCTGAAGAGTGTCAGTAATTCACCCGGCCCGATCAAATAGTTGAGTTGGTTATTCAGGAATGAGTAGGAACCGTCATCAGCTCTGGCATCATCCAGCTTCCAGCCTCTCAAATCAATTGGTTCCGCACCGACATTTATAATTTCGATAAACTCGTTCGCCGCGTCATCTTCCGCGGGATCTGCCAAAATTTCATTGATAAAAACCGCGTACGAAAGCGGCTGTGGAGTGGGATCAGGAATGGGGTCGGGAGCTGGTTCAGGATCCGGGACTGGCTCAGGCTCAGGGGGTGGTTCAGGGGTAGGCGGGACCTCTGGGTCTGGCGGCGTGTCGACAGGCAACTGCTCACCCGTGTCCGTCAGACTCGGTTCAATGGCAGGTTCCCCTATAGTGAGGTCCTCAGCAACTACGGAAAAACCGTTCTGCGAAAAAATTAGCAGGAGGGAAAGCGCGATGATAGCACCTTTTTTCATATTTCATACCGGGAAGGGGGTTACCGATGCAAAGAACCTCAAAATTACCTCTAATCTATATAATGTATAGAAAGGCAACTTTGAGGGATCCCGTAATACAAAAGAAAGTATCTCGCCAAAAACAGTCAGGTCGGTAATACTAGTATACATTTTACAATTTGTCAATGTTATTACATAAGAAATAATATAACAGCACTATGAGACAGTACGTCACCTCATTGATTTTCGCCAAAAACTAAGGTATAATGATCAGATAACTAAAAAAATAAATGAAGCCACAAACCCTCTCGCTTTTGGAGCTCCTGGACCTAATCGAACTGGAAGACTATCGGGGAATAATCGACAAGAAGGATGTTTTGGCGGCGGTCGTAAAAAAAGGTATGCCACGAGTGATCAGCGACATCCGAGGAGCCGTCAGACTGGCTGTTGAACGTGACGGAGAAGGTTTTTCGGTAACACAGTACTCCACAGAACTTGCCGAAGAAACCATCGGAGAAATCTATTAAGCTGCTTATCATATGCGGCTTTTGAACGGGGCCTTTCGGCCCATTTTTTGTATTGCCCCGTTTTCGAGTTTTAAAAAACCCCCCGCCGTGGCGGGGGGTGCTTTATTCTCTCACTAAAAGGACAGCAGTTAAACCTTAGAGGCCAACACACCTACATAGAAGCAAATGCATCGGTTACTAAGCTCCAACAAAACCCATAGCCACAGTCGCCTAAGGCGACCGCGACAACATTGTGTCCACCCTCGCACTAACCTAAGGGGTTAGGAAGTACGATGAATAAACTTTTATTTCTGTTTCGTTAGTCAATAACGTTATCCCTCAGTGAGAGAAACCTGCCCAAGATACTAAATTGCCAGCATTAACAATTCCGAAGAATCATTAAGTCCGCAAGCAAGTTAGACAATAAAACGAATTTTATTTTTGTTTCTTAGACAGGTTTCTCTCACTCATCTACTAATTTTTAAGGAACATCTCTTCTTACGTTTCATATCATTATAGCAAATTTATTCTACGAGTGCAAGGGTATTTTCGTCTTTGAAAAGAAAGAAGGTCACCCTATAATGCTCATGTACTGAATTTTATTTTCCGTTAGTCTCAGGCTAATACAAAGTATCTAAGAGCTGAAATCAGTGAAGACGGGCGTTCGACAACCTAATACATTCCCCTGAATTTTCTTCCACCAGTGTCCAAGAAAAATCAAAACGTTCCTAAAAACTAGCTGCTTCATCAAACTTTTTATTAGCTTTGAGGTTAACAATTAACCTTATTTATTAAGTATGAACTACATTATTTCTACTGTGCTTGGCCTCCTGATTGGAGCCAGCGGAGTACTTGTTTACTTCAAGCTACAAGGGACTCAACACCTAAAAAAGATTGAAGATGCGAATGAGAAAAAGATTGCTCTGGCCCATAAACGCCTAGCCGAAATCGATCAGAAGGCGATTGTGGCGGAAACGAAGTTAAAAGAGAAGATTCTGGATGCCAAAGATCGGGCTCTGGAAATCGTGGAACAAGCCAAAAAAGAAGAGCAAAACATGCGACGCCAGCTCGAAAAACAAGAAGAACGGTTGATCTCTAAAGAGGACTTACTTGAAAAAAGAACTTCTGAGGCTGAAAAACTGAAAATCGAATACGAGCGACGGGATGGACGACTAAGAGAGCAGGAAGAGAAACTCGAAGGGTTGTATAAGGAGCAGGAAGAGAAACTCGCAAAAATCACCCAACTCACCAAAGAGGAGGCCCGCCAGATCCTTCTGAACAATATGGAACGGGAATATAAAGATGAATTGGTGGCTCACTACAAGAAAATGAATGTCGAGGCCAAAGAAGATGCCAAAAAAGAGGCTACCAACGTAATCGCGCAGGCTATTCAGAAGATCGCAGCTGACGTAACATCAGAGTCTACCCAAACGATTGTCGAACTACCAAACGATGACATCAAGGGCCGCGTTATTGGTAAAGAAGGGCGTAACATCAACGCCTTTGAACACCTAACTGGGGTAGACGTTATTGTGGATGACACCCCAAATGCCATCATGATCTCGGGCTTTGATCTGGTTCGCCGCTATGTTGCCAAGCGAGCCCTAGAGAAGTTAGTGGAAGATGGCCGTATTCACCCAGCCCGCATCGAAACGGTTGTAGAAGAAACCAAAGAGCAGGTTCAGCAAATGATGAAGGAATTCGGCGAAAAGGCCGCCTTCGAAATGGGTATCACCGGCCTTCACCCAGATTTGGTAAAGATCATTGGACGGCTTCGTTTCCGTACCAGCTACGGTCAGAATGTCCTTAAACACAGCATGGAGGTTGGCTTTTTGGCCGCTCACATTGCGTCGTGCATCGGAGCTGATCCTTATGTGGCCAAGATGGCAGGTTTTCTGCACGATATCGGCAAAGCCGTCGATCATGAGATTGAAGGCAGCCACGCCCTGATTGGAGCGGATATATTAAGAAAATACGGCCTGCCCGAAACTGTAGTGCATGCGGTTGAATCCCACCACGAAGAAACCCCCGCCCAAAATCCGATCGCTTACATTGTTATGGCGGCGGATGCTATTTCGTCAGCCAGACCGGGAGCTCGAAGTGAGACAGTCGAGACTTATGTAAAACGTCTGAAAGAACTTGAGAACTTGACTACATCGTTTGAAGGGGTCGAAAAAGCCTATGCCATTCAGGCCGGTCGTGAAGTCCGCGTTTTTGTAAGACCGGACAAAATCGACGACTTGGCTGCCATAAAGCTGTCGCACGAGATTGCCCGAAAAATCGAAAAAGAGCTTTCCTATCCGGGAACAATCAAGGTGCAGGTAATCCGAGAAACAAGAGCCATAGAGATGGCCAAATAACTCCTGACTTAAAAAACCCTCCTTGGTGGCCCAATGCCTTGAAGGAGGGTTTTTTGCTATATAAACTATATCTTTTGCAGTACTTCCTTCAGAGCCTCGATGAAGACTGGAATATCTTCAGCATCCATCATAATCGTGCTTTTTCTTCCGTGACTCTTTTCACTAATCTTAATGAATTTGCCGTTAGAGCTTTCCTTTAAATCAACAAAAAATGTGCGGAATTTAGCCTTGATTTGTTTAGAATATAGTTCGGAAGCGTAACTGTTTCCATTGCCATGACTATTACCCGTGCCGTTATCACTAGATGCTATACTAACAGGCTTTACAGGGTCCGTTGTGCTATCCAAATCATCAAATTGATAATCATCAGCCATCTGTTTTTTTGTGGTTAAAAAAATATTACTAGCCCATTATAATGATGGGCGAAGGAATGGCAAATTTTAAACACTCCATGATATACATTGACGCTTCGCGCTGCTCAAACACCACAAAAAGAACTGGCGTGGAGAATTATTCCTTTTATCTGATTAACGAGCTGGTCAGGCGGAATGGGGAAAATATTACGCTGCTAACTCCCCGCAAAATTGATTTGAAAGTCAGACAGCGAGTAATCCCATTCAGAAGGCTTTGGACCATTGTCCGTCTCAGCTGGGAGATTTTGAGGGACAGAAAGATCGATAACCTCTTTGTGCCGTCACACGTGCTTCCGCTGATTCATCCCAAACGAACCGTCATCACCATTCACGACGTGGTTTATAAATATTCACCCAAAAGCTATAGCCTGCCTTCGCGGTTGTACCTGAACTGGGCAACCAAATTTGCCGTAAAACACGGGGCAAAAATCATCACACCGTCGGAAGCCACAAAGCAGGATTTAATCCACTTTTATAAGGCTGAATCAAAGAAAATCCACGTGGTGCCTCTGGGCTGCGAAAAGCCCAATAGGCTGCCTGACCCCGCCAAAATTAGAGAGTTACTGGACTGTTATTCACTCACTGCCAAAAAATATTTTCTTTATCTGGGAAGGATTGAATATAAAAAAAATACCGACACTCTGATAACCGCCTTCCAAAAATTCGCAGAAGAGGATAAAGAGATCAAACTCGTGCTGGCCGGCTTTGCAGGGCATGGAGGTGAAAAAATACTCAAAAGAATCCCGCCCGAACTCAAAAACAGAATTTTGCACATTGGGTACGTCGGCGAGTCAGAGAAAAACGTTCTTCTGAGAAATGCTCTTTGCTTCATCTTCCCGTCACGATTTGAAGGCTTTGGTATTCCGCTGCTCGAAGCCATGCATGCCGGGACTCCTATCATCGCTTCCGATATCCCCAGTTCACGGGAAGTGGCCTGCGAAGGCGCACTCTATTTTAATAAAGATAGTAACAACGGCCTTTCAGATCTCATGAAAATGGCTGCCATAGAGGCCAACTGTTTGGGACAAATCGTTGAAAAAGGAAGCGAAATTGTTAAGCGTTACACGTGGGAAAATTGCGCCAAAAAAGTGTGGCAGATAATAAGTACATAGTTCTTTACGGAAAGTATTTATAGCTCTATATTGTTCGGGTTGTAAGATTTTATAGTTTGATCTTATGTCAGCACTAAGTCGCCCCTCCTATTTTCCCAAACAGGTTTCATCTATTCCTGTTAGTCTAAAAGGGGAAGATCGTTATTGGTCGTTGAATCCGGAAATGGTTTTATCGGAGGAATCAGCCAAAGAAATGATAAGAAGTCATGATTTGATGGAAAGGCTTTTTGGTAGTAATATTCCGGAAATGCTGGGTCTAAGTACCAAACTAAGCGGGTTTGAGAGCCTAAAGGGGCATGGAACAAGGGTAGCAATCTTGAGCCTTTTTATTAATGAAGCGCTAAAAGCAGCAAACAGTGGGATTGTTGCGGATACCCGAATTTTGGCCACCTCCGCCCTTTTGCATGATATCGGAAAACTCGACCCCGCCATTCACGACGTAATTATGCTTCCTGGGCTGATCGGAAAGGACCAGAAAGATGCCTGGAAAACAATCAGGCGGCATCCGGGTGTGGGACGAAATGTAGTTCAAACCATGCTGGAATTGGAGAGAGCTGAACGTCTGCGCGTAGCCGATGTCATTTATAAACACCATGAAAGAAAGGATGGCAGAGGCTATCACAACATCCCTTTTGAAAGCATCCCCAGCGAGTCACAAATCATCACAGTGGCTGACACCATGGACGTTATGATGGGCAATAGGCCTTATAAAAAGGCCACTCCCACCGATGAAGTGCTTGCGGAATTAGACCGGTGTTCCAATCAATTCAACCCAACTCTGACGGAAGCAGTCAAAAGTATCCGGCCATCGAATGGGGATTTTATCCAGTATGCTGTCCCGTTCTAATTCCATTCTCACCTCTCATGAGCCTCCATCATTGCAGTCGCTGATACGATTGACGCTATGGGCGAACGAAGAAGTTATAAAGGACCGATCGGCACCTCGGACGTAATGGCCGAATTGGAAAGATATAAAGAGCAATTTAGCACCGAGGTTCTTGATGTCATCCGGAAAATGCGTCACATGAGCGGAGTATTTGTGCGACACCGGAGCGACCGTCCCTAGTTCCAATTCCATTTCTTATTCTGCGTGGAATCCGGAGTTACATCCTTCCCCACAGTCAGCTTAACTTTTTGGGAAGCGAAGTCTTTACCCATGTACTTGATTACAATCATGGTAATATCATCGATCTGAACGTATTCCTCCACAAAATCAGAGAAATCCTTTGTCAGCCCATCAAAAATCGACCCAACTGAAGGCTTATAGCCATTCTTTTTTAAGGACTTCACCAGCCTTTCCAAACCATACATTTGTCCTGTTTTATTCTTGGCTTCGGTAATACCATCGGTATAAAGAACAATGCAGTCCCCGATTTCGAGCGGAATCTGCTTTTCCTGCACGATCTTACTGACATCTGGAATCATTCCAAGGGCAATTCCTCCAGAGATAATAGGTTCCACATCTTCTTCTTTTTTTCGGTATACCAAAACGTGCTCATGACCAGCACCGGTATAAAACATTTGCTGATTCTCTTTGTCCCAGCGCAGCATGACGGAAGTCATAAACAACCTGGAACTAATACGTGGGAAAAGCAGATGATTTGTATCTGCTATGAGTGCCCTGCCGCTATCCACACCGTGGAAGACCATGGTCGAAACAATTGTATCCACCATCATCATGATCAGTCCGGCCGGCACACCGTGGCCCGTCACGTCACCAATGTAGATAAAAAGCTGATTGCCATCCGCCGAGGTAAGAAAGTCAAAAGTATCTCCCCCAATTTCGGCCGCTGAACGTGTCTTGGCGAGCACGTCCAGACCGCGGGCCTCGGGGACTTCTTTTGGCAGAACATCGTGCTGAATGCTCGAAGCGATATCCAGTTCTGAAGACATGCGGCGTCTTTCTTTTACATCGTATGAAATCTTTTCAAGGTCCTGAGTAATTTCATTAAAAAAATGGGTAATGACACCAACCTCATCAATCGTCGTGGGCGGGATTCGTTTGAACATCCGACCGGTCAGCAAATTTGAAACCTGTTTGGCCACACGTGATAATGGAATGACGATATCCCATACAAAGACAAAGAAAATGAAGAGAATAATGGCTACAGAAAGGCCAAAAACCCACACAAAAGGAAGGTCTGCATGCCCATTTCTTTGCAGATAAATTCCACTTCCCACAATTCCCCCCAGAATAAGGATGAGAAAGAAAATTGTTTTCCCGATGACACTCTTACGAATAAAACGCATGAAAACAAAAGGATTAAGCTTCCAGATAAATGACTTTACTAAGACCAACTAAATTCAATACCTCCCGAACTTCTTTATTGATATTTTTTAAAACCATCTGCCCACCCTTTGTCTGGATCTGATTGAGCCAGGCTGCCAGGTGACCAATAAACGTAGAATTGATATAGAGCAGCTTCTCACAGTCCAAAACGAGCACGCTGTCATGAGGTAGCTTGTCCAGCACTTCTGTGATTGGTCTAATCTTCTCTTCCATATTCGACTGATCAATTTCGCCCGAAATTTTTACCACTTCAGTCGAACCTTTTGCGACAACCGGTGAAATTTGTGCCAGACCATCAGATTGAGCCACCGGAATCGGCCTTGGCGCGGGAGCCGGAGCCATTTCGGAAAAAATCTTTTTGGTAAAAGAAATGGCAATTCCACCGTGGCTACTGTCTTCGATAGCCATTCCATCTGTCCACAAACTTGAGATTAGAGCCAAACCACGGCCACATGTCTTAGTCAGGTCGTTAACCTCAGTAGAATTTTTGTGGATCAGTTTTTTCAGCTCCTCGGCGGAAACCTTTTTATCCCCCGTGCCCTCATCCTCTATTCGAAAAGTAGCCTCATCATTATCAAACTGATAATAAATGTAGATTTTGCTTTCGTTGGATCCAGACCCGTAACGGCTTGAATTCATGAAAAGCTCATCCACAACGAGTTTTAAACGGCTTGCCCATTCTTTCGTAAATCCGACATGCAGAAAAAATTCCTCCGAAATTCGCCGCACTAAAGAGGAAAATTTAAGGTCAGCCGGCAGTGTTAACTCAATTTTTTGTTTTGACACTCTTCGAGGACTAAGTACACAAAATTATCCTCTAATTCTAGCACAAAATTGGACTTTATTCAAGCTCTCCAACATCGATATTGTTCTTTTTTAGTACATCCATCGTCCGGTCCACCACTTCACGCGGGCTGTGGTTCGATTTGATTAGATAGGCATCAATGTTCTCAAGCTGACTTTCACGGGTAAAATCGTTGGCATCCAGATTGGTCAGCATAATAACGGGAGTATAGAACTTCGTGTCTTTTCGGATTTCATTCAGAACCTGATAACCGTCTACCTGAGGCATCATGATGTCGAGCAGAACAATATCGGGTTTTTTGTTCTGAAATTTCTGGATCGCACTTCGACCATCAGAAGCCGTATAAACGGTAAAACCACGTCGCATAAAAGTTATCGCGTACATTTCACAGATGTTTTTATCATCTTCAACAATCAGTACTTTTACACCTTTGGTGATCTTCATCATATTTTTAAGATTAATGATGTAGTGGTAAATGCATTGAAATAGTTATTCCGCCACCTTCGTTCTTTTTTGCCTCAATTATGCCGTTGTGCAGTTCAACAATACGTTTAGAGATAAAAAGTCCCAGGCCAACACCCCCCTTGTATCTGGTTTGAGTATTTCTGACCTGTATAAATTTATCAAAAACCTGATTCAGCTTGGTTTTTGGGATTCCAACACCCTGATCGGATACAGCAACAGTAAACCATTTGGAGTCGCAGCTGATTGTAACTTTGATCTTCTTGCCTTTTTTGGTGAACTTAATTGAGTTGTCGAGCACGTTCCTGAGAACCTGAGACATTCGAATCGAATCGATCTCCAGCATGAAGTGCTCGCACCCTATATTGTTCTCAAATTCAAGCTGGAGCTTTGCTTCATCAGCCTGAAAGGATAAGCTATCTAAAATAGCTCTGATGAGCTTCATGACATCCACCTCCTGTTTTTGGAGTTCAAAACGCCCCATTTCCAACCTGGAAACATCGAGAATGTTACTGATCAGGTAATTAAGGGAATCTGTTGTGCTGTAGGCTCGCATCAGATACTCCCGATAGGGTTCAGAAATCTGGTTGATAGAGTCTTCTTCGACAAGAAAAGACAAATAGCCACGGATTGAAGTCAGAGGTGAACGAAGTTCATGAGATGTAATCGCGATAAATTCATCCTTGCTACGATTGAGTGAACGTAGACGTCTGTTGGCCTGCTCCAGATGAAAAGTCTTTTCTTTTACCACTTTCCGAAGGAGTGAGTTGGAACCGAAAACTCTACTCTGGGCCTTTTTGAGAGCCGTCGTATCATTGATGCGTACCAAAACAGCAGGACTTCCGTTGTAGTGGATGTGTTGCGTCACCATCGCCAAATCAAAAACATCCCCATTCATGCGCTTTCCCTGTCCTTCAAATATTTTTGTCTTACCGCTGGCACCAATATTCCGATAGCGCAGGAAAATCTGGATATCGTGACCAATAGCCTGGCTTTCTTTGCATCGGTACATTTTATAAAACCTGGAGTTCGCATAGATGATCTTATTGGAACGCGTGATGGCAATCGATGAGAATGAATTCTTGACCATTTCCCTGTAGCGTACCGAGATCTCTCGCGCATATAGATGCCTACGCAAAATTTTTGCAACATTACTGACAAAATCGCGGACTTCCTTGAAGGAATCAATATTGGCTAAAATAGAACTCTGTTTATTGTAGCCAACCTCTATCACCCCCCGGTCAACACCGTCAATAACCAGCGAAGCGGTGGTGGCGCTAAAAAAAGTTCCGAGCCTCCTGGGATGAGAATAGACCTTACCATCATAAACAAGCCTGCATTGGAGCCCTCTCGTAGCTGACAAAGCCTGTACCGTCTCCTTGGCTACGTCATTTAAAACACTGCTGAGTAATACCGAAATTCTGGCAATTCCGTGGATCTTGTTGAGGGCGTTCATTTGCTTCATCTTTTTTGTGCGTTCCCACTCCAAAGCCTTTCTTTTAGTTATATCAGAGTAAACGGCGACAGATCCGACAAATTCGTACGACTCGTCACGCATAGGACTCGCCGACAGTGAAAAATGTTTTTCGGTTCCATTTCGGTGAATAAGAATCACTTCATAACGTGACTTTTTTCCTTTTTTTCGACGCTCCATTTCCTGAGCGATGCGCAGTGCTGATTCTTTGGTGGCCAAGCTAAAAAGACTTCGCCCGATAAGGTCATTCACCTTATAACCAAGCCCTCGGGCAAATTGCCCATTGACAAAAATCAGGTTGTCTTTGGCATCAACCATAGTGATTCCATCGTGCGCCATCTCAACCAAATAACGATAATCCGCCCATACCTTCTTGGAACGTTTTACCAAAAACAGTGAATCGGATCTATTACTCCTTCGAAGACGTGAAATCTTAGACATAAAGTAGTTTTTATGACTGCTTTCATTTATTTCCAACGGGGCAACCTAGCCCGAATTGTACGCCTGAATTGACAAAATTGCAAAATCACCAAAAATTCTGAGCTGTTGACTTCATACGCCAATCTTCGGTATCTTTAGCCAAGCTTAGTAGGGGCCCACGCAAAATTCAATCGCAGGAGCGTAGCGTCGAGAAGGATTTTGTGGGGAAGAGGAGGAGTTCGCAGAGGCTGAAGTAAGCGACAAAAGGCGCTTATGAAAGCCAAAGCGAAACGACGACGAGAGGGCGGTTAGCTCAGTTGGCTAGAGCGAATGATTGACGTTCATTAGGTCAGAGGTTCGACTCCTCTACCGCCCACCACCCAAAAAAGCCATAAAAAGTACATATTTCCCTTTGGTTTTCGGGGCTATTTTTGATAGAATCCAAGATGGTAAAAAATAGCTACTGGATACAAAAAAATAACAAAAATTAAACGTCTCATTGCTGGGCTTCTGATTGCTGTAAATCTGGGTAACTTCCTGGGCTATTTGCCGTTCCAGGAAATAATCGCCCCAAAAGCGCTTGCGGCAGACGAGAATCAAACGGCCGAAAAGGTGAAATTCGAGGTGGCCACCGAAAAAAAGGAAGACAGCAAGAAGTTGGGTCTCATTGCCATTGTGGTCGAAAATGGTCTGATGGATGATTTTGCCGTGCGCAGCCGAATCATGACCTATGCCGAAAGTGCTCAAAAAAGGATTGCCCATTCCAAATCGTTTGTCATTGAGGTAGATAAAAATGAATCGACTTTTCGCGTTGCCAGTATGCTCGAAAAACTGTATTTCGAGGGTGTTGATACGGATCTGATTGATGGCAATCCCATCAACAACAACTCCACCAAGGAAGATAATAACCAGCTGATTGGGGTAATTTTGATAGGCAATGTGCCAATTCCAGTGGTTCATGAAGAAAATGGAAGCGCAGCGCCCAGCGTCTATCCTTACACCGATTTTTACCAAAAAAGGTATATCTATAACCACGGAACGGACCAGTTTGAGGTGAATTCAAAAGTCAGCGCTCCGACTCCGGAAGTCTGGCATGGACTCATCGTACCGCCCAGAAAAGACCCCAATATAAGCAAAAAACAACTGGTCGATTTCTTTGATAAGAACTACGAGTTCAGCACCGGCAATCCCGATTACACGACTTTTGAAAAGCGGGTTCTATACGCGAACTATCCGGAGATGGAAAAACAGATGAACTACATGGACTATCGGAATTACCTGCGATATCTGAAATACATGGAGGAAATGGTCATGAACCGTTACAACAAATACTTGTTAAAAGACTTGGTGAAGGATGTGAGCGTGGACATGGGCAGTCCCGATAGCCCGATCATTGATGATGCGACAATTAGCCAAATGTACGACGTACACACGCAGACCATCTTTAAGAAATATGCGGTCAACTTAGCGGAAGCGCTCAAAATCTACCGAAGCGGGATCAATGAGAACATTGTAAAAACAGGCCGATGGTCGCCCGCCGAAGTCGACACACCGGAGTCTTTAATAACCCTTCGGGATGAGTACGCGAAGAATGAGATCAAACGAAAACAA
>Ga0209450_10000576_pt1 | contig 18593 bp, 19 predicted proteins | sample FrelakmetLWP11LW_FD_187149 | JGI IMG/M metagenome (GOLD analysis project Ga0209450, IMG submission 187149) | Freshwater lake sediment microbial communities from the University of Notre Dame, USA, for methane emissions studies - LWP11 LW (SPAdes)... | ecosystem: Environmental > Aquatic >...
CATTTCCGGCGGGCGTCGCGCCGCATGGACGCGGCGCGCGAGCCGCCAGGGACGGCTTCACGGCGTCCCGCCGGAAATGATCCCCGGACCTGCCGGTTCAGCGACTTTCCGTAGTTGCCGTTGATTCGGTCCACGACGCGGGATCGAGCCCATAGAACTCCTGCAACAGCTCGTACAGGCGCGGATGCGCGCCGAGCAACTCGGCCGGCCGCTCGAAAAAATCCTCGGTGGCCACGGCGAAGAACTCGGCTTCGTCTTCTGCGGCATAGGGATCGAGGAACGTGTCAACGCCGCGGTCGACGGCATCGAGCAGCGACTCGAATTCGTCGGCCAGGTCGTCGGCCCACGCGGCGACGGAGCGCTGGCCGTCGGCGAGGCCGAGGCCCTCGGCGTCGAGGTAGTGGGCGAACTCGTGCAGCGCGACGTTGTAGCCCTCGCCGGGATGGCGGGCGGCTTCGAGCACGTCCTCCCACGAAAGGATGATGCGGCTCGACTCCCACGCCTCGCCCGAGAGCACCCGGCGCCGCTTCGTGACGACGCCAGCCTCGTCCTCGACCTCGTCCTCCACCCAGAACGCGGTCGGGTACACGAGCACGGAATGCAGGTCGTCATAGTGGCCGCGCCGGCCGAGCACGAGCAGGCAGGCAAGCGCTGCGACCGTGGCGCGGATCTCGTCGGTGATGGCGAGGCCATGGCAGCCGATGAACTCCTTCTCGGCGAGAAAGGCGCCCATCAGTGCTTCGAGCCGCGCACGCAGCCCGGCCGGGAGGCCGCGGACCGCGGGCACGTTGCGATCGACTGCTGCGATAGCCCGGGTCGGCAGCGGTTCGGCCATTGCGGCCGCGCGGCGGCGCGCCCGCCACCAGGGTGCGGCGATCAGCCAGGCCAGGACGCCGAGCGCGACGGCGACGATCGCGACGACCGGCGTCAAACCCGCGTCAGCCGTAGGTTTTCTTCAGGCGCTCGACCAGCTTGACGTAGTCCTGCTTCGCCTTGTCGCTGGCGGTGCCCTTGAGCTTGGCCCACGCGTCGAATTTCGCGCGGTTGACGAGGTCGAAAGCCCCCGGACGCTCGCCACTCGCGTCGCCGGCGCTGCCCTGCTTGTAGAGCGCGTACAGGCGCAGCATGTCCTCGTTGTCGGGTCGCTTGGTCAGCGTCTTCACTTCGGCCTGTGCGGCCGCGAACTTCTGGTCGAGGTCGGTCATAAGGGCTCCCGGCTGTGGAGGGCCACAGCATACCCGAGCGCCGATCAGGGTCGCAGCCGGTTCACGACGTGCTTCAGCCGGCGCAGGTCCGCCTCGGTCGGCAGGGGGCCGTAGCGCAGGCTCACGTACAGGTCGCGGATCATGGCGAGGTCGCGCGCGAGATCCGGGCACGCCTGCATCGCCCGATCGAGGAACGCCACCGGCCCCTCGGCGGCCCCCTGCGTGAGGCCACGCTTGCCGAGGCGCCGCACGACGTCCGCGTGCAGGCGGAACGGCCAGTCGCGCGGCGGCTCGCGGTAACGCCAGGCGAGGTACAGCGACAGCGCGACGAAGAACGCGGCGAGGCTGGCGGTCAGGCCGAGGCCCAGCGTGCGCCAGTCCGGGGATTCGAACCCGAGCCGCTCGAGCATGTCCACCTGACGGGCGGCGTTGAAGCGCACGACCCGCTCGTTCCAGAAGTCGTTCAGCGTGTCCCAGGTGAGCTCGACCTGCAGCCACGCGTCGCTCGCGTCGCGCAGGCGGCCCGGCACCGGCTCGCCTTCGCCCACCGCGCCAATCAGCCCGCGCTCGATGCGCTCCGGGGCCACGGCGGCCGTCGGATCCACCCGCAGCCAGCCACGTCCCTCGACCCAGATCTCCGACCAGGCGTGCGCATCCGACTGGCGCACGATCAGGTAGCCGCCGATCGGGTTGTACTCCCCGCCCTGGTAGCCGGTGACGACGCGCGCCGGCACGCCTGCAGCGCGCATCACCAGCGCGAATGCGGAGGCGTAGTGCTCGCAGAACCCGCGGCGCGTCTCGAACAGGAACTCGTCCATCGCGTTGTCGGCGAGCCTCGGCGGGTCGAGCGTGTAGACGAACGGCTGCTCGCGGAACATGGTGAGCAGTGCTTGCGTGATCGCCAGCGCATCCGCGCCGTGGCGGGCGGCGAGCTGGCGCGCCAGCTCGCGGCTGCGCGGGTTGCCCTCGGGCGGCAGCCGTGTGGCGGTGTTGCGCAGCGAGTTCGGCAGGGCCTGGCCGGCCACGAAGCGCGGATAGGAACGCAGGCGGTACGACGCGACTTCGGTGAGTCGCCTCGGCGCCACCAGCTGGAAGTCGTAACTGCGGTACGCCTCCCGTTCGGGCCAGGCGGCCGGGATGTCGAGCGCGGTGATCCACGGCCGGTCGGTGGGCTCGAGAGTGATCTGGTAGTCCACCGGTTCGCCGAGGTACTGGACCGTCTGCTCGGGAAAGGACTGTGCCCGGGGCCGGCGCCAGCTGCGGCCGTCGAACTCGTGCAGGACCGGGCCGCGCCAGTAGCGCTGTACCGGCGGGGGCATCGGGCCGAAGAAGCGCACGCGGAATGCCACGTCGCCCGAGACGCTGAGGTCAGAGATGTCGCCCGGCGTCATTTCGTCGCCCAGGCCGGTGCGCGCCGAGTCGCCTGCGGCGATGCCCCACAGCGGTCCGGGCAGGCGGGGGAACAGCAGGAACATCAGCAGCGCAAGCGGCAGGGCCTGCAGTAACAGCACGCCGGCGCGGCGCAGCACGCCGGCCGCGGAGTCGCCTGCCGTGCCCGCGTGAACACGCATGAGCGCCGCGGTGGCAAAGACCGTCACGGCCAGCAGGTACGGCAGCTGCGGCAGGCCCTGGTCGCGCAGCAGCGCGGCGTAGAGCATGAAATAGCCGATGAAGACCAGCACCGTGAGGTCGCGGGGCCCGCGCGTCTCGAGCAGCTTCACCGCGGCCATCAGCGCCAGGAACGCCGTGCCGGCGCCGATGCCGTTCAGGGTGCGAAACGTGCCGAGCACGGCGAGCGTCGCGGCGAGTGTCGCAGCCACCCGCAGCCACTGCGGCGGCAGCGGCCAGCGGCGCCGGTCCGCAGCCCAGCGCCAGGCGGCGGAGGCGACGAACAGCAGCGTGACCCACGCCGGCAGGAACCTGACGTGCGGCGCGATGGCGGCGGCCAGGCCGGCCAGCACCCAGGGCAGGCCGCGCAAGCCGGCGGCGACGCGCTCAGCCCGTGCCATGCCCGTCCTCGAACAATGCGAGTGCGTTGAGGCAGCGCTCACGCTGCGCGGTGCCGACGTTCGGTTCGAACGACGCGCCGGGCAGACGCAGCCCGAACGCTTCGCCACGCTCGTGCGCGTCGATCACCCAGCGGCACAGCTGGGCGAGCCGCGCTTCGCTGCCGAGCGACGGCAGGCTGTCCCAGTCGAACACGTGCGATACCACGTCGGTCCCGGCGTACTGCTTGGTGTGGAGGCCCTGTCCGCGCGCATACGCTTTCCATGCTACGCGGCGCAGCGAGTCGCCGGGCTGGAACGGTCGCAGCCCCGCAAAGTCGTGGTCGCCCTGGGCGTGTTCCTGGGCGCCGCCCGTGTCGGTCGCCACGCCGGGTGGCGGGCGGCCGCGCTCCGCCGGTGCGGGCCAGGCGATCGCTTGATAGTCGCAGTGCACCACCGACCAGGCACGGAACAACCCGAGCGGGTACCGGGTCGCGACCACGAAGCGTTCGAGGCGCACGCGTCCCCGCCGCGGCGCGGACAGCCTCAGTTCGGTTGGTGCCGAGCCGGTCGGCGGCACATCGACGATGCTGGCCGGGCCGCGCCCGGTACCGACCTCGAGTTGCGGCCGGGGTGCGGACGCCGTGTTCTCCAGCAGCAGGCGGAACGTCACCTCGCTGCCGGCAAAGGCGGACTCGGTCCCGGCGAGTCGCAGCACCAGCCCGGACAGCGTGCCGTGGCAGTGGTGCATGACCACCAGCCCGAGGCTCACCAGCAGGAAGGCGAGCGCGAGGCCGAGGTTGTTGGCGTAGTTCATGCCGCCCAGCACCATGCCGACCAGCATCACGGCGAACGCGACGCCGAGCGGGGTGGGCAGGATGTAGATGCGCCGGCGGTCGAGGCGGACCGGGTCGCCGTCGGGCCCCTGGCGGCGGCGGATCCATGCCTGCGTGCGCGCCTCAATGGCCGAGCGCAGGCGGGCGAGCGGGCGCGCCATCGGGTCTCAGGGCACGGGGACGGCTTCCAGCACGTGCCGACCCACCTGCGTCGCGCCGCGGAAGCGAGATTCGTCGCGCGGCGCGAGGCGATGGCCCGCTACCGGTGCGAGCACGGCCTGTACGTCCTCGGGCAGGACGCCTTCGTGGCCATTCATCAGCGCCCAAGCCTGGGCGGCGCGCAGCAGCGCAATGACCGCGCGCGGCGACAGGCCGGCCTCGAAGTCTGCGGACTGGCGCGTATAGCGGGCAATGGCCTGCACGTAGTCGAGCAGTGCCTCCGAGGCATGTACACGCGGCACCTCGCCCTGCAGGCGCAGCAGCTGCTGGGCAGTCAGCGCCGGCTCCAGGGTGGTGAGCAGGTCGCGGCGGTCGCGGCCGAGCAGCAGCTGTCGCTCCAGCGACTCCACCGGGTAGCCGAGCTCGACCCGCATCAGGAAGCGGTCGAGCTGCGACTCGGGCAGCGGGAACGTCCCGACCTGGTACAGCGGATTCTGGGTCGCGATGACGAAGAACGGCTCGCTGAGCGGATAGGTCTGGCCGTCGGTGGTGACCTGGTGCTCCTCCATCGCCTCGAGCAGCGCACTCTGCGCCTTGGGCGTCGCGCGGTTCACCTCGTCGGCGAGCACCAGCTGCGCGAACACCGGCCCGCGGTGAAAACGGAACTGGCCGCTCTCGGCGTCGAACACCGACACGCCGATGACGTCGGCGGGCAGCAGGTCGCTGGTGAACTGGATGCGCTGGTAGGACAGCCCGAGCGTGCGCGCCAGGGCATGTGCGAGCGTGGTCTTGCCGACGCCCGGGATGTCCTCGATCAGCAGGTGGCCGCGCGCGAGCAGACAGGCGAGGCACAGCCGCAGCTGGGTCTCCTTGCCGAGGATGATCTCACCCAGGCCGGCGACTGCCTTCTCCACCAGCGCGGCGGTCGACGCCTCGCGCGCGGCAGAGGCCGGTGTCGGCGCATTCACGTCGCGACCCCGGGAGCCCGCACGGACTCGAGGCGCCGCAGTTGCTCGCCGAGCTGCTGCAGCTGGCGTTCGAACTCCGCGAGGCGCTCGCGCTCCTGCGTAACCACGTCGGCGGGCGCGTTACCGACGAAATTCGCGTTGCCGAGCTTGGCGGCGCACTTGTCGCGTTCCTGGCCTGCCCTGGCACGACGCTTCTCGAGGCGCGCCATCTCCGCGGACACGTCGTCCACCAGGCGCGCGAACGGGGCGAGCACCGTGCGCCCGTCGATGATCGCGATCGCGCAGGGCGGCAGGTCGGATTCCGAATCGACCAGCGTCACCGCCTCCAGGTTGCCGACCCGGGTGATCGTGGTGCTGAGCGCGGCGATCGCCTCGGCGTCGCCCACGCGGTCCGAGCGCAGGTACACCGGCGTCGCGCGCGAATGCGGCACGTCGAGCTCGCCGCGGATCTGGCGGATGCCGAGCACCACGGCCTTGAGCGCTGCCACCTGCCGTTCGGCGGCGGGATCGGTCGGGAAATCCCCGGCGTGCGGATACGGCTCGAGCATCACCGTCGGTCCCCGCCGGCCGGCGAGCGGGCCGACGCGCTGCCAGATCTCCTCGGTGATGAACGGCATGAGCGGGTGCAGCATGCGCAGCGTGGCCTCGAGCACCTCAACCAGCGTGCGTCGCGCGCCGCGCGCGGCGGCAGGCGCGGCTTCGGCCGACTGCAGCACGGGCTTGGCGAGTTCGAGGTACCAGTCGCAGAACTCGTACCAGACGAACTCGTAAATCGCCTGCGCGGCGAGGTCGAAGCGGTAGCCGGCGAGACTGCCGCGCACCGATTGCACAGTCGCCCCGAGCCGGCCGCGGATCCAGCGGTCCGCGACGCCGTAGTCGCAGGTGCCGTCGGCGACGTCCGCGGCGTGCGGCTCGGTGTGCATCAGCACGAAGCGCGCGGCGTTCCACAGCTTGTTGCAGAAGTTCCGGTAGCCCTCGACCCGCCCGAGGTCGAAGCGGATGTCGCGCCCCATCGTGGCGAGCGCGGCGAAGGTGAAGCGCAGCGCATCCGTGCCGTAGGCGGGCATGCCCTGCGGGAACTGCTTGCGGGTGGCCTTCTCGATGGCCGCCTTCATCTGCGGCTGCATGAGCCCGGTCGTGCGCTTGGCCACCAGCTCGTCGATCGTGATGCCGTCGATCAGGTCGAGCGGGTCGATGATGTTGCCCTTCGACTTCGACATCTTCTGGCCGTGCTCGTCGCGGATCAGCCCGGTGATGTACACCTCGCGGAACGGCACGTCGCCGGCGAACTCGAGCCCCATCATGATCATCCGGGCGACCCAGAAGAAGATGATGTCGAAGCCCGTCACGAGGACGGTCGAGGGATAGAACGTCGCGAGTTCCGGCGTCCGTTGCGGCCAGCCGAGCGTGGAGAACGGCCACAGCGCCGAGCTGAACCAGGTGTCGAGCACGTCCTCGTCCCGGCGCAGGGCGACCGGCCCGCCGTGCTGCTTCGCGGCAGCCGCCTGCGCCGCGGCGGCGCTGCGCGCGACGAACACGTTGCCGTCGTCGTCATACCAGGCCGGGATGCGGTGGCCCCACCACAGCTGGCGGCTGATGCACCAGTCCTGGATGTTGCGCATCCACTGAAAGTAGGTCTTCGCCCAGTTGTCCGGCACGAACCGGATGCGCCCGTCCTCGACGGCGGCGATGGCCGGCGCGGCGAGCGGCGCGACGCGCACGTACCATTGGTCGGTGAGCCAGGGTTCGAGCGCCGCGCCGCTGCGGTCGCCGCGCGGCACGGGCAGCGTGTGCGGATCGGTCTTCTCGAGCAGGCCCGCGGCGTCGAGGTCGGCGACGACGCGCCGGCGGGCATCGAAGCGGTCGAGGCCCCGGTACTGCTCCGGCACCGCTTCGTTCATTGCGGCGTCGGCCGTGAGCACGTTGATCATCGGCAGAACGTGTCGCTTGCCGATCTCGTAGTCGTTGAAGTCGTGCGCCGGCGTGATCTTCACGCAGCCGCTGCCGAAGGCCGGATCCACGTAGTCGTCGGCGATGATGGGTATCAGCCGGCCGGTGAGCGGCAGGCGGACCTGTGCGCCGACGAGGTGCCGGTAGCGCGCGTCCTCAGGGTGCACGGCGACCGCGGTGTCGCCGAGCATGGTCTCGGGGCGGGTGGTAGCGACCACCAGGTGCCCGGAGCCGTCCGCCAGCGGGTAGCGCAGGTGCCAAAGGCTGCCCGCCTCGGGCTCCGCGACCACCTCGAGGTCCGAGAGCGCGGTGTGCAGCACCGGGTCCCAGTTGACGAGGCGCTGCCCGCGGTAGATCAGGCCCTTGTCGTAGAGCCGCACGAAGACTTCGGCGACCGCGTCCGACAGACCTTCGTCCATGGTGAAACGGTCGCGCGACCAGTCGACCGAGTCGCCGAGCCTGCGCATCTGCCGCGAGATCGTGCCGCCCGAGTGTTCCTTCCAGGCCCAGACGCGATCGACGAATGCCTCGCGGCCGAGTTCCTGGCGCGACCGGCCTTCGCCGTTCAACTGCCGCTCGACCACCATCTGCGTTGCGATGCCCGCGTGGTCCGTGCCCGGCTGCCACAGCACCCGGTCGCCCTCCATGCGACGGTAGCGGATGAGCGCGTCCATCAGCGTGTGCTGGAAGGCATGGCCCATGTGCAGCGTGCCCGTAACGTTGGGTGGCGGGATCATGATGCAGAAGGGCGTGCCGGAGCCGGCCGGCGCGAACCAGCCTTCGGCCTCCCACCGTGCGTAGATGCGGGATTCGATAGCGGCGGGGGAGTAGCTCTTGTCCATGCTTCGGTCAGTGCGGGTCCCCGGGCCCATGGAAGTGTTCGGCGACGATGCGGGCGATCAGAACCGGCAGCTCGGCACGCAGCCGGTCGGAGACCTGCTCGAGCAGCAGCGCCTCCATTTCGCGGCAGGCGTTGTGCACCAGCTCGCTGGCCTTCTCGTGGATGGCGAGGGTGAGGAGCGTTTCGAGTTCGTCGAGCGAAAGGTTCTCGACGCCGTGCACCGCAGCGGCTCCGGCGTCGTCCTCGACGATGTCGGTCAGGACCGGGATCGCGTCGGGCAGCTCGTTCACGGCATCCTCCTCGATCACACGTCGTGATTGGCGGGCGCGAGCCCGGCCTCGCGGTAACCGCGCCAGCGCTGGCGGGCGCGCCGCCGGGTCTCCTCGTCGGCCCCCACGATCTCGCAGATGCGCCCGTAGCGGGCCGGCTCGGCCGGACCCTCCGGTGCCAGGTTGACCAGCACATCGCGGTGCGAATCGGGCAGGGCGCCGCTCGCGATCAGCACGGGCGTGTGCTCCGCGACCGACGGCTCCGCCGGCCACACCGCGTGCGGCACGAAGCTGCGGTCGCTGAACGTCCACATCAGCTCGTCGATCTCGGCGGTCTCCGACGGGCTCGTGGTGCGCACTGCGACCCGCAGGCCCTGCTCGTAGGCCTTCTCGGCGACGCGGCAGGCGCAGGTCAGTCGCGCGCGCGGGTCTGCGGCGCCGAGGACGTAGAAGTCGACTTTGGTGTCGGCCACGTTCAGGGCAGGTGGAGCAGGAAGTCCACCAGCATCGGCACCGGCCGGCCGGTGCTGCCCTTCTGCGCGCCGGTGAGGTAGGCGGTGCCAGCGATGTCGACGTGCGCCCAGCGCAGTCCCTCGGTGAACTTGGCGAGGAAGCACGCCGCGGTGATCGCGCCACCGTCGCGGCCACAGGCATTCGCGAAGTCCGCGAAGTTGCTCTTCAGCTGCTCGTGGTACTCCTCGGCCATCGGCATGTGCCAGGCGCGGTCTTCCGCGCGCCGTCCCGCCGCCTCGATCTCGGTTGCGAGGTCGTCGTCGTTGCTCATCACCGCGCTGGTGTGCGCGCCGAGCGCGATTACGCACGCGCCGGTGAGCGTGGCGATGTCCAACACCACCGCCGGCTTGAACCGGCGCGAATAGGTGAGGGCGTCGCACAGGATCAACCGGCCCTCGGCGTCGGTGTTGATTACCTCGATGGTCTGACCGGACATGCTGCGCACGATGTCGCCGGGTTTGGTGGCGCGGCCGCTCGGCATGTTCTCGCAGGCAGGCACGACCCCGATCAGGTTGCGCTTCAGGCCGATCTCCGCGGCGGCCTTCAGCGCGCCGAACACGCTCGCGGCGCCCGTCATGTCGAACTTCATCTCGTCCATGCCGGGCGGCTGCTTGAGCGAGATGCCGCCGGTGTCGAAGGTGACGCCCTTACCGACCAGCACCACCGGCGCCTCGCCCTTGGCGCCGCCCGCGTGGCGCAGAACGATCAGCTTGGCGGGCTCCTCCGTGCCGGCCGTGACCGACAGGAACGAGCCCATCTTGAGCCGCTTCAGCTCCGGCTCGTCGAGCACCTCGGCCCGGATGCTGCGGTACTGACGGGCGAGTTCGCGCGCCTGCCTTGCCAGGTAGCTCGGGGTGCAGACGTTGGCCGGCAGGTTGGCGAGGTCGCGCGTGAGCGTGGCGCCCGCGGCAATGCAGCGGCCATGCTCGAGGCCGCGCCCCGCCTCCGCGAGCTGGTCCTTGTCCGGCAGGGCGATGCCGAAGCTCTTGAGCGCCGGCGCGGCCGGTTGCCGCGCGCTGCGGATCACCGGGATGCGGTACAGGGCGCTGCCCACGGACTCCGCCGCCAGACGGCCGCGGTAGTATGCATCGGTGGCCTCCACGGGCTCCGTCGAGAGGAAGCTCACGGCGTCGTGCGCGCCCGTCCTCGCGACGGCGGCGGCCGAGGCGAGCAGGGCCTTCTTGTACTGCTTGCGGCCGAAGGTCTCCTTCTTGCCGAGACCGACCAGCAGCACGCGCTCGCAAGGGCCGTGTTCGACGTCGAGCAGCGTGCACTCGCCGAGCTTGCCGCGCGCGTCGCGCCGCTTGACCAGCCTGGAGATGCGCCCGCCGAGTGCGGCGTCGACCTGGGCGGCGGCGGCGGACAGTGTGCCGGACTCGTACAGTCCGACGATCGCACACTCCGTGCGCTGGCGCGCAGCCGAGCCGCTGACGGCGTAATGGCGCATGTCTCGTGTCCTTCGTCTCTCGGGTTGCTACACTGGCGCGGCGCGTCCGCGCGGACGCCGAAGTCTACCGTTTCCCGCCCGGAGCCGCGACCTGTGCTCACCCGGTTGGACCGCTACCTGCTGCGCGAAGTCGTCCAGACCTCCGTGGCCGTCACCGGCGTGCTGCTCGTGATCCTGCTCTCCAACCAGCTGGCGCGCGTGCTGGGGCAGGCCGCGCAGAGCGAGTTTCCCGGCGAGGTGGTGCTGGCGCTCATCGGCCTGACCACCCTGCAGCAGTTGACGGTGCTCGTGCCGATCGGCCTGTTCCTCGGCATCGTGCTCGCGCTCGGCCGCCTGTATCACGAGAGCGAAATGACTGCGATGGCGGCCTGCGGCGTCGGGCCGCTGGCCATCTATCGCCCGATCGTGCTGTTCACGGCGCTGGTCGTGGCGCTGCTGGCGGCATTGTCCTTCAGGGTCGTGCCGGAGGCGGCCGGCCGCGCGCAGCAGATCCGCGTCGAGGCGATGCGCCAGGCGCAGTTCGGTGCGCTCGAGCCCGGGCGGTTTCGCTCGTTCGCGAGTGGGGACGCCGTGTTCTACGCCGAAAAGGTGCGGCCCTCCGGGCAGCTGCAGGGCGTGTTCGTGCAGCGGCGCGTCAACGACCGCATCGAGATCGCGGTCGCGGAGCGCGCGGAGCAGCGCGGCGCAGGGCAGGCCCAGCAGCTGTTCGTGCTGTTCGACGGCCGCCGCTACGAGGGCGTACCGGGCAGCCGCGAATGGCGCGTGGTGGAGTTCGCCGAGCACGGCATTCCGGTGCGCATGCCGGAATTCCAGTCGCGCAAGGGACGCCACCATTCCAAGTCGACGCGCGAGCTGGCCGGCTCCCGCTCCCGTACCGACCGTGCCGAACTCGCGTGGCGGATCGCCGTGCCGGTGATGGCTGCGGTGCTGATGGTGCTCGCCGTGCCGCTCGCCAGGCTGCGTCCGCGCCAGGGCCGCTATGCGCGGATCGGACTGGCGGTGCTGGCGTACTTCATCTACTCGAATCTCCTCGCGGCCGTGCGCGTCTGGATCGAGAAGGGCAGCCCGGGCGGTTCGTTCGGCATGTGGTGGGTGCACGTGCTGCCGCTCGGCCTGGCGGCCTGGCTGCTGTGGCGCGAGGAGCGCCCCGGGCCGCTGTGGCGGCGCAGGCACGCGGGAGCCTGAAGTGCCCATCCTCGGCAACTACGTCATCCGCACGGTGCTCGCTTATACCGCGCTGGTCGTGCTGGTGCTGCTCGCGCTGGGCGCGCTGTTCCTGTTCATCAGCCAGCAGGACGACATCGGCACCGGTGGTTATACCGCCAGCCAGGCGATGCTGTTCGTGGCGCTCAACCTGCCGAGCTACCTGTTCCAGCTGCTGCCCGTCGGCGCGCTGATCGGCGCGCTGCTCGGACTCGGCAACCTCGCTCGCGGCAGCGAACTGGTCGTGATGCGGGCCTCCGGCGTGACCACGGCGCGCATGTGCCTGTGGCTCGGCCTGTCCGGCATCATCCTCGGGATCGTCATGCTGGTCCTGGGCGAGGTCGTCGCGCCGCCGCTGGAGAAGTACGCCCGCCAGCTGAAGGTGTTCAGCAAGTACGACGAGTTCAGCTTTGCCGGCAAGCGCGGCACCTGGGTGCGCGACGGCGACACGATCATCAGCATCGAGCAGCAGTCGGCCGACGCCCGCTACGGCGGCGTGCAGGTATTCAGCTTCGACGGCGAACGGCGCCTGCAGTCCGTCGGTCGTGCCGAGTCGGCGAGCGTCGACGACGGCAATCGCTGGCTGCTCGAGGGCTATGCGGAGACCCGCTTTGCGAACGGCGGCACGGAGTCCGAGCGCTCCGACACCAAGGAGGTGCGCTCGACGCTGACCGCCGACTTCCTCGGTCTCGCGGTGGTCGAGCCGGAAACCATGCGCCTGCGCGACTTGCGCGCCTACATCGCCCACCTTCAGCGCAACGATCTCGACTCGTCCCCGTTCGAGGTGGCGTTCTGGGCGCGCATCGCCCGCGTCGGGGCAATGCTGCTCGTCGTGGTGCTGGCGTTGCCGTTCGCCCTGGGGCCGATGCGCACCTCGGGGCAGGGATCGCGCACGGTCGTCGGCATCCTGATCGGTGCCGGCTTCGTGCTGGTGAGCCAGACGCTCGAGAACAGCGGCCAGCTGTTCGACCTGCCGCCGTGGGTCGTGGGCTGGGGTCCCACCGCGATCCTCGCGGCGCTGACCTTCGTCCTGCTCGCCCGGGTGCGTTGAGCAGTTCAACCGGCCCGGCGTTCCTTCCCCAGCACCACTACGCGGGTCCGGCTCAGCCGGTCGTGCCAGGCGCGGCGCTGCGGGTCCAGCAGGATCCACGCGAAGCCGAGGCCGAACGGCAGGAGCGCGAGCAGCGCCCAGGCGAGCCGACGCAGCGTGTCGGGCCAGGTCAGCAGGCGGCCGTCCTCCCGCTCGACGCGCAGTCGCCAGGAGGCCATGCCGAGCGTCTGGCCGCGGCGGGTCCAGAACAGCCCGTAAAAGCCCACGACGAGCAGCAGCAGCACCAGCCGGTAAGTTAGTACGAGCACGGGGTGCGTGCCCGGGTCGACCGCCTCGCCACCGGCCAGCGGCAGGAACAGCGCCGTGGCCACCATCAGCACCGCGAGCAGCAGCAGGCTGTCGTAGAGCATGGCGCCGAGCCGGCGCAGCAGGCCGGCACGGACGGGCAGGGGGGATGATCCGGGCGTCGCGTCGGTCACGGGCAGGTCAGGATTTGCGTGGCTTCGGTGAGGAGGGTCAGCGGGCGGACCGAAGGGGCCGTTGCTGGCTGGCGCAACGGTATGCGAATCGTGCACGCGAGTCACGGGGTCGGTTGCTAGAATTCAGCGCCCATCGAGAGTGATCATGGTCGATCTTCCTGAAGACACGGCGCCAGCCGTGGACGGCGTGTCATGACGCAAGGAGTCTCGCGACTGGTGTGGGACCTGCCGGTGCGGGTGACGCACTGGGTGCTCGTGCTGGCCGTGGCCGGCTGCTGGGCAACGCACTATGCGGGCGTCGAGTGGTTCAACTGGCATCGGCGGCTGGGCTACGTCGTGCTGGTGCTCGGGGCGTTCAGGGTCGTCTGGGGATTCATGGGCACGCGCCATGCGCGCTTTGCCAGCTTCGTGCGCGGGCCCCGGGTGACACTGCAGTTCCTGCGTAGCGAAACCGCCGCGACGGTGGGCCACAACCCGCTCGGTGCCCTCAGTGTGATCGCGCTGCTCGCCGTGCTCCTGCTGCAGGCGTCGACGGGACTGTTCGCCAACGACGAGATCCTGAATGCGGGACCGTTCTACGGCTGGATCGTCCCGGAGTTGAGCAATCGCATTAGCGGAGTGCATCGCGCCAGCTCGAACCTGCAGCTCGCGCTGATCGCACTGCACCTCGCCGCCGTCGCCTGGTACGCGTGGGCACGTGGCCAGCCACTGGTCCGCGCGATGGTCACTGGCCGCAAGGCGGCCGCTCTCGTCCCGCCGGCCGAGGAAATCGCCAGCTCGCGCATGCTGCTCGCGCTGGCGATCGTCGCGGCGCTGTCGGTGGTCCTCGCGCTCGCGATCGAGGCCGCGCCCGAGGCGACGATCGCGCTCTACTGAGCGGCGCGGGCGTCAGTCGGCCTTGTACTTGTCGTGGCAGGCCTTGCAGACGCCGGCCGCATCGAGGAAGGCAGCTTTGGACTTCGCCGCGTCACCCGTCTGGGCGATCTTCGCGAGCGCCGACGTGCGGTCAACGAGGTCCTTCATCTTCGAGTCGAAGTCCGCGCGGTTGCTCCACACGCCGGCCTTCGCTTTCGATCCCGCGACGCCTTGCGTGTCGGCCGTGAACGATTCGCCCACCATCGGAGCGAGCGCCGCGACTCGCGCAGCGCGCAGTTCGAACTCCTTGGCGTCGTACGGGATCTTGCCCTGCGCCATCGCGCCCAGCGGCGCCCAGTTCCAGACGACCGCCTGGTAAACAGCCTTGCGGTACTTCACCGCCTGCTCGGCCCGGGTCGGCTGGTCCTGTGCGTGGGTCGCGCCTGCGGCGACGACGGCGAGCAGGGCGGGGGCGAGGATGCGCAGAGCGCGGTGCGTAGGCATGCGGAACTCCGGTTGCCGATGAGCGGGACGAGCCGCGGAACTTACCGCAGCGGTTGCGGTGCTGCCAAGCCGCCGGCATCAGTCGCGGGGGCGGCGCGCCGTGGCCTCGATCTGCGCGCGGTGGGTACGCAGGATCTTCCAGACCTCGGCCTCCGGTGGACGGTTTGCCAGCCGGGCGATCAGTCCGGCGATTTGCGGCCATTCGCGTCCCCAGCTGACCAGGCGCACGGCGTCTGCGATGACCGTCGCCGTGACCTTGTCGTTGGCGGTCCGCGCCGGTTCGGGCCGAGGAGGAGCCGGGCTTTGCGCGGGCGTCGCCTGGCGGCGGGCCGTCCCCGGGCTCCGGCTCGCACGAGTGGCGGCGGGCGCGCGCGGCTCGGCGCGTCGGGCTGTGGTGGTCTTGGCCGGCGGCCGCGGGGCGCTGGTCTCGCTGGCCGGTCCGGCGGCCTGGGCCAGCGGAATGAATCGTTCGACGTGCTCCGAGCCCAGCAGGTTGGTCAGGAACGCCATCAACTCGAGCGCCTCGGCAAAGCCCGCGTCACCCCGCGCCTGGTGATCGGCCAGCAGGCGACGAATCTCGAGCAGGCGGGTGCGAGCGAGCTCTACCACCCAGCGGGTGGGGCGCTGGTGCTTCGGCCAGTCCTGGGCCCGCGCGTAGGCGGCATCGTCGAGCGCGAGGTAACGGGCGTGCAGTTCCACGCTCGCGAGCCATCGCTCGAGCAGCTGTGTCACGCGCTCATCCGCCGCGCCCATGCCTCACCCTCGGGGAAAGGGCCCCGACAGCAGTGTAGGTTGCGGCGCCAGCTCCGGCGCGGGGTGTCCGGGCCTGATTGCAGGGATGAGAACTACGTCGCGCCCCGTCGTCCGGAGACGGCCTTCAGCCGGCTGCCGATGCGATCAGGCGCGAATAGAAGTCCGTGAGCCTGCGCAGATTGTCCAGCGTGAGCCGCTCATTGGTGCCGTGGATCATCTCGAACTCGCGCATCGAGGCCACGATGGCCTGGAAGCGATAGATGTCCTCGCTGACGCCGGTCATGCTGCGGCTGTCGGTCGTTGCCGTCACCAGCCCGGGCGCCACGGGCCAGTCACCGGCGGCCGCCGCGGCCGCTGCGACCAGGCGCCAGCCGTGCGACGTGGTCGAGGAGATCGGCGCAGGCTCGTAGGGCAGCCTGACCCACTGCAGCGTGACGCCGAGACCACTCGTGGCAGCCCGCGCATGCTCCATGACCTCGGCACTCGTGTGGCCGGGCGCGATCCGGTAATTGATCAGCGCGGTGGCGTCCTGCGGCAGCACGTTCTCCCTCGGGCTTCCGCGCAGCATGGTGGGCGCGATCGTGGTGTGCAGGCTCGCTGCGCCGGCCGGTGTCGTGGCCAATTGCCGGACCAGCAGTGGCCCGAACAACCACTCGTTGGCGACAGCCAGTTTCACGGCCGTCCCGGCGTCCGGTGCCAGCGCGCGCACCATGTCGGCCGCCGGACCCTCGAAGCGCATCGGAAACGGCCGCGAGGTGATCGCCAGCACGGCGCGCGCCAGCGTCTCCACGCCGGTCTCGCGCGGGGGCGCCGAGGAGTGTCCGCCGGCGGCCGGTGCAGTGACGGCCAGGGTCCCGTAGCCCTTCTCGGCGATCCCGACCAGCGCGACCGGGCGATCCAGCAGGGGAAAGTCCGCCACGACCGCGAGGCCCTCGTCGAGCACGAACTCCGCGTCGACGCCGTGCGACTCGAGGAGCGCTGCCGCAGCGGCCGCGCCGGAGCCGCCGGCCTCCTCGTCATGGCCGCTCACGACGATGACGCTGGCGGCCGGGACGAAGCCTGAGCGCGCCAGGGCTTCGAGCGACTCGAACAGCGCCACCAGTGAGCTCTTGTTGTCCAGCGCGCCGCGACCCCAGACGGCGCCGTCGGCCACTAGCCCGGCGAACGGGGCATGACGCCAGTCGCCTTCCGTGCCAGGAGTCACCGGGACCACGTCGTGATGCGCCATGAGCACGATCGGCTTGCGCGCCGGGTCCGTGCCCGGCCACGTGTAGACCAGCGTGTGTCCGGCGACGAGTTCGAGCCGCGCGGCCGCGTGCACCGCGGGATAGGTCGCCGCCAGCCAGGTGCGCAGCCGTTCCCACTCGGCCCAGTCATTGTGCGCCGGGTCGTGGTGACTGACGGTGCGGATGCGCACGGCTTCACCGAGGTGCTGCGCGGCCTGCTCGAGATCGAGCGGCACGGGCAAGGCGAGTTCGACCTGCGCGGAATCCGCAGCCTGTGGTGCGCGGTAGGTGACGGTCCTCACGGCGACCACCGCGGCGAGCAACGTGACGGCGCCGACGACTCCGATGCCGATCTGTGCGGATCGCTTCATGCCTTTCCCTCAACGCGCGGGCGCCCGCGGCGCCGACCGCCCTTGTGACCTCAGCCAGCCCGAGCGTCAAGCCCGCAGTTGCGCCGGGCCGGTCGCATCGCCCAGGCTAGCCGTCCCGCTGACGGAGATGCGATGCAGGCAGCGACGAACACCGATACCGCCCGTGGCCCTTTGCTCGGGGCCATGTTCCTGATGGCGACGAGCGCCATCGGCCCGGGATTCATCACTCAGACCACCCAGTTCACGACCCAGCTCGGCGCCGCCTTCGCCTTTGCGATCGTGGTGTCGGTGCTGGTGGACATCGCGCTGCAACTCAACGTCTGGCGGGTAGTGGGTGTGTCGGGCCTGCGTGCCCAGGAGTTGGGAAATCGCGTGGTGCCGGGGCTCGGCCATGCGCTCGGGTTGATCGTCGCGCTCGGCGGCCTGGTGTTCAACGTCGGCAACGTCGCCGGCGCCGGCCTGGGGCTGGATGCGCTGCTCGGCTTGTCGCCGAGATGGGGCGGGGCGATTTCCGCAGTGATCGCGGTGGGGATCTTCCTGTCGCGCCGCGCCGGCGTCGCGATGGATCGAATCGTCGTCGCACTCGGGCTCGTGATGATCGCCATGACCGGTTACGTCGCCATCGTATCGCAGCCGCCGCTCGGACAGGCTCTGCGCAACGCGGTGCTGCCCGAGGCAATCGACTTCCTGGCGATCACGACGCTGGTCGGCGGCACGGTCGGTGGCTACATCACCTACGCTGGAGCGCACCGGCTGGTGGATGCCGGCATCTCCGGCGCCGCAAACCTCCGCGCCATCACGCGAGCATCGGTCGTCGGCGTGCTGGTGACCGGGCTGATGCGCGCGCTGCTGTTCCTCGCCGTGCTCGGGGTGGTCGCCGCCGGCGTGAGACTCTCGGGTGACAATCCGACGGCATCGGCGTTCCAGTTCGCGGCGGGAGAGGTGGGGCTGAGGGTGTTCGGCCTGATCCTGTGGGCGGCGGCGCTCACCTCGGTCATCGGTGCCTCGTACACGTCGGTCTCGTTCCTGGCGAGCCTGCACCCGGGGCTCGAGATGCGCCGTAACGGCCTCGTGGTCGGGTTCATCCTGGTCTCGGCGGGCGTGTTCCTGGCTGCCGGCGCCGCGCCGGTGCCACTCCTGATCTTTGCGGGTGCGTTCAACGGGCTGATCCTGCCGGTCGGCGTCGGCGTGATGCTCTGGGTGGCGCTGCGGCGCGCCGATCTGCTGGGCGGCCATCGTTACCCACGGTGGCTCGCGTCGATCGGTGTGGCGGCGTGGCTGCTGACGATTTACCTTGGCTGGCGTTCGCTCGAAGGCGTCATCCGGCTGTTTGGGTGACGCCCGGGCAGGTTGGGTCGGGTTCGGACTGCGGAGGAACGGGATGTCTGGCCTCGCGGCGATCGGCAGGGACAACGCGGCATTCCCGGACGTCGTGCTCGAAATCAGGAATCGCGGCTTCGCCTGCCTCGAGCAGTCCTCACGATTTCTCTTGGAGGCCTTCTATAGTGAACGCAAGCCGCAAGGCGCGCCGAGCGTGCTCGACGAGGCTGTGCGCAGCGAGGCGGAGGCGTTCCTGAAGGACATTCAGGTCAGGCACCGGCGTGGGCCATCCGCGACGGATGCCACGCCAAACAGAGAGGGAGGCCAGGACTAGCCGCCGGGATTGTTGTATCTAGGCGGGCCCCCGCACGTCCGGCAGCACACGGTGATCGGCAGAGGGCGCTCGCCAAGTCTGGCCGTGACCATCGAGGTGAGATCCAGCATTGCCCAGCTGTCGCAGCGCGGGCAGTAGGCCGAGAGCGCATGGCCGCGCTCGAGCTGACCGCTCAGGGTGTCGAGGTCATTCAAGGGGTGAGGGTAGCGCCGAGGCGGGTGAGCCTTGGCTACCATCTCGGCAAGCCCTCATTCCCAGTTGCGCGCGCTCTTGCGCAAAGTGTCGCGGCAGCGGCGCGCGACCCTGTGGAGGCAGCCTATATGC
>Ga0209450_10000577_pt1 | contig 18587 bp, 11 predicted proteins | sample FrelakmetLWP11LW_FD_187149 | JGI IMG/M metagenome (GOLD analysis project Ga0209450, IMG submission 187149) | Freshwater lake sediment microbial communities from the University of Notre Dame, USA, for methane emissions studies - LWP11 LW (SPAdes)... | ecosystem: Environmental > Aquatic >...
GCTCGCGAAACAGGAGCTCCACCTGGTTTCGCAGGTTCGCCAGCACGGAGGCGACGAGCACGACGGTGACGATGCCGATGACGATGCCCGCGATGGCGAGAAACGAACGCGCCGGCTGCGTCCGCACGGAATCCACTGCGAGCGAGGCCGACTCGCGGAGGGCGGCTGACCAGTGGCGGGGCGCGCGCGTCGTCTTCACGTCCGCCTCATTCCTGTCGGATCGCGACAATCGGATCGATGCGCGCCGCGCGCCGCGCCGGGTACCAGCCGGCCACGATGCCGCTGGCGGCCGCCGCCCCCAGGCTCCACGCCATCGTGGACGCCCGGACCGGCAGGTCGAGATCGAGCGGGCGGGGTCCCCACCGGGTTTCCCGGGAACGGTCGCGGCCGGCGGCGGCTTCGAGCGCATGGCAGAGCGAGAGCAGTCGGAACGGGTGCTCGTCGGTGTCGATAAGCAGCGCGGCGTTGAGGAAGTCCGGCTGCGGCAGGCCGATCGGCGCGCTCCGCCACGTCGAGGAGGCGCGGAGCACGCCCACGTGCTCGCGCAAGGCCGACGTGGCCGCCGCGAAGGCCGCGGACACGTCGCCGACGTTGCCGCCGAGGCCGAGGAGGACTCTCGTCACTCTGACTCCCGAGGCGGAATCATAGGGCCGTTCCGCCACCAACGGATTCGCGGAGCATCCGGCAGGACCGGGCCGGAGCCACCGGCTTCGCGCGATTGGAAGGCAGGGCGGGGGCTCAGCCGGAGGGTTCGCGACCCGGTGACCGCACGTCAGCCTCGTCCTCGGGGAACAGCGATGGCATCGGGCAGACCAGCGGTTCCAGCCGCGCCATGACCGTCTCCCCCCAGTGGTCGCGATCGTCGTTGTCGAGGCGGACCGGCTGAAGGCCGCGACGCTCGATCTGCTGCTCGAGATGCTGCTCGATCTCTCGCTGGAAGAGGAGATCGACGTCACGCACGCCGTCCCAGCGGGGCGTCGTCCACAGCGGCACCTTGATCAGCAAGTCATAGGTCGCCAGCCAACCGGACAGGAGCGGTTCCCACATCGGCTGTGGCCCGGCGGCGAAGACGAGGTAGCAGTAGTTGTCGAGCACGGAGCGATCGCAGAGCACGAACGGATGCTGCGCCGCGGCCTCGAGCTCCCAGGCCATCTGGGTCGAGAGGATCCACGACTGCGCCTGCACGCTGGTCTCGCGGTTGATCGGCAGCGGACAGCGGCGCGCAACCTCGCGGACCAGCTCGACGTCGACATCGCGGCGCTTGAGGCGGGCCGCGATCTCGAAGCACAGCGTGGTCTTGCCGACGCCGTGTGTGCCGATCAGGGCGACCTTCATCGCGGTGGGCCTTCGGACAGGGCGTTGAGCGCGGCGAGCAGCGCACCGCCGTCGCGCGGCCGCTGGGCGCGCTCCTTCGCGAGGCAGCGGAGGATGACGTGGCTGATCGACGGCTCGAGGTCCGGCGCGAGTACCTGCGGGTCCGGAGGCGGCTGCTCGAGATGGGCCCGCAGCACGTTCCCGGTGACGAACGGCAGCTTGCCGGTGGCCGCCTGGAAGAACGTCACCCCAAGGGCGTACACGTCGGTTCGCTCGTCGGGCTCCTCCCCGAGGATCTGCTCGGGCGCCATGTAGTACGGCGTGCCGGTCGCGCCCGAGGCGGAGAGGTCCAGCTCGTCGAGGCGCCGGGCGATGCCGAAGTCGAGGATCTTGATCTGTCGGCGCTCGGCCAGGATCATGTTCGCCGGCTTCAGGTCGCGGTGAACCACGTGGTTGGCGTGGGCGTAGGTGACGGCATCGACGATCTGGCGCATGAGCGGCAGCAGGTTGTGCCGCACGAAGGCGTGCTCCTCGCGGATGAGCTGGTTGAGGGTCGGTCCAGACACGAACTCCATCGAGATGTAGAACGACTCGAAGCCGCGATCGAAGTCGTAGATGTGGACGATTCCCGGGTGCGAGAGCGCCGCGGCGGCGCGCGCCTCGCGTTCGAACCGGCGAAGCGCCTCCGGGGTGTGTTGACGGGGGTTCAGAACCTTGATCGCCACCGTGCGGCCGAGGCGCTGGTCGAAGGCTCGATACACCACGCCCATCCCGCCGCGACCAAGCTCCTGTCCGAGCACATAGCGCGAGGAGGGGTCGCCGGCGGCCCCCGAGAGCGTGTCGGAGGCAAGCGCCCGGATGACGCCGGAGCCCTGGCTGTCCTCGGCCGCGCGCCGCGCCGATACGACCTGGAGCCTCTGGGCCGCATCGCGATAGCCATAGTCGAAGTCGACGATCTTCCGGAGCGCGGCCTCGGCGCTCCGGAGGTCGTTGTGGTCTTCGAGGAGCTGGGCCTGGAAGTAGAGGGCGTCGAGGATCTCGCGGCTGACCGGCAGCCCGCTGATCGCTCGCTGGACGGCGGTGATCGCCCCCGTGAGGTCGCCGCGACTCTGCATCCACGAGCCGACCTTGACGAGCTGCTCCGCGAGGCCGGGGAACGTGCCGCCGTAGGCCGACAGCAGGCTCCAGGCCCCCTGCAGGTCCCCCTTTTCGAACAGGGTCAGGAAGCCGTCCTCGACGCGGCCGAGCAATGCGAGGAGCTGAGCCCGTTCGCCGGTGAGGTTCGCGTCCGTCAAGAGCGCCAGCGCGCGTTCGTAGTCCCCGATCCGCTGGTAGCATCGAGCGGCCTCGAGGGGCTCCGCCGCTCGCTCCCACGCAGCGCCCGCCTCTCCCCAGTCCTCGATCTCGCTGAAGAGACGCGCAGTCTCGCGCGGGTCGCGGTGATCCCGAGCAAGCTCGGCCGCCTCCCGGAGCAGGCCGGCCTGCTGGTAGAGCCTGAACGCCTCGTCGTGACTTCCGACCTGAACGAGGACCGCAGCCGCCTCGGCGAGCAGGCCGGCGCGCTGGTACTCCCTCGCCGCCTCCTCGAGCTGGCCCGAACCGACCAAGCGCTGTGCGCGCAATCGGGCCGCCTCGTCGGTGTAGCCGGCCTGACGCAGTGCCTCGGCGGCCCGGAGCGACTCCCCGGCACGTTCGAACGCCCTGGCCGCGTCGAGAGGCGAGCCGGCAGCCAGGAAAAGGTCCCCCGCCTCGCGGAACCTGCTGGCCGCCAGGGCGACCGACCCGCCGAGCTGCGGGCGCTTCGCGTCGCGCGCCGCGCGCAATGCCGGCTCGACGAGGGCAGGAACGAAGCGTTGCGTGGCGAGCGCGAGTTCGACGGCGTGTGCGGCGCGCCGGGGGTCCCCGGCGCGCAGGAACGGCTCGATCGCGAGCTCCGGTTGACGGCTCTCGACGAGGTACTGCCCGTAGCGCGACCACAGTTGCTGCGCCTGCCCCTCGTCACCGAGGCGGGCATAGATCTGCGCGGCGCTCCCGAGCGAACTCCCACCCTCCTTCTTGAGTAGCTCGGCGGCGTGCCGGAGCCGGCCGGCCGAGCGAGCCACGTCGGCTGCCCGGGCCCAGTTCCGGGCGCGCAGGAAGGAACGGTAGGCGCGGTTGGGACGCCCGGCCTCGAGCCAGAACTCACCGGCCGCGAGGTAGTCGCCGCGCCTTGCAGAGCGGACGGCGAGATCGATGGCACTTCCGGGGCTTGGCGAGTACAGCCCGAACGCAGCGAGCAACAGGGCGATTGCGACGAGGTGACCGAACACGAGAACGGCGGTCGAAGAGGGGATGAGCAGGACCGGGGGCAGGTCCTGGCGCACGTCGAGCAACGGCAGCACCCACCACAGGTTGAGCCAGACGAGCAGCGCGGTGGCGCTCGTGCCGGCCAGCGATCGCGAGCCCCGTGTCAGGAACAGCGCCCCGACGGGCACGAGGAGGACGGCGGGTCCAGCGATCATGGGAGGATTCTAGCGCGCTACGCCCCACTTGAAACTTTACAAGAACTCGCTCATATTTCGTGTGAGGCGGCGGGCCGCCGGGAGCACATGATGCGAGATCCCTACGAGGTTCTTGGTGTCGCGCGGAGCGCCTCCAAGGACGAGATCAAGAAGACCTACCGCAAGCTCGCCAGGAAGTTCCACCCGGACGTGAACCCGGGCAACGCGGATGCCGAGAGGCGATTCAAGGAGATCCAGGCGGCCTACGCGGTGCTTTCGGACGATACCAAGCGGCGGCAGTACGATGACTTCGGCACCGTGGACGAGGCCGAGGTCGCAGCGCGCCACGCGAGGAGTCGGCGCAGGGGCACCGGCCCGTTTCCGGGCTTCGATGTCCGTGGGCTCGGGGGAGTGGGCGATCTCGGGAGCCTGTTCGGCGACCTGTTCGGCTCGTTCGGAGGTCGGCCGGGTCCAGGCGCGACCGTCGCCGCCGAGGCCCAGGTCGAGCTCGGTTTCAGCCAGGCGGTCCACGGCGCCACGGTCGTGGTGCCGGTGCGCCGTGAGGTGGCCTGCGCGGAGTGCTCCGGGACGGCGCGGACTGGCTCCGGACCCTGCCGTCGGTGTGGGGGAACCGGCATGCTCGTGCAGACCGAGCGTCTGAGGGTGAGGCTGCCCGCCGGGGTCGGGGACGGAGATCGGGTACGCGCGGCGGGGAAGGGCGGTGACGGCGAGGTTTCGGTGTCGGTGAGGGTGCGGCCGGACCCGTACTTCGAGCGCAAAGGTGACGACATCCACACGGTCGTTCCCGTGACATTCGCGGAGGCATACTTGGGGGCCGAGGTCGAGATCGGCACCATCCACGGCCCGGTGCGAGCCAAGATCCCCGCCGGCACCCAGTCAGGACAGCGGTTCCGCCTGCGCGGGAAGGGCGTCCGCAACCTGCGGACGGGTACACACGGGGATCACTACTACGCGGTCCACGTCGCGGTCCCGCGGGTGGTGTCACCCGCCGGGCGCGATGCGGCGCGACGGGTCGCCGAGCTCTACGGCGTCGATCCCCGCGCCGGCCTGCCCCGATCGCTGGAGTGATCGGTCGCCGTGGCTCCTTGGGTGTGCCAGAAACGCGTCGGCGAGAGGTCACGCCTCTCGCCGTAGTCGCACCGCCACGGGCGTTGCTCTAGCGCGCCAGGTTCTCCACCAAGGCGATCGCATCCTCGACGGCCATCCCCTGGTCCAGCGCCAGCGAGCGCTTGGGACTCCAGCCGAAGTCGGTGGCCAGCGCGTACTCGACGACGTGGCCGGACACGCGATAGGCGAGCGGGCTCGAGTTGCCGCCGAGAATGATCCGGGTCCCCAGCATCGAGAAGTCCTGGGGAATCTGGAAGGTCCGCCGGATCCCGAAGATCGGGACGCTCCGCTTGCGTTGCACCGTCACATTGATCGGGCCACCCGGAGGGGGCAGCGTCGGCGGCTCGAGCTCGAATCGGACCTCCGCGAGGTGGAGGAGGCATATGCGCTGGGAGCCGAAGAACAGGAGTGCACGGTCCAACCCTGCATTGGCCGCGAAAATCGGGTGCTCGAGCACCTCCGGTGACGCCGGCGTATCGCAGGCCAAACCCAGGCTGGTGAGCTCGTCCAGGTCTCGCTGGAGGAGGGTGTCCGGGTCGTCGGCCTCCGCGTTGAGCCGCAGGAGAACGTAGGAGGCATGCTGAGTCTCACCCGACCCCTCCCACCAGACGACGTGGAGGTAGCTGTCACGCACCTCGATTGTCGCCCCGGGGTTGTCAGGGTCGGGAATCGTCGTGCTGAATTCGGAGAGCTGGACAGCCGGGTTTCGCGGCACGGCGCCGAGATCGTTGGTGAGGTGGTCGACGCGCTCCCACTCCTCGTCGCTCCACACCGCCAACATGATCTCGGATGCGTTGGCCGACCAGTTGCGCTGCCACACCACGACGACCTTGCCCGTGTAGGCGTCGGCCGCCACCTGAATCTGGGTGTCGCCCATCCCGGCGAGGCCCAGCTCGAAGGGGAGGAGGGCTTGCGACGTGACCAGACCGTCGCGCTGACCGGTGAGCACGAGCCCTTGGTCCGACGCGGCAGCATTCCACAGCGTGCCGTCGCGATCCAAGAAGTAAGGCGTCCCTGCACTCGCCGCGCCGGCGACGAGGAGCAGGACCAGGGGAGCGATCACGCGACGCATGTCTGCCTCACGCCTTCAGGTTGATCACCTCGCGCACGTTGAACGCGCGGAGGAAGTTCTTCATCCCGTGGAAATCCGGGTAGTAAACCGCCAAGCGGTCGAGGTACGCCTCGGTCGATTCCTCGTCGCCCTCGTCCATGGCCGCGTCCGCCAGCAGCATGAGGGTGTTGCGCTCGATCGTGGGGAGCTGGAAGCGCTTTGCGTGCTCGAGGGCCTTCTCACCGAACGCCCGGGCCGCTCCGAACTCACCACGCTGCAGGTGCCCGTAACAGAGATCCTGGAAAACCTCCGCGAGGTACTGGGCACTGCCGACACCCTCAAGCGTGGCCGCCGCGTCTCGACAGAGCTCGATGCCGGAGTCGACCTCGCCGGTGCACATCAGGCAGTAGCCGAGGTTGTCGCGGATGATCGCGCGTCCCATCGCGTCGAGGTCCGTGGCCTCGGAAAGACGGAGCGCCTGCTCGAAGCACGCGCGCGCCTCGGCGAAGCGCGAGTCGACCAACGCGAGCGTTCCGTGCTCGTTGGCCGACGCCGCCACCGCCCGCGTCTCGCCACACGCATCGGCGAGCTCACTGGCGCGGCGGACGTACGCCAGCGCACGGGCCACGTTCCCCTCGGCCTTGTAGACCTGGGACGTGTAGTACGCAGCCATCCAGGACGTGAACGGATCGCGCGACCGCATAAGGACGTGCTTGAGCTCGCCCACCTCGGAATCGAGTCTCTCGAGCTCGAGAAGCACCACGCACCGATTGCAGAAGGCCCGGTCGACGAGCCCACGATCTCCCAGGCGCTTCGCCTCGGACTCGGCGGCCTCGAATAGGCGCAGCGAACGCTCCAGGCGAGCGCTGGAGAACGCTCTCTGGGCGAGCTGCGTGAGCCGCACGTACCGTTCGGACGTCCCCATCACTCCTCGTGATCCTCGCGCCGCCGACGCTTGAACTCTGCGAACTCGAGGACTTCGCGTTGCTCGTCCATCGGCAGCGTCCGGAAGGATTGTAGCAGGGAACTCTCGCGCGAAGTCAAGCTCTGTTGCGCGAGGTCGCCGAAGAACTCACCGAGCGACATTTCGAACACCTGGAGGATGCGAAAGAGGACGTCGAGCGAGACCCGGTATTCCCCCTTCTCCATGCGCGACAGGTCAGACTGCTGGATGCCAATCTGACGCGCCAACTCGGTCTGCGTGAGGTTCCGCTCCTGCCGGCGCTGGCGGACGAGTTGCCCCACCGCCGCAGTGGGAAGGGGTGGACGGGCGGGTCGGGCCACGGTCTCCTTGTCGCCCCGGCCGACATCTGCTAACGTTCGTCGGGGTCGCAGGCTTATGCTAAATCCCCATACGGGTTTTGTCAAGGAATCGGGTCGGCGACCGCGATGATCTCGACGATCGCGGCGGTCTTGGATAACCGTAGAACAGTCATCGAGTTGGCTCGGCGCGATTTTCGTGCGCGGTACGCCGGCTCGGTGCTCGGCCTCACATGGTCGGTGCTCGAGCCGATGGTTCAGTTCGGACTCTACTTCGTGGTGTTCTCGAGCTTCCTTGGCATGAGATTTGTAACGGCGTCGGGCGTGAACATGACCGGTTTCTACCTCGTGGGGGGGCTGATCCCGTACCTGGCGCTGCAGGAGATGCTGGTCCGCGCGGCAGGGTTGGTGCGCGGCAGTGCGCAGCTCATTCGGCACGTCGTGATTCCTGTCGAGGTCCTGCTCGCCGGTGCCTTACTCGCAGTCCTGGTCCGCTACGCCATTGCGTTCGGCCTTGCACTCGGAGTGGCGGTTGCCATGGGTGCGCTGGCCTGGACCCAGTTGCCCTGGCTCCTGGTCGCCGTGGTTCTGCTGGTCGTCGGGGCATGGGGGTTGTCACTGCTCCTGGTGCCGCTCGGCGCCTTCCTTCCGGACGTGGTGCAGGTGGTCGGTACGGCGATGATGGCCCTGTTCTTCCTGACGCCGGTGGTCTACCCGGAGACGCAGCTCCCGGCTTCCGTCGCCCGGTGGCTCGTGGTCAACCCGTTGGTCGGCCTCCTCGATGCGTTCCGCACGACGCTCACCGGGCAGAGCGTCAGTCTGGTCCGTGTGGCGGTGACGCTCGCTGCAGTGATCGTCTTCGCTGTCGTTGGCAGCCTTGTCTTCTCACGGCGCGCCGCTGCGCTTCGTGATCTCGCGTAACAGCAGAAGTCAAGGCCTTTTCCGAAAGGGATGTGAAAGGAGAACGCTGTGAACCGTCTCGTCGCCGTGCTTGCCGTTGTGACCATGTCTGCAGCCGTCGTCGGCTCCGCCCAGCAACCGCCGCCTCCTCCGCCGATGGCGCCCTGGAGGCCCGTGCCACGTCAGCCGTCGCCGGCCCCGTCGCCCGCCGCCACTGAGGCATCACCCGCTCCGGATGCCAGTGGGGAAAGTGGATGGGACCGATGGGTGAAGAAGTACTACGAGATTGTGAAGGTCAAGAAGGGCTTGGAGTTCCGCGTCGACGAGACGCACGCGTATCCCGACCTGCGGGTCAAGGCCTTGATGGAGATTGTGAAGGAAGACGACGAGTTCCTCTACCTCCAGAACCTCCAGCTGGAGGATCCGCGATCCTCGGGCCACCAGGCGTGGCTGATTCACGAGCAGAAGCAGGCCAACGACACCGCCTACCTCGAGTTCCTGGCCACGAAGTACCTCATCCCCCACGAGGAAGTCCCCGTCCCGCCGCTGATGGTCGATCGCGTGCGATTCATCGAGCGAAGCGAAGGTCTACCCAAGCAGGGGTTGTGGCAGATCGGCTTCGACCTCGCCGACATCAACCGTGACGGCCGCCAGGACCTCGTGCTGCCGCCGGCGCGCAAGGGCGCCCTGGCCCCCTGGGTGCTCTTCAACGACCCCGACGGTTGGAAGATCTGGAAAGAGGTCAAGTGGCCGGGGGCGGAAGGGGTGTCGTTCGACTACGGCGACGTGGCCGTCGCCGACTTCGACCGCGACGGCAACCTCGACATCGCCTCGGCCAACCACTTCAAGCAGGCGTATGTTCTCTACGGGGATGGGAAGGGGGACTTCAGGCGATTCAAGGGGTTGCCCCGGCACAATCCGTCGGTGACCTCAAGGGCCATTGCCGTCGCGGACTTCAACAAGGACGGTCGGCCCGATGTCGTCCAGCTTGCCGAGCTGGACCTCGAACTCGGCACGAACACGGCACTCAAGGACGACCTGGTGACCGTGGACCTCAACCTCACCGGGGGTTGGAAGCTCTCCCCGGCCACCTTCCCGCAGCACATCTACGGAGACCAGGTGACCACCGGCGACTTCAACGGTGACGGCCTGCCCGACATCCTCATCTCCTCGCACAAGCGCAACAACGACGCCCTTATCTTCCTGAACGAGAAGAAGGGGGCGAGCTTCAAGCCGCTGCGCGGCGACGCGTTCCCCTTCCAGCCTTTCGTCCTCGGTGTCGCGGCCGCCTCGCTCGACGGCAAGAAGCCCGAGCAAGCCGTCCTCGCCCTCACCCAGACGGTCAGACCGAGGGCCGGCGAGCACTACTTCACACATGGGATCCTCGCTTACCGGGTCGCCGATGCGAAGGGCAAGCTGCTGGCGGAGCCGGATCGGCTGCTCGTCTACAAGGACCAGAGTGGCGAGTACAACCAGTTCCGCTGCCTGGCCGTCGGCGATCTCGACGGCGACAAGCGCCCGGACATCGTCGCCGGGCGATCGCTGGGCGAGATCCTGGTCCTCCTGCAGATGCCGGACGGTCAGTTCGCGGTGCAGACGACCGAGTCCATGGGCCTGAAGGACGCCGCGCCCAACCACGTCGTAATCCGCGACCTCGAGGGCGACGGCACGCCCGAGGTCATCGTCAACTTCAGCGATGGCAAGGAGACGCCGGGGTCGGTCCGGGTGTGGAGCGTCACCAGGGCTGGCGCTGCCGTCGGGGCGAGGGCGGGTTCCTAGGCGAGCTCGGACGACCGTCCTTTCGCCAGCAGGCGGCCGGGAAGCTGTCTCGCTTCCCGGCCGCTTCTCGTGTTCTCAAAGGTCAGAAAGCCGGACGGCAAGCTCGTGAGCCGCTTCGACCAAGGCGCGGCGCATCACTCGCGTCGCCGTTCATAGAGCTTGACAGGCAAAGCACTTGGGGGATAGACTCGCAGAGCTGCCCTTTACCAGGCACGACGAGGGGTCCTCGGAGGGCTTGACAAGGGCAGAGGGAGCAACTAAGTTAATGCCGATGCAGCATAGACTCGAGGAGCTGGACTGGAAAATAATGGACGGGGAGGTGATGCGATCGGGTGCGGGATCTCCCAGGTCACAGGTCGTGGTCCTGTCAGCAGTAACGACTTTCAAGCAAGGAGGAATCAGGTTATGAAGAAGGCTTTGGTACTGGGTTTGGCCCTGGCCCTCGTGGGCGGCGTGGCGTATGCCAATTTCTGCGCCCGCGACGTCGTCCCGGCCGCCACCATCCTGGTCCCCTACGTCGTGGTCGACGTGACCGCGAGCGGGGCTCCGGATGACACCGGCGTGACGACCATCACTGGTATCACCAACGTGTCGCGCGACGCCGTCGTCGTGCACTTCACCGCGTGGGACGCTAGGTCGGACCCGAAGGTCGACTTCGACGAGATCCTTTCGGGTTACGACGTGATCCAGATCAACTGGCGCGATTTCATGAACGGCCGGTTCGACTTCTTCGACACGTCCCGCACCGGGTTCGTTGCCACGGCCCCCTACATCTTCGACCCGTTCGAGTGGGGTCCTGATGGCCGCGGCCAGGGCGGCGGTCTCACCGCCCCGCAGAACCGCAACTGGTCCGCGTCCGCGTGGCCGAACTGCAAGCCGCTCGGCAACAACTACGGTCCTGCCTACGGCAACCGCTCCGACCTGGCCAGCACGATTCAGAGCCTGCTCCAGGGCGTGCTCGTCGGCTACGAGCATGACGGGTGCTTCACTCCCGGCAACCTTCGCTCCACCCGCTTGGGCCTGTGGGAAGACCTGACCGCCGATCCGACGTTCTTCTACGTCACGGCCGACGTGGTCCTCGACTGCAACCTGTTCTTCCCCAACAACGCGTCGTACTGGAGCACCGGCATTGCCTCGAGCGCCAACGTGCTCGTCGGCGACACCATCTACCTCGACTCGACCAACGGCTTCTCCGAGATGATGCCGGCGGTCCACATCGAGGCCAACCAGCTGTGGGGCCGCACGCTGGATGAGAACGAGTTCTACGGCGAGAAGTTGCCGATTGCTACCGCCACGTGGCGTGAGCCTCTCGCCACCGCGTTCGCGTTCCGCTATGCGAACGACACAGCCGGCGGCATCTCCTCGCACGTCATCCTGTGGAAGAACTACGCTGAGTTCACCGTCGTGGACGACATCGACGACTGCGGCTCCTACGTCTACTACGCGTGGGACATGGACGAGCGTTCGCTCTCCACCACCACGGAGCCGATCTCCGGTCTGCCGTCCTCGGGCCGCGACCCCAACCAGTTCCCCTTCGAGACCCAGAAGGTCCCGCTGGTCAGCAACTACTTCGACCTGCCGGGCGCCTACGGCTGGATGCTGATCGTCCTGCCGCCGTCCTACGGCACCTTCACCGACCCGACCAACCCGGGTGGCGGTCCGACCGACAACCCGTTCTACCAGGGTTGGGCCGGGCTGACCTTCGAGTGGGCCGGCTACTCGGCTGGTACCGATGCCGCGACCATGGCGAATGCGAACTGCCTGCCTGACCAGGTCCTTCCGGCTCTCGGCGCCAACTCTGGCTGGGTCCCGGTTGACTGGGTTCCGGCTGCGCTGTAAGCAACTCGCTTCTGCTTCAACCGAAGGCGGGGCCTCGTGCCCCGCCTTCGTCCTTTTTTCTTCGAGCAACTGGGAAGTCCGCCGGCGCCAGTCACGTTGGCATGGCCGTTCCCGTGCCCGCGGCGATGGCGCCGTCCGGGCGGTCGGGACGCGGGAACTCGTGACCCGGCGTGGTCTCCATCACACGCCGTGCCTTGACGCTCCGGACGAGTTTGTCTACATTGACACGCGATGGGGGCTAAGGTGAAGAGTATCTTACGCTTTCTGTTTTGTGTGGCGCTTGGTTCGATCCTGGTGCCGCGTGCCGGCACGACACAGACCTGCAACCTCGGGACGACCTCGTTCTTCGACCAGTCGTCGCGCTGCGTCGGGGCCGGTCGTGTCGGCGGTTGCGAGACGTCTCGGATCTACCGTCTCAAGCCGTGGCACTACGGGACCAAACAGTTCCTCTTCGCCTCGACGTGGACGTCGCTCAACATCTACGATGCGACGAGCGCGACGAGCACGGCCATCGCGCAACTCGAACCACCGGCCAACACACCCTGGGGGCAGGCACCGCCGACCACCGACTGGGACGAGCTCCAGTGGGACGCCGCGGTCGCCGACGACTACGACTATGGCATCGCGATGTTCCAGCACTACGGCTGGGTGTCGTTCAAGATCAACAACCCGACCTCGCCGACGGGCTTCACGCTCAAGAAGGCGGTGCGGTTCGCGTCTCCCGACACCGGGTTCAGGCCGACGTATGCCCGGCTCTTCCGCGGAGCGGACGGCCAGTGGTACGCGGCCGGCTCGTACTTGAACGGCACCTCGTCCGCGGTGGCGATCGTTTCGATGGGCGCGGATGCGAGCAACCCTCAGGTCGTCAAGACGTTTGTCAGCACGGAGGTCGGCTCGACCAACGAGCTCGAAAGCGCGGAGATCGGCGGCCAGTGGTGGCTGTTCGCGAAGCGGACGAACGGTGTCGCGATCTTCAACGTCGCGAACCCGGCCAACGCCTTCGAGGTCGCGGCGCTGCCGCCGGCGGTGGACTTCTTCGTGGACGCCGCCTCGGCGCGGCTCTACCTCCTCGATGCCGCCACGCCGCAGCAGCGGATCCGCGTCGTCGACATCGCGAACCCGGCGGCGCCCGTGGAGCGGTCGCTGATCAGCTTGCAGGTCGGGAGCTACACGAGAGTGGCGGGTGACGGGAACGTCGTGGTGGCGGCCAAGAACTCGCCGGAGTTCGAACCGATTCCATACATGCAGGCGTTCTCGGTGGTCAGCCCGACGGCACCGGTGGAGATCGCGGCCGGCGAGCTCAACCTCGGCCACAGCCCCGACGAGATCCTCGGCGACATGGCGGTCCTCACGGCGAGCAACGGCAACTCCAAGATCTACCGGGCGGCCTACTCGATGGGCACCGAGACGACGATCTCCGCGACCTGCCTCTCGACCGATCCACATCCGCTGTTCAGCCTGGCCAACCAGTCGTCGGCCAACGCGTCCGCCGCGAGCTGCGGCGCCGCGGACGCCGACGGCTTCCCGGGCGACGCCTTCGACATCCGCGACACCTCGACCGGGCAGATTGCGAGCGGCACGGTCAGGATCACCAACGAGGCGCTGCAGACCGTCTTCGGGCCGGTGAGCTGGAGCTCGGCGGCGACGTGGACGTGGCCGTCGACGACGAGCCAGGCGCCGGGCCTGTTCACGGTGACGATGACCCTGTTCGACCAGTTCGGGGGCTCCTACCCGCTGACCAAGACGATCAGGTTGTGCGGCAACCCGACGGCGGCGCTGTCGGTGACCGTCGACGGGCAGACGTTCACGACGACCGGCTCCGGCCTCCTCAACGAGGCGGCCACGGTGTCGGCGCTCGGCACCACGGGCAGCCCAGCGGCCTATGTCCTCGCCCGCCGGAAGCCGGACCTCACGATCGAGACGTTCAACGAGCAGTCGTCGACGACGTGGGTGAGCGACCTCGCCTCGCCGACCGCGGGGGACTTCCACTTCGGCGTCGCCGCCCGGTACTCGTTCGCGGCGACCGACCACGCGACCTGCTCGGATCCGCTCTTCGCGACCCTCAACCTGGGCGGCAACGGTGTCTACGACGCCTGCAAGATCGTCGGCCCGATCACCGCCGGCTACGTCGTCTCGGCGTTCAAGGTCGAGCAGCCCGCCGGCACGGCGGTGGCCTGGGACGGCCACCCGGGGGTCGTGCAGATCGCAAACGACGTGATCCTGCGCTTCACCGGCAAGATGGCCGCCGGCTACACGCCCTTCTTCGTCTGGACCATCCCGAACCCGCCCGGCGGCAACGTCACGCCGGGCTCGTGCAGCTTCCCGGCCGCGCCGTACACCAACGCGACGTGCTCGATCCCGGGAGGCACCCTGGCGACCCAGGCCACGGGCCAGATCTGGGGACTGTCCGTCCAGGCGTGCCAGGGCGGCGTCGCCGGCGAGCCCTGTGCCCAGCCGGTCCAGACCGTCGCGGCGCCGCCGGTGACCGTCCAGCCGCTGCAGCAGGGGTGGGCGTTCAGCGTCTCACCGACCTCCGTCAACATCGGCGACGAGGTCACGATCACCCTCACCCAGATGGTCCCGGCGGACGGCTTCTCGGCGTTCTCCTTCAACGTCGGCGGCGCGACCTGCGACGGGACGACCCCGGCGATCACCTGCGGCGGGTTCTTCGGCACCTGCACGCCGGGCTCGACCAACGTGAAGTTCCGCTATGCAACCGGCGGGTCGACGCGCACCATCTCCGGCACCGGCACGCTCGTGAGCGGCGGGCAGGTCGCCGCGTCGACGACGCCGCAGGTCACGGTGTCGAGCAGCGGCTCGTGCCCGGTCGTGTGCCCGACCCTGTCCGCGTCGATCTCGGGCCCGGGCAGCGGGACTGTCGGCCAGAGCCTGACCTTCGTCGCGAGCGGCTCCGGTGCGACCGCCACCGGGTACTCATGGACGAAGGACGGCCTTTCTGCGGGCAGCGGGAGCCAGCTCATCACGTCGTTCACGACTGCGGCGACGCACAACGTGGGCGTCGTGGTGTCGTTCTCGGTTCCCGGCGGCTGCACATCCACCGCCAGCGCCTCCAAGAACGTGACGATCACCAGCGGCGGTGGCGGATCGCTCACGGTGATCCCGAGCAAGACGACGGCCTCGCCGGGCGAGACCATCGTGTTCTCGTTCAGCCCCACGTTGAGCCAAGCCGGCGATTCCATCGGCGTGACGTTCGGCGACGGCGGGAGCGGACAGGTTGCCTACCCGTGCCCGTTCGGGAGCTGTGTCGTGACCCACGCGTACGCCTCGTCGGGGACGTTCACGGTGAACGCGTCGGGGACCGTGGGCGGGGCCAGCCGGTCGGGCTCGACGCAGGTGACGATCCAGAGCAACTGCACGCTCCCTTCGGCACCGGTCGCGGCCTTCACGTGGCTGCCCACGACGGTGCGCAAGGGGCAGCCCGTGCAGTTCACCGACCAGTCGGCCAACACCCCGACATCCTGGGCGTGGGAGTTCGGTGACGCCCAGCCGCCGATCTTCGGCGGCGGCACGTCGAACCAGCAGCACCCCTCCTACACCTACCCCAACACGGGGACCTTCACGGTCAAGCTCACCGCCACGAACTGCCGCGGGTCGAACGTCAAGCAGCAGGCGATCACGGTCCTGTCGGCGTGCGCCGAGACCGCGGTCCCGGTGGCCGACTTCGACTGGGCGCCCAAGGGGCCGTTGGCCGGCTTCCCGACCCAGCAGCAACCCTACGTCGGGCAGACCATGACGCTCTCGGACCTGTCGACCAACAATCCGACCGCCTGGCACTGGTACGACTTCCAGGGCGATCCGCCCACCGACTTCACGACCAGGAACGTCACGCGTACGTTCAGCACCGCCGGCAACAAGAACGTCCGGCTCACCGCCACGAACTGTGTCGGCATCTCGACCGAGAGACTCAAGACGCTGACGGTCTATCCCGACGTGCGTCCGGTCACCGCCGAGTTCACGGTCTCGGCAGAGCCGTTCCAGACCGCGACGCCCGTGGTCTTCACGGCCAGGACCGGATTCGACTACGGCGATCCAACCTCGTTCACGTGGCGTTTCTCCGACGACCCCGACCATCCCGTGACCGGTTCGTCCGTCCAGCACACCTTCTCGTGTCGCGGGACGGCCCAGGTCACGCTGACGGCGGCGCGGGGCACGTACAACGACCAGAACACCAGGTCGTTCAGCGTCGAAGGCGAGATCTGCGGCCCCGAGTCCATCGTCACCACAGACGCCGCCCTGGTCCAAGGACTCAACGGGACGTTCTGGCGCACCGACCTTCGGGCGTTCAACCCGTCGGTCGAGCAGACCCGGGTCTTTCTCGCCATCCTGCCGGTGGGACAGAACAACGCTGACCCGTTCACGGCCGGCCCCTACCACGTCCCGGCCAAGGGAACGTTGGTCCTCAACGACATTCTGCAGATGTTCGCGCTGCTCGGCCAATCGTGGCAGAAGGCGGCCATCCGACTGACCTACGAGAACGTCGAGGACGTCGCGCCGATCGTCGTGTCGCGGACCTACACCAACACGACGGGCGGCGGAACCTACGGCCAGTCGATCACTGGTGTGCCGGTTCGGGCCAACACCACCGCCGACACGCTGTGGCTCACGGGTCTGCACAACGACGGCCTGGAGGGCGGGTTCCGCACCAACTTCGGCCTCGCCAATCTGCGCGGCGACGCCGGGGTCGGGGACATCGTGGTCCGGCTGTACAACGCCGCCGGCACCGAGCAGACCGCCAAGACCTTCGGTCTCGCGCCGTACGGCTACGTCCAGGACCGGGTCGCCAACCTCTTCGGAGCCGCCTTCGAGTCGATGGGGAGCTTCTCCCTGAAGGTCGAGGTCCCCGAGGGCGTCGATGTGAAGCCGAGCGCGTCGGTCGTCGACAACCACACCGGCGATCCAGTGACCGTGACCGGCCAGGTGCCGCCGCTCTCGAGGATTCTCGTCCCATCGGTGGCACGCATCCGCGGTGAAGCGGGTACCGACTGGCACTCGGACGTGCAACTGACCAATCCAGACACCGTCGCGCACACCTGGAGGGTCGAGTTCCTGCCGAAACAGGCGCTACCAGCGGCCGCTCGTTCGGTCACGGTGGGGCCGACCCAGACGCTGCAGTTGCAGCGCCAGGGCGAGACCCCCGACGTGGTCGCGTGGATCTACGACCCGCTCCAGCCACCCGACGCCAGCGGGGTCCTCCGCGTCACCTCGGAGGATGGATCTGGAGTCATGCCGTTGGTCGGGGCGCGAACCTACAACCTCACGGCCAGCGGGACCTACGGACAGGGGATCCCAGCTCTGAGTGCGAGCGACGGGGCGACCCCGACCGGGGATTATCGGGAACTGCTGATCACCGGGATGTCGAGCGAGGACTGGGCGCGTTCGAACCTCGGGTTCGTGAACCTCGGGACGGGCAACGTGAACTTCTCGGTGTACTTCTACGACGAGTTCGGCAACCTGCTCAATCCCGACGGCCAGGCCTACCCGCTGTTCCTCGGGCCGGGAGGCTGGGACCAGGACAAGCTGGAGAATCGGGCACTGAACCAGTGGGGCGTGACCGTCCCGTCGATGCGGCTGATCTCGGCGGTGGTCCGCGTGACCTCGGGCGGGCCGGGGTTCGCCTACGTGTCGGTCGTCGACAGCCTCACCGGCGACCCCGTGTTCATCAACGGCCAACTCGCTCCCTGAGCGACGTTGTCTGAGAATTCCAGAGGGACCCACCGTCCGGCGGGTCCCTCTGCATATGTTAGCCTGCGTCCGTAGACATGGATGTGAGCACGCCAGTTGCCGCATTGCCGGCCTCTCCCGAGGTTCGGGTCGAGGTCGCAGGTGTGGTCAAGCGCTACCCGCTGTTCGGCAGGCGCCGTGACCGGGCGCTGGCCTTCCTGGGTCGGACCGGCGGTCTCGCCTTCAAGACCGCCCTCGACGGCGTGAGCCTGATCGCTCACGCCGGAGAGGCGCTCGGGATCATCGGCGAGAACGGCTCCGGCAAGAGCACGCTGCTCCGCCTGGTGGCCGGGATCTCACCGCCGGATGCCGGGACGGTGCGAACGTCACAGCCTGTTGCGGCGATCCTGGAGCTCGGCCTCGGCTTCCATCCCGAATTCACCGGACGTGAGAACGCCGAGCTCTACGGTGCGTTGATCGGCGTTCCGGAAGCGACGATGCGCGGCCGGCTCGGCGACGTACTCGCGTTCGCCGAGCTCGGCGAATTCGTCGATCAGCCGCTCCGAACGTACTCGTCGGGGATGGCTGCGCGGCTGGCCTTTGCGGTCGCCACCCACGTGGAGCCGCAGGTGCTGGTGGTCGACGAAGCGCTCGCCGTCGGGGACGGCGCCTTCCAGAGAAAGTGCATCGACCGCATGGTCCGCTTCAAGGACGAGCGACGAACCGTCCTCTTCTGCTCGCACGCGATGTACCTCGTGGCGGCATTCTGCGAGCACGCCCTGTGGCTCCACGAGGGTCGCGTGATGGCCAGCGGGGTGGCCCGCGACGTGATCCACGCCTACGAGGACTACCTGCGCCATCGCGCGAAGCGGACCGTGGCCAGCAATCGGCACGCTCCGGCCCCGCCGGGAAGTCTCGCGTCCCTAGGCGGCGTCGTCCTGGAGCCGGAGTCCGGCGACCTCCTACCTGGCGACCCGCTGTCGTTGCGGGTGCGACTGCAGCGAGCGGTCCCCCACCTCCCGATCAACGTCGCCGTCTCGTTCGAGGACGAGAACGGACTGATGGTTGCCGCCTTCGCGTCGCACTGGTCGGGTCATCCGCCGCTCGACGGGGCTGGCGAGGAGGAGGTCACCCTGCGGATTCCGTCGTGCCCG
>Ga0209450_10000578_pt1 | contig 18560 bp, 17 predicted proteins | sample FrelakmetLWP11LW_FD_187149 | JGI IMG/M metagenome (GOLD analysis project Ga0209450, IMG submission 187149) | Freshwater lake sediment microbial communities from the University of Notre Dame, USA, for methane emissions studies - LWP11 LW (SPAdes)... | ecosystem: Environmental > Aquatic >...
CTCAGCCTGAGCCTTTCTCGCTAGGCCACTGACGGAAAACCTCTGAGTCCCTTTGCATGGCAGATACCAGATTTTTTATCTAACTTATGAAAAATAATGAAAGATAATACCAAATCGGTTAGGCTTAGTCAAGAGAGATCAGGACACGAAAGAGATGGAACCCCGCCATCGGGGAGGAGGAAAAACCATCCTTGGCCGGTAACGTCTTCTATTCTGGCAAACGAAAAGGGGCGCGGGTCCCGGGGATTCCCTGATGAGCTATTTCTCGAGGTTTCTCAAGATCCCCAGATCGCTCAGAGCTTCGCCTGCCCCCACAACCACGGCGGAGAGAGGGTCGGCGGCAATTCTAATGGGGAGCTTTGTCTCCGCTCTGAGCAGCAAGCCCAGATGCTTGAGCAGCGCGCCGCCTCCTACCAGCATGATCCCGCAATCAATGAGGTCGGCGGCCAACTCCGGAGGCATCTGTTCCAGCGTGCTGCGCACCGCTCCCACAATCGCGTTGACCTGTTCGGAAATCGCCTCCCTCACTTCATCAGAGTCGATGTTTAATACTTTCGGTGAACCCGTCGCGAGGTCTCTCCCCTTGACCTCGACACTCTCCAATGCATCCCCGGGAAATGCGCTGCCAATGGTCGTCTTAATGATCTCGGCTGAAGTGCTCCCAATGAGGAGACGATATTTCTTCTTGATGTATTCGACGATGGCCTCGTCCATCTTGTCGCCGCCCACTCTGACCGAAATGCTGTAAACAATGCCCCCGAGAGAGATTACCGCAGCCTCCGTTGTACCGCCGCCAATGTCCACGATCATGCTCCCTTTGGGTTCCGTGACCGGGAGTCCGGCGCCGATGGCGGCGGCCATCGGCTCCTCGATAAAGAACACCTCTCTGGCTCCGGCAGACTCTGCGGACTCCTTCACCGCTTTCTTCTCCACCTCCGTGATCCCGCTTGCGACTCCGATAATGATGCGGGGTCTTGCAAGTTTTTGTCCTGCATGAGCCGTTCTGATGAAGTGCCGCAGCATGGCCTCGGCTATGTCGAAATCGGCAATCACCCCATCCTTCATGGGACGGATGGCGACAATGTTCCCGGGGGTTTTTCCCAGCATGGATTTGGCCTCTTTGCCTACGGCTAGGACCTTCATGGTCCCCCGATCGTCTTTCTTCATTGCCACCACGGAAGGCTCATTAAGGACAATGCCCTTTCCTTTCATATAAACAAGAGTATTGGCGGTGCCGAGGTCAATCGCTAAATCATGAGAGAATAGGCCGGATATTGAACGCAGAAGCATGGTTCCTGATTTCCTTCCGGAGCACCGGTACCAAGAAAGTGCAATAGAGGTCGTGAAATAAGGTGCAAAGGTTATACGGAGCAAGGGTGATGCCAAGGATTTCGAAAGGAGCAAACCTCTTGATATTGTGGGAGTTTGTAAAACCCCTGATGTTTGTGGCGGCCAAAGGGTGAAGGGATTTCCCTACCGAAGAATAGGCTGCGTTGACAGGGTTCCCCATTGACAGGTTGGTATGTCGCGGGGTTCGCTCAAGTTTTTAGCATTTGACGGCCTGTAAGGAAAACCCTTCAGTGAGCCTCCATCCGGGTGAGAGCGGGGAGCGCCGCCATTGCGGAGTTCACGGGGATCAAGACGGTCTTCATCGACTACAGCGGCAGGTTGCAGAAGGCGCAGATTGACCGCTGAGCAAGGATAGTAGAGTTGTGATCAGGCTGCTAAAGACGAGTGACTCATATGTGCGCCTTGAGATGAGCGGGCTTGAGCAGGGCATAGGCGAGGCGCATCACAGGGGTGGGAACACCGCGCTCCCTGCCCAGACGAACGACCACGCCGATCAGCGATTCCAGTTCACTCATGCGGCCGGCCTCCAGGTCGCGCTGCATGGAGGGCCTCATGTCCGGGGCCGCTGCGTCAATGAAGGAAAGGGTCTTGGCAACGATGTCCGCATCGAGCGCCACTCCGCAGGCCTGAGCCACAGCCGCCACTTCGGCCATAGCCTGAGCCAGCACCTCGCGCGCCTCCGGCACATGCCGGTATTCTCCCATGGATACACGGGTCAGGCCTCCGAGTGCGCTGATAGCTGAGATAAAGACGAATTTGGTCCAGAGCATTTGCCTGATGTTGGGAACCAGCTCGACCACGGCCGGGGTGGTCGCAAAGGCGGATGCCACAGCCTGGGCCCGGGGCGTTATCCGGCCGTCCAGTTCACCCAGGGCGATGCGCCGGAACTGGCTGTACTGACCGATCCTGCCCGGTGCCTCGATGGCCGCAGAAAGCCATGTGGCGCCCCCGAGCATGCGCTCCATTCCCACTGCGGACCCGATGCGTTCAGCAGCATCGATCCCGTTCTGCAACGAGATCACCACCGTGTTGTCCCCGATCAAAGGCTTGATAGCCTGGGCAGCCTCTTCGGTGTGGTAGGTCTTCGTGGCGACGAGGACGAGGTCAACCGCTCCGATTTCACCAGGGCGATCCGTCGCCTTTACAGGCGACACGGTGAAGTCTCCGTGTACGCTCTTGACGTGCAGCCCCTTGTCGCGAATGGCCTGAAGGTGAGCTCCTCGGGCGATGAAGGTCACCTCCTGACCTGCCTTTGCCAGCAGCCCGCCGTAGTATCCCCCGACTCCGCCTGAACCCATGATCGCTATGCGCATATGTTTTCTCCTCTCCCCCTCACCTTTACCCGCCTGGCGGGCTGGCCCTCTCCCCCAAGCTGGGGGCTGTGTCACAATGTCCTTTCGAGGCGAGAGCCGAGAAATCTTGATCCTGCAGGTAGCACGATTTTAGGATTTCTCCCTTCGGTCGAAATGACAGGCAAGACGCTCCCCTGTGATTGCGACACAGCCTCCCGGGGGGGAGAGATATTTCCGCGGGCTCTGCGAGAGATCTTTTTGCCTTTTATCTGACGATGAGCCAAACCCCGAGAATCAGAACTCCGATTCCGAAAGCCCGCGACAAATCCAAAGGCCGCACGGCGCCCATCAACCCGAAGTGATCCAAAAGTGCGGCGATGATGAACTGGGAAGCGACGGCAACGGTAAAGGATGCGGTCAGTCCGAGGCGCGGTACGGTATAGCTGATCGTACCCACGATGAAGAGCCCTAAGAGCCCGGTGCCGAAAGCGTACCAGGGAACCTCCTGCCATCCCTTCAGGCTCCAACCGCCTGAGAGCAAAGCGGCGAGGACAACGACCAAACCGCCGCTTCCATAGGTGATGAGCACGCTGGCTTTTGTCCCCAGGCGCTGGTCCATCAAGCCCATCAGCTGCCCTTGAAGGGCCACGGCAATGCCCCCGAGGGCGGCAACTGTGATCAGAGTGACATAATTAGACATAACGGGTTCCCTTCGACTTGATGCTATGGTCGCCGTGACCGGAAAACGGATTCCGTTCAATTTCGGAGTTCTTTTATCAGACACAAAGAAGAATATCCAGTGGGGTTTTCAGGACAAAGGCAGGATTTCTCGGCCCCAGTGAAACGGGGCCTCGAAATGACATTGCTGCACGATCTTTTGTCGGTGCGAGGAATGTTTCGGTCCGCAATGTCCCCTCTCCTCCTGAGGCGGACAAGCCTTGAGGGGAGGGGACGAAGGGGAGGGTGGGAGGATATTATGCCAGATTAACTTCCACGGCCTTGTAAATGCACACATCCAGGCACGAGAGGCAGACCACGCACTTCTCGGGATCGTAGGAAACCTTCCAGCTCTTTCGATCCACATCCAGAGCGCCTGTGGGACAGATGGGCACGCAGGCGGTACATCCAGTGCAGCGTTTCTCAAGGTGCTGGATCTCCTGGGAGAGGGGTTCGATGCTCACTCCCAGCTTCTCAAGATAATTGAAGGCAAGGGCAATCTGACTCTCCTCGCCGCTCAGCTCCACCACCATTCGGCCCTGTTTTCCGGGATCAATGCTGGCTCTGAGGATGTTGACCACGAGGTCATAGTCCTTGATGAGGCGATAGGTGATCGGCTCTTCCACATTGCTTGGCGGAAAGGAAAGAACGATTCTTGTCTTTTTCATAGAAGACCCTCCTTTGCTCCCGGAAGTTGCGCCACGGGCTGAGACAAGAGAAATTCCCCGCTTTGGATCAGAGATTTGAGTTGCCCTGCCACTTCCCTCGCTTTCGAGTAGCTTGAAAAACATCCTGTGGGAATGCGCTTGCCCTTCACTTCAATGGCACCGCTCTTGAGCTGCGCGTAGGTGACTTCTCCGAGAAGCGCCTCCCCCTCGCCCGTCGGGTAAAAGCGGCTGTAGTCCACGACAGGGGCAAAAAGCTCCTCGTCGGACACGGAAACGAACTTCATCATGTCCTCATCGATGATCGGGATCGGCACGCCCACGGCCAGGCTGAGGCTCACGCCATAGCCCGTGTAGGAAACCGCCTTGATCCACTGGGGATCCATTTCTCTCAGGTTGCCGATGAGGGCCAGGGTTCCTGCTGCCTTGCGGGGTGTCCCGTTTTCGCTGCGGGGGATCTCCGGGTTGTGCTGAGTGCCGTTCCACGCGACATATCCCTGTGCTCCGCTCAGGAAAATCCGGGAGCCCACGCCGATGGTCCGGTAGAAGGGATCGTTCAGCAGCGGAGAGAGTTGCCCGGCACTGCAGTAGTTCGCGTTCCCGAGCTTTGGCTTGAGAAGTCCCATGTAGGTGTAAATGGGTTTTTCGGAGAGGTTCACGGCCACGTTGTAATTCTGGTAGCAGTTTCTCGGGTTGAACAGGAGGGCTTCGTTCATGTCCTTGAGGCCGATCTTCTGTTCCCGGCTCTTTCTGGGGTAGCAATCGGTCCCATAGGCGCCCGCATTCAGAACCACCTTCTTGCCGGACACGAGGTCCTCGATCACATGGGCGCCTCCGTAGCGGAACTTGCCCGGCCGGCCGTTGTTGTTCCGGGGATCCCCGTCCGGGATCGCTGTGGCACCGATGTAGACATCCGCTGCCGCCAGTCCTGCGTAAGCAGGGACGCCGTTGAGCGTGATCCACCCGCCGCCGAGCTTCATCTTTTCTTTGGGTTGTTTGATGTTCAAGAACGCTCCGGAAGAACACATGGGGCTGAACGTGCCCGTGGTCACCACATCCACCTCTCGGGCGGCTTTCTTGACCCCCTTTTCGCGGGCAAGACCGATGATTTCTTCGGCCGTGACAACGACCACGGATCCGGATCGGATTTTGTCATTGATTTCGTCAATAGTCCTAACCATTGGATAGACCTCCGCTCTAGCATTTAAGAATTACGGGATTGAGGGATAACGAATTATGAAATGAACGAAGAAGGCTCCCGGGGGAGCTCACGCATTATCCATGAGCGGAAATCCCCCCGGGACAATGAAACAGACGGCCCGTTCGTTTGAAGCGAATCGCGCACAGGCGAAAGATGGGAATGGAATCGACTCAAAGAAAACACCTCAGTCTTGACTCTGAATGCTCTCCAATAAACAGGGTTGAGGCAACATCCCACATTGTGGTAGCCAATGTCAAGAAAAATCTTTGTTGCATTTTGCGGCCGCCCGACTAAGGTGAAAGAAAAGGATAGAAGGAGGGGTAACCATGAAATCCAAAATCATTGCGACTGTATTATGCCTCACTCTGGTTTCGCTGCCCCTGGGATGCGCCAACGTCATGGAGGAGCACAGGGGAGCGGCAGTGGGGGCCGGTGCCGGCGGAGCCGTGGGCGGCGTCATGGGAGCGGTCATCGGACACGGCACAGGGGCGGTGGTGGTCGGGGCGCTTGCGGGAGCGCTCCTGGGCGGGGCGATCGGTCACTTCGGGTATGATCAGGAAAAGACCAGGGAACAAACGGCGAAGACCTACAGCTACAAAGAGTCCCAGGGGACGGTCCTCAGAATCGAGAACCTCAAGGCGACCCCTGCCACCGTGCGTCCCGGCGAATCCGTGGAGCTCAAAATGACCTATGCGGTGCTCCATGATTCCCCGAAAACGAAGGTCGCAGTGACCGAAATCAGGGAGATCACCTACAAAGGAGAACTGGTCGGGAGACCGGAAGTGAAGGTCGAGCACGCGGACGGGACCTACACGACGACGGTTCCTTTGCAGTTGCCTTCCAGCGCGCAAAAAGGAACGTACAAGGTCAAGGCCATGGTGGAATCGCAATACGCGAAGGATGCGCGGGAGATCACGTTCACGGTGCGATGAGATGGAGGGGAGACAGTTATCGGACGGTTATTACGTTTGCATTGGGATGCACGTAGCCGTCCTGACGCTTATGATGCGGGATCGGGGTTGAAGGACTGGAAAGAGATCAGTGGGTCAGGTTCGAGACTTCTCTCTGCTCTTTGATCTGAGCCCGAGGAGGGGCGACGGCACTTTTAAGGAATTCCTGGTCCTCTTCGGCGATCTGCACGAGGCAGACTCCCATACCAAACGCGTTTTCCTCTTCATCAATGCCGTACATGTCGGCCCACACGACCTTACCGGTGAGACCGATGGCTTGGCGATTCGGCGGGATGATCGCCATGCGGAAATCCTCGTTCACGCGGAGGGGCTCATTGCATTGCACATAGATCCCGCTCAAGGAGATGTTTCTGATCTCGCCCTGGATGGTGCCGTGCTCTGATTCTACAGAAACAGGCCATCTGACGTCGCTCCTCTTGGATCTGCGCTTTTCTCTTCGTGCCAGCAAATTTTGTCCCCCCAGGTTTGAGATGGTATCCCTCCCCCTTGCGAGGGGGAGGGATAAAACTCAGGTTTGTTGTCAAGGAGTTTTCAAATAAGCGGCTATAGTGTTTAAGATGTTAGGTGGACCCTGTCTGCGATTTCAGGTGACGCTGATAGTGGACCTCCCTCCAGTAAAGCATCCTATACACTGGGCAAGAATTATATATAATTATACATCTATATGTCAACTATTATATTTATGAAATCCTAATTTTTTTTCATTTATGCGTACGAGGCATAAATTGAGCGGTTCATTTTGGACCGGAACATTCAAACAGGCTCATGTGACTCGCTGACGATTGAACTGTGAACCGACCTCGAAGAGGGCACAAATGAGTAAGCCGTATGCAGCAGGGAGTAGGTAGAAAGAAACGCAGCCTACGATTTACTGCCTACTTCCTACTGGAACGGAGCGGGTCTGAAGAGACAGCACGGATGGTTCGGTTGAGGCACGGGTTGGTATTATGCAGATGGGGTGAACAGGCTTGGCTAGCGGCCGTAGGCGCGGAGGATAGCTTCGAGCACTCCTCCGGCTATGGCGAGGGCTTTTTCAGAAATGGTGAAGCAGAACTCCCTGTTGCCTCTCGGGTCGATGTCTCCCATCTTGAGGCCTTTTGAAACCGTGAAGCCCGGGCGGAGGAGGCCCCGCAGGACTCCGTCAATAGGGGCGGAAAGCGCTTCGCCCTGAACCGTTCCGACCCGGTCCCCTTTCCTGACCATGTCCCCGATATCGCGTTCGTTGCGCCATGGTCCGCTTGCCGGAGCGCGGAGCACACGGTCTGTGGTGATGCCCTGCACAGCGCCCGGAACGCCGGTGTTGGGTGCGGCGGAGCCTGAGGCGAGGAGCCGGCCGAGATTGTGCCCTCTCTGGGTCTCGACCACGAAGTGAGCATCCTTTCCGGCCTCGAACCCCGGACCAAGGGCCACCACGAGGGGTGCGTCCTTTGCCGAGGTTCCGAGGTTCTTCTTGGCCAGGATCGCATCGACGACCACCTCGGGTTTGATCGAGTGCCTGCATTCAGCCCCGGGGTCTACGAGGACAGGGACGTCCCCCTGATCCCAAACCCCAGCCACTTGTTCCGGCCCCTTGACCAAGACGGCTTTGACGCCTTCAACCACCGACTGACCATCGTAGACGGCTTCGCAGAAGGCAACTTTTCTTCTTACGGCAAGCGGTTCAGGAATTTCCGTGATGACCACCCTGAAGCCGCTTTGGTGGAGCCTCCAGGCCACGCCGGAGGCCAGATCCCCGCCGCCGCGGACAAGAACTCTGACGGATGCCGTCTGAAGAGGAGGGTTCATGGTTTGGTCTCTTCCTTTTTTTCTTTTTCTACAAGATCTTCTTTGGTTTGGGGGAGATCATCGAGGAGGCGTTTCCGCACGGTCACAACCTGCGGCTTTCCCTTGACCACGGCAAAGATCCGATCCGGAGGAGCTTCCTTGCCGTAAATGATTTCCTCGGTCTGATGTTCATCCGAGACGCTGACCCGAGCTTGAGGGGCGTCGAGGCCGTAAGGTTTCAGATCCGTCGTGTCCTCATTTTCAAAAGATTGAGCCTCAGCCCAGAGGGTGGGCCTCACAAAGACTTCCACCTTCTCAGGATCGAGTTTCAGATCCTCATGGCCTTCAAAGATCCACTTCCCCTCCTTCTTGTGAAGGACCCATCGCTCTCCTTTGCGCTCAATGATCACGCGTTGGACCAAATCGGTCTTGAGGGTGAGAAGCTTCTTGTCCCGCAGCTCGGTGAGAGGCCGGTCGAGCGCTCGTTTGTCGTCGCCGGAGATGAAGTAGACTTTTCCGTCGCCGCCTTTGGCGACGTAATATCCCTTTTCAATGGGACTGATGTGGCCGATGAAAAGGGTGTTGTCCTGGTCGCCGGCCCTGAAAGCGAGGGTGACCTCGGGCTGGTGAAGACCGAACTCGGAGAGCTCCTTCGGGGTTTCTGCAATGACCCGGAGCGATTTCAAACCGGTGAGCCGGTTGAGAAGGCGGGTGAGAGCGAAGGCATCCCCGCTCGATCGCACCGGGTGGAGGATCTCCCAGGTCCCGCTCGTTTTCTCGAAGCGCATTTCCTGATCCCCGCTTTTCAACATGAGGCTTGTCACGTCGTCAGGCTTGACCGAAAAAAGCGCCTTGGTTTCTTCTTCAGCGCTTTTCTTTTTCTCTTCTTTACGGGTTTCGTAAAAATAGAAAGCCACAAGAAGCACGGCGAGGGCGAAATAAATGAGAGTCGAACGGTACTTCAACGGGACCTCCGTTTGCGCCAGACCACCACGCCCAGAACAATCACCAGCAGGGGAATCCCCACCACAGGAATCCAGAAAAGCATCAAGCCCTGATTCCGGGAGAGCATGAGATGATCGGCGGGCCGCTCCTTTTCAGGGATCGTGATCAGGTCTTTGCGGCCCACGAGGTAGTTCATCGTGTTGATCATCAGCTCACTGTTTCCTGCGAGGGAGACAAACTTGTTCGAGGCAAAGTCCGCGTCTCCAAAAACCGCCAGTTTCCCCTCCCCCGTGATTTTGTCCTCCTCCTTGCCCTCCTCGCCTTTGGCCTCCTTGGGGTCGAGCTCCACAATCACGGCGAGGGAAAGGGGACCCTGCCGGTCCTCTGCGTCGAGCCGCGCTTTTCCCTGATTCAGAGCGTCCCGATCCGTCTCAGACCAGGATTCCTGTGACGTCAGAGCCAGGTTGGTCAGGGTCAGGCCTTTTTTCTTCACGCCCTTGTCCACTTCCACCGATCGGGCCAGGGAAAAGAAAGACAGGAGGCGAAAATTTTTCGTGATCTCGTGATTGCCGTAGGTCACGATCATGGGCAGGAGGAAGTCTCCTCCCATGACCCGGCTCATCTTGTCCACCACCATGTCGGAGGACATGACGACGCCGTACTCTCTCAGGAACTCTTTCAAACCGCCGTCCTGGTAAGGCTCCAGGAAAATGAGCAGGCTTCCTCCCTTGTTCAGAAAACGCTTGAGGGAGGCCACCTCTTCGGGAAAAAGATTTTTTTCGGGAGCGGCGACGACCACCAGGGCCGCATCCGAGGGGATGTCTTTTTGAGCCAGGGTCAGTTCCTCGAATTCATAGTTCTGATTCGACAGGTTCTGGTGGATGGAAGCCAAGGATTCCTGGGCCGTGGACTTGAAAGGCCGTTCCCCGTGGCCCATGACCCAGTAGACTTTTTCGGTCCGGCCCTTGGAAAGGCGAACCAATGCATTGGTGAGGCTCTCTTCGTCAGGCGTCTTCACGGTCTGAGACTGTCCGAATCCTTCGAGGATCACGGTGTTGAGCGCCTTGATGTCGTATTGCCTGGTCAGGGCAGGGTTTCGATCGGGATCCACCATCTCGAAAGACAGGCCTTTGAGGTGATATTCGTACGAGGCGAGAAGCTTCTTCACATTGGAGGCTTCCTCGGAAGGCTCTTTCACAAAGGCGATGGCCTTGACGGGTTCCTGTATGGTTTTCAGGGCCTGCAGGGTCTTGTCCGACAGGGTGTGCTCTCCGGAAGCCGTGACATCCCAGCGGAAATAGTGCCTGTCCGAAAGCAGCGTGACGGCCACCGCCAGCACCAGGATGAGAAGGATGGCGACGGTCATGTTGGAGGAGGCCTTGAGCCTGAAAAGAGTCATTGTGCGATTTGTTTTTTCCATGGCCTATCCCCTCCAGAAACGAGTGTTGAGAAAGCGCAGGGTCACAAAGAGCCAGAAAAAAATGAACAGCAGGTAGAACACGAGATCTCTGGAATCGATGAGCCCTTTCACAAAGCTGTCCAGGTGGACCACAATCGAGATGTGCTCCAGGATGGGGCCGAGAGTCGGTCCGGCAAAGCTCTTGGCCCAGCCGATGATCCAGAAGAGGAGAAAAGCGCCGAAGCTCAACACGGCGGCAATGATCTGGTTCTCCGTGAGAGACGAGGTGAATATCCCGAGGGCGATGAAGCTTGCGCCCAGGAGCAGAATCCCCAGATACCCGGAGGCGATGAGCCCCCAGTCCAGGGGCGCGAAGGTCTGAAGAAGAAGAAGGGGCAGGAGCGTTCCCGCGAGCATGGTGAGAAGGGTGAACACACAGGCGCCGAATTTTCCTGCAAGGGCGGCTCCATCCGAGAGGGGATAGGTGAACAGGAGTTCAATGGTTCCCATTTTTTTCTCCTCTGCGTAGCTCCGCATGGTGAGGAGCGGCAGCATGAGGAGCAGCACAATGGCCATATCGCCGAAATAGGGCTTGACCACAAAGTCGCTCAGGTTCAGGCGTTCGGCTAGAAAGGGGTTCTGGCCGGCCTGAAAGCTCCGGATGGTGTAGATAATCGCGTTGGTGTAGAAAAAGTAGCCGGAAACCACCAGGAAAATAAAGCTGGCGGCATAGAAGATCGGCGATGAAAAGGCGGTGAGGATCTCTTTCTTGAATACAGCCATGATTCCGCGCATGGTTCCTAGTCCTTTCCTTCCTCAGTCACGAGCTGGACAAAGACGTCCTCGAGGCTCAAATCACTGGTTCTCATTTCCTTCAACCCCCAGCCGGATTCCACAATGGTCCTTGCGATCAAAGGCCTGAGGCTTTCATCGGCTGCGCTCTCCACGAGGAGCTCTCCGGCACGCTCGGAGGGCACAACCCGGGTGACTCCCCGGAGGGACTCCAGCGTTGCCTGCACCTCTGCGGCCGGACCGTCCACGTAAAGGATGGTTCTCAATCCTTTCTGGAGCTGGCCGGTCAGGTTAGCCGGGGTATCTTCCGCGACCACGCGGCCCTGATTGACAATGATCACTCTTTCGCAAATTTGGCTCACCTCAGGCAGAATGTGGGTGCTCAGGAGGACCGTCCGTTGACCGGCCAGGTCCTTGATGAGTTTCCTCACTTCAACGATCTGGGTCGGGTCCAGGCCGGTGGTCGGTTCATCCAGAATGACAAGGGGAGGATCGTTGATGAGCGCTTGAGCAAGACCGACCCTCTGCTTGAGCCCTTTGGACAGGTGCCTGATGCGGCGCTCCCGGTGCTCGGGAAGGCCGCAGGCGGAGATCACCCTGTCGATTTCCGTGTTGAGGGCGTTTCCGCTGAGTCCCTTGACGGTGCCTGAGAAGGACAGGAACTGCTTCACGGACAGCTCGTCGTAAAGGGGGACAGTCTCGGGAAGAAAACCGATCTTCTTTCTCAATTCGAGAGAGTGGGTCTGGCCGTTGAGCCCGTCCACGAGGATTTTTCCCGAAGTGGGCTGAAAGAAACCGGTTAAGATTCTGAGGATGGTGGTTTTGCCTGCGCCGTTGGGGCCGAGAAGACCCACGATCTCTCCCTTTTCGATGCGAAAGGAGACATTCTGAACAGCAGGCTTCAGTCCATAGTACTTGGTCAAATTCTCTGCGATGATCATTGCGCTCCCTGCTTTATATGGTTACCAGCTCGTACTCGCGCGAGCCCAGGCCGATTTTTTCCGCATACTCCAGCTGGATGGTCCAGTCCACCTTCGGGTAAAGAGCCCTGAACTTGTCTCCGCCGGGGTTCTTGTTGTCCGCGAGAGACGTGTTCTCCAGCGCTTTCTGCCGGTTGACCATGTCCACCGAGGCTTGATCGATGGCCACGGGATCCACGGAAGCCATGATTCCCAGGTCATGAACGATGGGCGCATCACTGTGACCGTAGCAGTCGCAGGCCGGAGAAATCTGGGTGAGAAAGTTCAGGAAGGCGACCTTTCCTTCCTTCCCCTTTAACACAGCCAGGGTGTATTCCACCATTTTTTTCTGGAAAAGAGCAATGTCCGCGTTCCACTGGACGTCGATCGCTTTGTTGGAGCAGATCAGGATGCACTCCCCGCATCCGATGCACTTCTTTGCATCGATCACCGCCTTTTGTTCCCGCAGGGAGATGGCGGACTGGGCACAGTGCTCAACACACTCTCCGCACCCCACGCATTTCTTTCGCGTGATCTTGGGCGACACGTCGGCATGCTGGACCATCTTGCCCCGTCGAGAAGCGCAACCCATGCCCAAGTTCTTGATGGTGCCCCCAAACCCTGAAAGCTCATGGCCTTTGAAATGGGCCAGGCTGATCAGGCCGTCCGCTTCGGCGATTTCCGTACCGACATAAGCGGTCTTGATGAGTTCCTGCTGGACCTTCACCGCCTCATAGGAGGCGCCCCTCAATCCGTCGGCAATGATGAGAGGAGCGTTGACCACGGAAAAAGAGAAGCCGTTTTCAACGGCCGTGTGGAGGTGGGAGACGCTGTCGGCCCGGGTGCCGGCGTAAAGGGTGTTCGCATCCGTGAGAAAGGGGAAGCCGCCCAGGGCTCTCACCCGGTCCACGATCTGGCGGACGAAGGTCGGCCGGATATAGGCCGTGTTTCCTTTTTCTCCGAAGTGGAGCTTGATCGCGACCAAGCCCCGGGGAGGGACAATCTGCTTCAGGTCCAGCATGTCGGCCAGGCGAACGACTTTGGCGAGCAAATTCTCTTTGGCCGAGGACCTCATGTCCGTGAAATACACTTTGCTTGTTGACACCACGTGCTCCTTTCAAAATAGGATTTCTCAGAGACCGCTGTGACTCAGAGGTCGGTGCAAGGCCACTAAGTGGTCGCCGATATTAAACGTTTGTGACTTGCCTGTCAATATGGACAGCCCCTTTTGGGGTTTTTTCCGTTGACAAGGAAAAGGCTCTTGGATTATGAACAATCTCAATTCAAGAGGCAAAAGCTCTCTTGAAATCTTCGTGTTTATTGATTGGGGCGACTTCCGATGAGAAGGCATTTCTTTTCTATCTTTTTCGTGCTTCTTGCGTGGATCTCCACCAGCGCCGGCATGGGGTATGGCCAGGAGCCGAAAAGGATCCTGAGCGTCGAAGCCTTCGACATGCTCAACACCGTGCCCGACACCTACCTGGTGGACATCAGAACTCAGGCGGAATACCAGTTTGTGGGACACCCCTTCAAGGCCTACAACTACCCCTATCTTTTTTTCACGACCACCTTTGCGAAGGACGACGAAAAACCTTCCTACCAGCTCACGAAGAACAAGGTGTTCCTTGAGCAGATCGGCAAGGTTTTCAAAAAGACGGACAACCTTTTGCTCCTGGACCGGGACGGAGCCCGAAGCGCACAGGCGGCAAAAGAGCTCCTCACCGCCGGTTACAAAAACGTTTTCGATGTGTACGACGGTTTTGAGGGCAGTGAATTCCCTGCCTTTGACGATCCCAACAAGCACAAGTACTACCGGCAGCTTGCCAAACGAAACAACATTTACGGTTTTGAGCATCGACGCCATTCAGGATGGCAATTTTGGGGGCTTCCCTGGACCTATGACATGGATCCCAAGTACGTGTATCCGCCCGACTTGGGAGTCCCGCAGAAATGAGGTGAAGAGAAGGCAATGGAATCAGAAGAATTGGTTAAACTCATGGAAACGATTGATGCCCAGGGAATAGGGTGGGACAAGGTGCAACAGGAAACCAAGGTTCCTTACGCGATCCTGAAGCTCTACGCCAATTCAGGTCCGGTCCCTGTGACCATCATCAAGAAACTCAAGACCTTCATAGACGCCCAGGCCAAGAAAGCTGCTTAGGGTTTTAGACAAAAACTTCTTCGCAAGCTGCGTAGAAGTTCAAAAGCGAACCGCAGAATATCGAATATCCAATAACGAATGCCGAAGGAAACAACAGAAGGGATTTAACTTCGTCATTCGGAATTCCTTGTTCGATATTCGACATTCGAGCTTTGCGAATCAAATTTGATTGCGTCCATGAGCAGGCTTTAAGGAATAATCCTTAACAACGACAGGCCGAGAAGGGTCTTGCCGTCCAGGATCAATCTCTCCTTGATCATGGATTTCAGCTTCTCCAACGGGACTTTTTCCACCGAAGCAATCTCCCTCTCGTCGATAACCGTGTCCGCTTTCCTGAGCTCAAGTCCTGAATAAATGTGAATCAGTTCATTGGAGTAGCCCAAGGCCGGAGCATAGGTGCAGACCCACACGATTTTACCCGCTTCATATCCCGTCTCTTCCATGAGCTCCCTTCGGATGCACTGCTCGGGGCTTTCTCCGGGGTCCAGTTTGCCGGCCGGGATTTCCAGGGTCTCCCGTCCCAGGGCATAGCGGTATTGACGGACCATCAGGATTTCCTTGTCCGAAACAAAAGGGATGATCGCGCTGGCTTCAGGGTGATCAATCCTCATTCGCTGGCCCACCTGGTTGTTCTGCAGCAGCACCTCGTCGAGATAAGCGGAAAAGCTACGGGTGCTGAGAGAGGCGATGGTTCGAATTTTTTTCTCCATAACGGCAGACCACCTTTTGACCGATCAGCGTTTCAAGCTCCTGAATCATTTCGCGGCAGGCGAAGACGTTGTAACGGGGGTGCGCGGCGATGACCATCCGTTTCCCCGGATCTGTTTCCACCTTGAACACCACCGACGATTGCCCCGGAAAACGGTAAAGCACATCTTTGATCCCTTCCAGCTGATCTTTGGAAAGGGTGTCTCTGGAAAGGGACAGCTCGATCAGCCGGATGGCCGCCTGCTTCACATTCTCGAGGGATTGGATTTCCTGGGAGATGATCTTGGCCACCATTTCATCCACCTCGGCCATGCCCGCGACCAGCAGCGGCTCATCGCTCTTGAGAAGGGCGGAGGAGCGTTCGAACACGTCGGGAAACACGACCACCTCGGTAGACCCGCTCTGGTCTTCAAGGGTCAAGATGGCCATCTTGTCCCCCCGTTTGGTCCGCTTGATCTTCAGCTCCTCAATGACGCCGGCCACGCGCACGGCTGTTTTGTCGGTGAGCTGGGTCAGGTCCTGGATGGAAGAGGTGGCGAACCGGCTCACTTCTTCCTTGTAACGGTCCAGAGGATGACCGGTGATGTAAAATCCGAGGGCCTCCTTTTCCCGGCGGAGTTTTTCCCGCTCATCCCATGCCACGTGGTTCGGAATGCTGGAGAAGTCGAAGGTCCTCACGCCGCCCCCTGGAGCCGCCGAGAAGATCGTGAGCTGATTGGGATCCTGGCTGGCCCCGCAGAGCCGGGTCACCTCCTCCAGGGAAGCCAGGAGCCTTGATCTTTCGATCCCGGTGAAATCAAAAGCCCCGCACTGAATCAGGCCTTCCAGCACCCTCCGGTTGACTTTGGATCCGTCCACCCTGGTGCAGAAGTCCACCAGGCCTTTGAAGGGTCCTCCCTGGTTTCTCTCCTCGATCACGGATTCGATGGCCTTGAGGCCCACATTTTTCACGGCTCCGAGGCCGAAGCGGATTCCTCCTTCCACCACAGCGAAATCGGGAGGGCTTTCGTTGATGTCCGGAGGGAGGATCTCGATTCCCATCTCGCGGCACTCGGCGATGTTCTTGATGGTCTTGTCCTGGTTCCCCATGTCCTGGGTCAGGAGGGCGGCCATGAACTGGACCGGGTAATGGGCTTTGAGATAGGCCGTCTGGTAAGCGATCAAGGCGTAGGCCGTGGAGTGGGATTTGTTGAACCCGTAACCGCCGAACTTCTCGATGAGGGCGAAGAGCTTGCTCGCCAGATTCGGGTTGACTCCGTTGATTTCGGCGCCTTCCACAAAGCGGGCCTGGTGCCTGGCCATGACGTCCTGCTTCTTTTTGCCTATGGCTTTTCTCAATTCATCGGCCTCGGCGAGGCTGTAGTTGGCCAGGACCTGAGCGATCTTCATAACCTGTTCCTGGTAAAGGATGACGCCGTACGTCTCCTTCAGGATGGGCTCAAGCCGAGGCAGGAAGTACTTGATCTTGCCCTTTCCATGCTTGCCGGCAATGAACTCTTCCACCATGTTGCTGCCGAGGGGCCCCGGCCGGTAAAGAGCCACCAGGGCGATCAGATCTTCAAAGACCTCGGGTTTCAGCCTTCTCAAGAGGTCTTTCATTCCCGAACTTTCAAGCTGGAACACGCCTGTGGTTTTGCCCTCGCTGCAAAGCTGGTAAGTGGCCGGGTCATCGAGAGGGATTTTGTCGATGTCGATTTTCCGGCCCGCGGTTTTCTCGATGACAAGGAGGGCGTGCTTGATGACCGTGAGGGTCTTGAGTCCGAGGAAGTCGAATTTGATGAGGCCCAGTCTTTCGATCTGCTCCATGGTGAACTGGGTCATCACTTCCTCGTTGGTTCCCTTGAACAGAGGCAGGTAATCGACCAGGGGCCGGTCGGAAATGACCACGCCGGAGGCGTGGGTGGAAGCATGCCTGGAGAGGCCTTCAAGGGATCGGGCAATGGTGAGGAGCTTCTTGTGGTGAGCTTCTCCCTGCTCGAGTTTCCTTAATTCCGGCTCCTCTTCCATGGCCTTGAAGAGGCTGACCTTGGGGCCTGCGGGCACCAGCTTGGCGATTCGGTCCACGTCACTGTAGGGGATGTTGAGGGTCCGGCCCACATCCCGGATCACCGCCCTGGCTTTCATGGTTCCAAAGGTGATGATCTGGCAAACGTTCTCTCTGCCGTATTTTTCGGCCACATAGCGGATCACGTCATCCCTGCCGTTCATGCAGAAATCAATGTCAATATCCGGCATGGTGATCCGCTGAGGATTGAGAAACCGCTCAAAGAGCAGGCCGTACTTCATTGGATCCACATTGGTGATCTTGAGGCAGTAGGCCACCAGGGATCCGGCGGCCGAACCCCGGCCCGGGCCCACCGGGATGTCCGAGCGCCTCGCATAATCGATGAAATCAGCAACGATGAGAAAATACCCGGCAAAGCCCATCTTGATGATCTCAATGAGCTCGTATTCCAGCCGTTCGTGGTACTCCTGAACCTGTTCGGGGGGGAGGTCTTTTCCCTCCTCCCGGAGCTGCCCGAGCCGCTGGTCCAGGCCCTTGCGCGCCTCGTCTTTAAGGATTTCTTCCAGGCTATTGCCGGCAGGCACCTGAAAGACCGGGAACTTGTAATGGCCGAAATCCATTTGAAACCGGCAGCGCCTTGCCACTTCCACGGTGTTGTCCAGGGCTTCACCGAATTCCTTTTCGCCAAGGCTCGAGGCCATCTCCTCGCGGGATTTGTAGAAAAACTCGTTCGTGGAGAACTTGAGGCGCTTGGTGTCCTCAATGGTTTTGCCGGTCTGAATACAGAGAAGGGCATCATGAGCCTCGTGATCTTCCCGGTTCAGATAGTGGCAATCATTCGTGGCCACGAGAGGGATGGAGAGTTCCCGACCAAGCTCCTTGAGCAGGTGATTCACGGTCTTCTGCTCAGGGAGCAGATTGGCCTGGACTTCAAAGTAGAATCGGTCCTGGTCAAAGATGGAAGCGAGGGTCTTGGCCTCCTTTTTTGCTTCTTCGCTACGGTGGGTGTTGAGGAGGTAAGGGATTCTTCCTTTGAGGCAGGCGGACAAGGCAATCAGCCCGGAGTGGTATTGCCTGAGAAGCTCCATGTCCACCCGGGGGTGATAGTAGAAGCCTTCCAGATGACCGAGAGTGACCAGGCGGCAAAGATTCTTGTATCCTTCCTCGTCCATGGCCAGAAGGATCAGGTGGTGGGCATTCGGGCTCCCGTCCTGCGGCATGGCGCGGTCTTTGCGGTGGCCGGAGGCGACATACATTTCACAGCCCAGAACCGGTTTGATTCCCTTGTCCGGGCACTTGGTGAAGAACTCCACGGCGCCGAAGATGTTCCCGTGGTCCGTGATGGCCACCGCTTCCATGTTGAGAGCGCGAGCTCTGTCCAGCAGTTGACTGATCCGGATTGCGCCGTCCAGGAGGCTGTATTCCGTGTGCACATGAAGGTGAACGAAGGACGATGAACTGCTCAAAGGGACCTCATTTCTTTTTATGACTTTCGGGGAACAGTTGAACACAGGCACAAAGGCACAGAGGGACAAAGGCACAGAGGGACGGTGTTTTCTGCTTTGTGCCTTTGAACCTTTGCCACTTTGTCCCTGCCTTCACCTGCCGTTTTGGGACCCAAGCTGTAGGCG
>Ga0209450_10000579_pt1 | contig 18559 bp, 14 predicted proteins | sample FrelakmetLWP11LW_FD_187149 | JGI IMG/M metagenome (GOLD analysis project Ga0209450, IMG submission 187149) | Freshwater lake sediment microbial communities from the University of Notre Dame, USA, for methane emissions studies - LWP11 LW (SPAdes)... | ecosystem: Environmental > Aquatic >...
GATCTCTGCGGCCAGCTCCGCACCCCCCAACCGGAAGATCTCGTCGGCGTGAAGCTTCGAATTCAAACCCGTTTCCGCGGCCTTTGTCAACAACCGCCGGGACTGTTCGACCGAGAACACGTTCTTTTCGCAGAAGACATCGCAAAACTCTGCCAACCGGCGGGAGGCGACCTCCGGCACCACCTCTTTCAGCAGAAAATCGATGTAGGCGTCTTCGCGGCCCTTGTGCTCGGGCAGGACCGCATGGGCCCCCATGAAAGTGGGCACGACATCCAGCGGGTGCAGGCGATTCAAATCGGCCATGACCTCCAGCTGTTTGATCTCGGTTTCGTGGTCCAGGCCGTAACCGCTTTTGCCCTCGACCGTGGTGACCCCGAAGGCGAGCATGGAGTCGAGTCTTTTCAGTCCGGCGTCGGTCAGCTCCTCGCGCGAGGCGCTGCGCGTGGCGGCTACGGTGCTGAGAATGCCGCCGCCGCGCTGCAGGATGTCCATGTAGCTGTCGCCCTTGAGCCGCCAGGCATACTCGTCCGCGCGGTAGCCGCCGAAGACCAGGTGGGTGTGGGAATCGACGAACCCCGGCAGCACGGCCTTGCCGGTGGCATCTATGGTGTCGTAGGTGGAAAGATCCACGCCCGCGGCGCGCAGATCCGCCATGACCTGCGCGGTCGGCCCCACCCGGGCGATGGTCCCGCCTTCAACGACCACCGCGCCGTCGGGGATCACCTCGAGCTCGGCCATCGAGGCCCCGGCGCTGGCGCTCCGCCCGTGCGGCGTGGCAATCTCGGCTGCGTTTTTGACGATGATGTTCCCAGTCATCTGCTCATTTTTGGAATCCAGGATCTATTCATAGATTCTGGATTCCAAAACCTGCTCCATCTTAAAGTTCTCGAGCTGCAGGTAATAGGCGGCCGTGTCGATCAGGGCTCCTATGGGCACCAGGCCTACGATCTCGCTGCCGACCACGGGCACACCCCAGCGCCTGGCCTCGATTCGGATCAGCTCGAACACCCGGTAAAGGGCGGTCTTGGTGTAATCGGTCATGTTGATGGAGACCTGGACGATGCCGCGTTCCTTTAAGTCGATCCCGATGGCTTTGCAGTAGCGCAGGCCGCCGCTGAGATGCCGCACCTTCCGGGCGATGTCGTGGGCGATCTCGAGATCGGCGGTGCCGAGGTTGACGTTGTAGGCCACCAACGGCATGCGCGCACCCACGGCGGTCACACCGGCTGACGGGTGGATGCCGACCGGCCCGAAATCCGGTTTCCACTCGGGCTGCTTGACCTTCTCCGGCATGCCCTCGAACTGCCCCTTGCGGATGTCGGCGAGGTTGCGGCGATGGGCGGCCGTTGCGGATTCCTCGTACAGGAAAATCGGCAGGTTGAATTTCTGCGCTGCCGCCTGCGCCACCTGGTGCGACAACTCGATGGCCTCCTTCATGTTAATATTCTTCACCGGGATGAACGGCACCACGTCCACGGCGCCCATGCGCGGGTGCTGGCCCTTGTGGGCACGCATGTCGATCACCGCGATCGCCGCCCCCATGGCTTCAAGGACGGCGGCCTTGAGCGATTCGGGTTCGCCCACCACCGTGACGACGCAGCGGTTGTGATCCTCATCCCGCTGGCAGTCGAGAAGCTTGACCCCCTCCCGGCCCCGGAAAGGCCCGACGATTTTTTCGATCTTCTCCCGGTTGCGCCCCTCGCTGAAGTTGGGGACGCATTCGACGATTCTGTTCATCCCAGCCATAAGAAGCTCCTTGGTGCCGCCGCATTGATTTTTGGTTGCACCGTGGAAACGGCTTCCAGCCGTGATGCCGGCAATTCTCTCTACGATCGCGGCTGGAAGCCGCTCCCACTGTCGTCAGCGTTTATGATCCCGGTGGGCGAAACCGTCCGCCACCAGTTTCTTCACCATCCCCTCATCGGCCAGATACGGCAGCGTGATGTGGTCCGAGCCCTGCCGCAGATCGTTGTAGCGGATGCAGGTCTCGATGGAGGCCTCGTTGCGGGCCCAGGCACGGCGGGCCACCCCGCCCATGACGTCCCAGGGGATGGCCCGGTGGATAATGCCGTCGACCCGTTCGCTGCCGTCCAGCACCAGCCCGAAGCCGCCGTTGACGGCCTTGCCGATGCCCACGCCGCCGCCGTTGTGGAGCGCCACCAGGCTCATGCCGCGGGCGGCGTTGCCGGCAAAGCAGTGCGTGGCCATGTCGGCCATGATGTTGCTGCCGTCGCGGATGTTGGCGGTCTCCCGGAAGGGCGAGTCCGTGCCGCCGGTGTCGTGGTGGTCGCGGCCGAGCATGACCGGCCCGATCTCCCCGGTTCTCACCATTTCGTTGAACTTCAGGGCGATCTTCATCCGCCCCAACGCATCCTGGTAGAGGATCCGGGCCTTGGTGCCGACCACCAGCCGGTTCCTTGATGCATCGCGGATCCAGTTGTAGTTGTCGCGGTCCTGGAAGCGCCGCTCGGGGTCGATGCACTGCATGGCGGCCCGGTCGGTCTGGGCGAGATCCTCGTCCCGGCCGCTTAGGCACACCCAGCGAAACGGTCCGTAGCCGTAGTCGAAGAGCAGCGGCCCCAGGATGTCCTCGACATAGGACTGGAAGATGAAACCGTCGAGCGGGTTTTCGCCGTTTTTGCAGATGTCCTTGATGCCGGCATCATAAACCGCCTTGAGGAAGCTGTTGCCGTAGTCGAAGAAGTAGGCCCCGCGATCCGAGAGGGCCTTGATGAGCTCGTAGTGATGGCGCAAGGTCGCATCGACCATTTCCTTGAACCCGGCGTGGCCGCTGCGCAGCAACTCCGTGCGCTGCTCGAAACTGATCCCCTGGGGGCAATAGCCGCCCTCGTAGACGGCGTGGCAGGAGGTCTGGTCTGAGAGCAGGTCGATCTTTATGCCTTGGTGAACGGCGTATTCCAACAGGTCGACCACATTCCCGTAAAAGGCGATGGCCCGGCCCCGGCGTTTGCGCTGGTAGTCGGCCGCGGCGGTGAAGGCCTCGGCCGGGTTGTCCGTCACTTGATCGATCCAGCCCTGGTCGAGGCGGGTCTTGATGCGCGAGTCGTCCACCTCGGCGATGATGCCGACCCCGTTGGCGATGACGACGGCCTTGCCCTGGGCGCCGCTCATGCCGCCCAGCCCTGAAGTCACGAACAGCCGCCCCGCAAGGTCCTGGTCCGCCGGGATGCCGAGCTTGGCGCGGCCCGCGTTTAAAATCGTGCTGCAGGTGCCGTGCACGATGCCCTGGGGCCCGATGTACATCCAGCCGCCGGCGGTCATCTGCCCGTAGTTGGCCACCCCCAGCGCCATGGCGCGGTGCCAGTTCTCCTGGTCGTCGAAGCAGCCCACCATCAGGGCGTTGGTGATGATGACCCGCGGGGCTTCTGGCGAGGATGCGAAAAGACCCACCGGGTGGCCGGAGGCCATGACGAGCGTCTGCTCGCGGGTGAGGACTTCGAGGTAGCGCTTGATCAGCCGGTACTGCATCCAGTTCTGGCAGACCTGGCCGGTCTCGCCGTAGGTCACGAGCTCATAGGGGTAGAGGGCCACCTCGAAGTCCAAGTTGTTGTCGATCATCACCTGGAAGGCCTTGCCCTCGAGGCAGCGTCCCTTGTACTCGTCGACGGGCCGCCCCTTGATCGGGCCGGCCGGGCGGAAGCGGTAGCCGTAGACCCGTCCGCGCGTCGTCAGCTCTTCCAGGAACTCCGGCGCCAGCGTCTTGTGCCACTTCTCGGGGATGTAGCGCAGGGCGTTCTTAAGGGCAAGCTCGGTGTCTTTCGGTGACAAGTTGAAATGCCGCGTCGGCGCCCGGCGGATGCCCGTGGCAAAATCCGGTATCGGCGGCAGCTCGTCGAAAAGGGTTCCAAGATGAATTTCCATGGCCTTGGCGATGTCGGCGTTGGCGATCACGAGGGCCTTCCTTATGTGTTTCTCGTTGTAAGAGCGGATTTGCCCGATCATACCTGATTAACTAATATAGAACCTGATGCAATTCAATAGACGTGCGGGTGAGGCTGTGACAGAAACGATTTGAGTTTATGGTCGTGGCCAGGAAGGAACACATTCCCGGGCTTGCTCGAACATGGCGACCACCTTTTCCGCGGACACCTCCGGTTGGATGTTGTGGCAGGACGAGAACACAAACCCGCCGCCCTGGCCCAGGGTTTCGATCAGGCATTCGACCATTTTTTTGACATCTTCCACGGTGCCGAAGGGCGCGGTTTTCTGGGAGTCGGTGTCGCCCCAGAAAGCAAGCTTACCGGCGCGCCTTGATGCAAGACATGCATTACTATCAACAAGTTATAGCGGGTTTCAAGCAGAAATAGCAAATAAGTTCCACGCCCTTTGAATGAGGCCGGAGAAGGTCGATTATAAAATCCAACCCCACCCACTTTTCCAAATAAGTTGGGGGGATCTTATCTTGACAGGCTGGCAGGATGTAGGATATCAGACAACTCTCACTTAGGGGGTTTTCGATGGCCGCCAGACCACTAAAGCCCATCAAGAAAGAAAGCGTGCGGGTCCAGGTTTTCCGGCAGCTGCGCGATCAGGTGCTGCGCCGCACGTGGCCCCCCGGCAGCAAAATCCCCTCCGAGCACGAACTCTCCCGGACCATGGGGGTCAGCCGGGTCTCCATCCGTGAAGGGATCCAACACCTCGTCTCCCTGGGCATCCTTGAAACCCGCCACGGCGAAGGCACCTTCGTGCGCGAGCTGAGCGGGGAGATCTACTTCAACTCCCTCATTCCCCTGATGGCGCTCGACGAGACCGACATCTTCCATGTCCTGGAGTATCGGCGGATCATCGAGAAGGGTAGCGCCGCGCTGGCCGCCGAACGCGCCACCGACCACGACCTGGCCGAGATGGAGGCGGTTTACGACCGGATGGTCCGATCCCAGGACGACGTGGCCGAATTCGCCCGGGCGGATCTTGAGTTTCATCTGGCCGTGGCCAAGGCCACCGGCAACTCCGTGCTGGTCAAAGTCAACAACGTCCTGCGCAGCGTTCTGAGCGTTTCCATGGAGAACATCGTCAGCACCCTGGGGGTGCATGATGGATTGCACTACCATCGCCTGCTGATCGAGGCGGTGAGATCCCGCAATGCGCCGGAGGCCGAGCGGCTCATGGAAGAGCATGTGGTCCGAACCATCGAGCGGCTCAGGTCCGAGGCCGGGCCTACCGAGGAGGCCGAGGTTGCGCCAGCGAGGATCCCGCAGCAGCGCGCCAGCCTGGAGGAGCGGCTGGCCCGGCACCGCGCCTTCTGGGACCGGGAAGAGCAGCCTCGGCCGCTCGCCTCCTTCCGCGTGGGCGATTTCTTCTTCTCCCGCCACTTCAAAGCCGCCCACGGCCTGCTCGAGCCGGACACGTCGATCACACCGGAAATGCTCGATGTGGCCGCCTTTCTTCCGGACTACGAGCGCATGTTCCAGGAGTCCGAGGCGATCGGCCAGGACGGCTTCTGGACCGCAGAGCCCTTCACAGGCATCCCCTGGATGGAGGCTATCCTGGGCTGCGCCATCCGCGCGGGCCGCGAGAGCTTCACGTCCCGGCCCTGGCTGTCGTCGCCGGCCGAGGCGCTCGAAAAAGTGCGCTTCGATCCGGGGAACCCCTGGCTGAAAAAATACCTCGAATTCACGGCCGCCCTCGTGCAGCAAAGCCGCGGCCGGTTCCCGGTGGGCATGCCCATCATGCGCGGGCCGACCGACATGATCGGGGCACTCCTGGGCCAGCAGGAAATGGTGCTCGCTCTCATGATGGAAGACCCGGCGCTCATGCGCCGGCTGATCGAGCGGGTCGGCCGCGCGTTTCTGTCCGTCATAGAAGCCCAGTGCCGGCTCGTCCCGGATTTTCACGGCGGCACCGCCCTCGGGTTTTATCACGTCTGGGCGCCCGGCCCCTCCATCTGGTGGCAGGACGACCTTTCGGCCATTCTGTCGCCGAAGGTCTACCGCGACTTCTTCCTTGATTCGGCGCGCCTGATTCTCGCGGGTCATCCCCACACTGCATTTCACCTGCACCCGGCCTCCTTCTTCATCATCGACGAGCTGCTCAGCCTGGAGGGCCTGAAGGTCATCGAAGTGAACAAGGACATCGGCGGGCCGAGCGTTACGGAGATGCTGCCGGTTCTGTCCAAAATCATGCAAACCCGGGGACTGATCCTCTGGGGGGATCTCACCATCGAAGACCTGGCGGTGGTCCGGCGCAACTTGCCCTGCCGGGGCCTCTGCCTGCACGTGGTGGCGCCGACCCTCGCGGAGGCGCACGAACGCCGCAACTACATTCACAACTGGGAGTGATCGTTCATGACTGACACCGCCACCGTCAAAAAGCTGGAACGCATGGCCCTGCAGCTGCGATTCGACCTGCTCGATATCCTTGGAGTCGGCAAGGTCGGGCATTTGGGCGGGTCGAGCTCGATGGCCGAGATCGCGGCCTGCCTCTATTTCCACGCCATGCGTTACGACCCTAAAAACCCGAAGGACCCGGACCGCGACCGCTTCCTGCTCAGCAAGGGCCACTGCGTGCTCATTCAGTACGCGGCCCTGGTCGAACTGGGCGTCATCCCGCGGGCGGAGCTGAAAAAGGTCAAGACCCTCGAGGGCTGCCTGCAGGGCCACCCGGACATGGACCGCACCCCCGGGATCGAGGCCGTCACAGGTTCTCTCGGCATGGGGCTTTCCATCGGCCTGGGCATGGCGCTCGGCTTCCGCCTGGATCGGCGGGCCAGTCGCGTCTATGTCGTCATGGGCGACGGCGAGCTTTCCGAAGGTCAGATCTGGGAGGCGGCCATGGCGGCGGCGGCTTTCAAGGTCGACCACCTGACCGGCTTCGTGGATTTGAATCGCATCCAGGCGACCGGCCCGACCCGCGAAATTTTCGACATCCCGGACATCGCGCGGAAGTGGGCCGCCTTCGGCTGGGAGGTGGTGAGCATCGACGGCCACGACGTGGGTCAGATCCTCACGGCGCTCGCCAAGGCGCAAAAAACCAAAGGCCGGCCGACCGTGATCGTGGCTGAAACGGTCAAGGGCAAGGGATTTTCCTTCGCTGAAAACAACGCCGCCTTTCACAACGGCTCTCTGACCGCCGATCAATACCGCCAAGCCCTCTCCGAGCTGGAGGCCCGGCGCGCGGCGCTGGCGTGAAAAAAAGAGGGTTCAAGGGGTCGAGGGTTCAGGGGTTCGAGTGAGAAGACAATTATCCTTCGCTTGACTTCTTGACCCCTGGAACTCTCGAACCCAATCAGAAAACATCGCCGCATGCCGGAGCTGAATAAGCTCGCACGACATATCGACAGTTAAGGAGACCTTTTATGCCCCCGCATCCGAACATGCGCGAAGCCTACGGCTTGGCCCTGCTGGAGCTGGGCCGAAAAAATCCGCACGTGGTGGCGCTCGAGGCCGACCTGGGCAAGTCCACCCGCTCCGTGTTGTTTCAGGAGGCCTTCCCGGAGCGCTATTTCCAGATGGGCATCGCCGAGCAGAACATGGCCGCCGCCGCCGCGGGACTGGCGCTCGCCGGCAAGATTCCTTTCATCCACTCCTTTGCGGTCTTCGCGACCGGCCGGGCCTACGACCAACTGCGCAACTCAATCTGCATCCCCAGGCTCAAGGTCCGGGTCTGCGGCTCGAGCAGCGGGCTGTCCGATTTCGGCGACGGCAAGACCCATCAGTCGGTGGAGGACGTGACCCTCATGCGGGCCTTGCCCTGCATGACGGTCCTGTCGCCCGTGGACGGGCTGGAGACGGCGAAGATGATGGAGTGCCTGATCGACTGGCCGGGGCCGGCCTACATCCGCATCAACCGGTCCGACCTGCCGATGCTCACCCCGGCCGACGAGCCCTATCACATCGGGAAAATTACCTGCCTGCGCAACGGCACCGATGCCGCTCTTCTGGCAACCGGAGTCATGGTCGGCCGCTCGCTCGAGGCGGCTACGCTCCTGGCGGGAAAGGGCGTCGAGGCGGGCGTCTACAACATCAGCACGCTCAAGCCGCTCGATGCGGAGGCGCTCATACGGGCGGTGGCGGGCGTGCGCGCCATCGTGGTGGCCGAGGAGCACAACCTCATCGGCGGCCTGGGCTCGGCCGTGCTGGAGGCCCTGCGGGCCATCCCCCACCCGCCGGTGGAATTGGTGGCGATCGAAGACTGCTTCGGGCTGAGCGCCGCCTGCTATGACGAGATTTTGACCCACTTCGGCCTGACGGCCCAAGCCGTCGCCGATGCGGCCATGCGCATACTGCAAGCACGAAACACCCAAACACCCAAATAACCAAACACCCAAACACCTAACTCAGGAGGTAAAGACATGAAGATCGGATTTGTCGGACTGGGAATCATGGGCAAGCCCATGGCCAAGAACCTGTTGAAGGCCGGCTATGAACTGGTGGTCTACGACATCGTGACGGCACCGGTGGAAGAAGTCGTCGGCGCCGGCGCCAAGAAGGGCGCATCCCCCAAGGACGTGGCGGCGCAGGGGGATGTCATCATCACCATGCTCCCCAACTCCCCGCATGTCAAAGAGGCCGTGCTGGGGAAGGGCGGCGTGATCGAGGGCGCCCGCAAGGGCAGCATCGTGGTGGACATGAGCTCCATCGCGCCCCTGGTGGCCCAGGACGTCGCGTCCGAATTGGCCAAAAAGGGTGTCGAGATGCTGGACGCGCCGGTCTCCGGCGGCGAGCCCAAGGCCATCGACGGCACGCTTGCCATCATGGTCGGCGGCAAGGCCGATGTCTTCGAGAAGGTCAAGCCGATCCTGCTCAAGATGGGTGCCTCCGCCGTGCTCTGCGGCGAGATCGGCAGCGGGAACGTGACCAAACTTGCCAACCAGATCATTGTGGCGCTCAACATCGCGGCCATGTCCGAGGCCCTTGTGCTGGCGGCCAAGGCCGGGGTCGACCCGGGCAAGGTGTTCGATGCCATCAAGGGCGGGCTGGCCGGCAGCACGGTGCTCAACGCCAAGGCGCCCATGGTGCTCAAGGGCAACTACAAGGCGGGCTTCCGCATCGAGCTGCACATCAAGGACTTGCAGAATGCCCTGGACACGGCCCATGCCATCGGGGTCCCGATCCCGTTGACCGGCACCATCATGGAGATCATGCAGGCCCTGCGGGTCGACGGCAAACAGAAGGACGACCACGGCGGCGTGATTCAGTTTTACGAGAAGCTGGCGGGGCAACTGGTCCGCAGCAATCTATAACAGGGTGTCGAAAAACGGCGTTTCAGGCCGTGATCCGGCGTTGCGCGGCTTTTGTAAATGCTCACATATCATGGAATATGCTGCGCTTTCCAAAACACCGCGCGCCTTGGCTGACGGCCTGACACTTGTTTTTCAACACCCTGGTAACCATTGATCGGCCGCAGGCGGTTGACTTCATCGCATGAGGTCAACGGCCTGCGGCCTGGAGAGCAACGTATGGCGCCTGAATCCGATGCGGCAACGCCCCAGACGCTTTCCCTCGTCAGCCGGGTCATGGACACGGTTTTGTCCTATGTCGTGGCGGTCCTGCTGGTGGCCATGTCGGGGACCGTCTTCGGCAACGTGGTCTGCCGCTATTTTCTCGACGCGTCGCTCGCCTGGTACGAGGAGGTGTCGCGCTTCCTGCTGATCTGGATCGTGTTTCTGGGAGCGGTCATCGCCTACATCAAGGGCGATCACCTCGGCATCGACGTCATCTTCATGGTCCTGCCTCCGAAATACCAGCGGATGGTGGTGCTGGTAGCCGACGCGCTGGTTCTGATGTGCCTGGCCATCATGTTCCAGGGCGGGTGGGACATGGCGATCGACTCCCTCGAAAGCGGTTGGGTCGCCTCCTCGGTGCCCATCCCCTACGGCTGGGTCTACATGGTGGGACCGGTCAGCGCGGCACTCATGTTCATCCAATGCCTCATCAAGACGCATGCCGACATCCGGGCGCTGAAGGGGGTGCAGCCATGAGCGTTCTCCCGCTTTTTCTCACGGCTCTGTTCGGCTTCATCCTGCTGACGGTTCCGATTGCCTTTGCGCTCTTCCTCACGGCGCTGGTCCTGTCGCTGTCCCTGGGGGCCTGGTCGCCGGCCCTCATCATCCAGAGCATCTTCCGGGGCATCGACAGCTTCCCGCTCATGGCGATCCCGTTTTTCCTGCTGGCCGGGGAGATCATGAACACAGGGGGCATCTCGGAGCGGATCATTCTGGTGGCCAAGGCCATGTGCGGCCACGTGCGCGGCGGGCTGGGGTACGTCACCGTGGTGGCGAGCATGCTCATCTCGGGCGTCTCCGGCTCGGCCGTGGCCGACACGTCGGCCATCGGCTCTATCCTTTACCCGGTTATGAAAAAAGAAGGATATGATCCCCATAAGGCCGCCGCACTGGTTGCCGCCTCCACCACTAACGGACCGATCATCCCGCCCTCGATTCCCATGGTCATCTTCGGGGTCATCGCCAACGTTTCGATCATCCGGCTGTTCGTCGGCGGGATCATTCCGGGCCTGATCCTCGGGGTCGGGCTGATGATCGGCTGGTACTTCCATGTCCGGGGCAAGGCCCGCTACCACGTCGAGGGCAGGTTCAGCCCGGCGGCCGTTCTGAAATCGTGCATCAGCGCATTCTGGGCGCTGTTCCTGCCGGTCATCATCCTGGGCGGCATCCTGCTCGGCATCTGCACGGCCACCGAGGCCGCGGTGGTTTCCGCGGTTTACGCCTTCGTCGTTTCGGCGTTCATCTACCGCGAGTTCAAGGTGAAGCACCTGCTGCCGGCGCTGGTCAACACGGTGCGCGGCACGGCCGTGGTGCTGTTCGTCTGCGGCGCGGCCATGGCGGCGGCCTATTTTATCACCACGGCCCAGATCCCGGAGCTGCTGGCGAAAGTGCTCCTGCAGCTCTCCGGCGGCAGCTGGGTGATGTTCATGTTCTGGGTCAACGTGCTGCTGCTGATCGTCGGCTGCGTCATGGATCTGACCCCGGCCTTGCTGATCCTTGCGCCCATGCTTCTGCCGATCGCCGCCAAGTACGGCCTCGACCCGATCTATTTCGGCGTGGTCATGATCGTGAACCTCTGCGTCGGCCTCATCACGCCGCCGGTGGGCAACATCCTTTTCGTGGCGTGCGGCATCTCGAAGATCTCGGTGGCCGATATTTCTCGGGCCATCTGGCCCAACGTCATTATCGGGATCATCGTCCTGTTCATCGTGACCTACATCCCGTGGACGGTCATGGTGCTCGTGGAGCTGATCCCCAAATGAAAGCGGCCGGGAGCCGCTTTCATTTTCGGAAAGGTCGATAGGAAACGAATCGTTCCGCGGTCAACTTCGTCACAACAGCGAGTCAACACCTAACCCACGAAAGGAGAAATGTCATGAAGAGAAAATGGATTCTGATGGTAGCCCTTCTGGCGGTCGTCGTCCTCGCGGCCGGCCCCGCCCTCGCCCAACCCAAGGTCCTCAAAATTTCCAACGGTGTCAACGAGCAGCATCCCTCCTACCTGGCGGGCAAAAAGTTCGGGGAAATCCTGGCGGCCAAGCTCCCCGGCAAGTACGAGGTGCAGGTCTATGCGAATGCGCAGCTCGGCGACGATGTTCGCGCCACCGAGGGCGTCCGCATGGGGACCCTCGAGATGGTCACCACCTCGGCCTCGCCCCTGACCGGCCTGGTGCCCGAGTTCAACGTGTTCGACCTGCCCTTCATCATCACGAGCGAGAAGGCCGCCGACGCCATCTACGACGGGCCGATCGGCGCCAAGCTGGGGGCCGCCCTGGAGCCCAAAGGCATCAAGCTGCTGGCCTACTACGAAAACGGGTTCCGCCAGCTGACCAACAGCGTGCGCGAGGTCAAGGCCCCGGCCGACATGAAGGGTCTCAAGATCCGCACCATGCAGAACCCCATCCACCTCGAGGCGTTCCGGGCCATGGGCGCCAACCCGACCCCCATGCCCTTCAGCGAGGTGTTCACCGCGCTGCAGCAGAAGACGATCGACGGCCAGGAAAACCCCATCCCGACCATCTGGCTGTCCAAGTTCTACGAAGTCCAGAAGTATGTCTCTCTGACCGGGCACGTTTACGGCCCGCACATCGTCCTCATCAACAAGAAGCTCTTCGACGCTTTCCCGGCCGAAGACCAGAAGATCATCGCCGCCGCCGCCCAGGAATCGGCCATCTACCAGCGGACCATCAACCGCAAGATGAACAGCGATTTCGTGGCGGAGCTGAAGAAGGCCGGCAACACGGTCAGCGAGCTGACCCCCGAGCAGAAAAAGGCTTTCCAAAATGCCGTGGCGCCCGTGTACGCGACCTGGGAGCCCAAGATCGGAAAGGCGCTGATGGATGAGTTCAAGGCCACGGTCGAAAAGGCCAAGTAGTTATCCGCTCGCCGGCATTTTCATCCCGTGGGGGCGGCGTTGCTGGAGTCGATCCGCCTTGGCGATGATCGCGGCTGGAAGCCGCTCCCACATCTTTTTGCCGGATTCAACCAAGATGGCTTCTTCTGCGGGAGACCATCTGCGGGAGATTAGGGTATGCGATTGAAGGACAAGGTCGCCCTCGTCACCGGAGCCGCACAGGGCCTCGGCGCGGCCATCGCCCGGCGCTTCGGCCGCGAGGGCGCACAGGTCTTCCTGGGCGACCTCGCGGAGGGCGAGGGGAACGTTTTCGCTGCTCAGCTCCAGGCCGAAAACATCAAGGCCTGGTTCGTGCGGCTGGATGTGGCCAGCGAAGAATGCTGGGTACGGGCCTGCGAGATGGTGGTGGCGACGGCGGGCCGCCTCGACGTCCTCGTCAACAACGCCGGGATCAACATCCGCCAGCCCATCGAAGAGATGAGCGTTGAAAACCTGGACCGGATGCTGGCGGTCAACGTGCGCGGGCCGTTTCTCGGCATCAAGCACGCGCTGCCCCTGATGCGCCAGGCCGGCGGCGGCAGCATCATCAACATGGGTTCGGTCTGCAGCCTGATCGGCCACAAGTTCACACCGGAAGCCTACACCACCGTCAAAGGCGCCCTCATCCAACTGACCAAGTCCGTGGCCGTCCGTTATGCGAAGGACAACATCCGCACGAACATCCTCTGCCCGAGCACCGTGGAGACGCCGCTGGTCCAGGAAATGCTGAAAGCCCCCGAGCGCCGCCAGGAGCGTCAGGGCGAGGTGCCCCTGGGTCGGCTGGCGAGTCTTGATGATGTGGCCGGTGCGGCGCTTTACCTGGCATCGGATGAAGCCGCCTTCATCAACGGGGTCGCTTTCCCGGTGGACGGCGGCGTGACCGCCTGGTGACGAGAACTTCGGCGGGAAGGGAAGAAAAAAAGAAACGGGGAGCGCTGCCGGTGCGATGATCGGCCAGGCTCCCCGCTTCCTAAATATATCGTGGCTGGCAGTAGCTGGGTCGGCGCTACTTTTTCTTCTTGGCAGCAGGTTTCTTTGCGGCAGGCTTTTTGGCCGCGGGCTTCTTGGTGGCGGATTTGCTCTTCTTGACGGGTTTCTTGACGGTTTTTTTCGCTGCCGGTTTTTTCACTGCTTTTTTGGTCGCTTTTTTTGCTGGTGCCATTTCATCCTCCCGTTTGTGGATTGTGGCGGCGCCGTCCCCTTGAGAGCCAAGGATCGGCCCGCCGGCTGGTTGTACTCTTTCTTACTATAGCCTGCAAACTTCATAGATGCAATCCTTTTCACCACATCCGAGTTCGCCCCATCGACCGAATCCCTTTACTTCCCTGACCGCGCGATCTAAAATTTGAAAATGATCGCGAGCGACCGCTCTCGTCGCTTCAAACCAAGCCCGTGCCTGCCGGGAGCAAAGGCTTGTGGCGCACGGCACCTGAACCCGCCGGAGGAGGAAACCCATGAGGACCGTATTTCTCGACATGGACGGCATGACGATCGAGGACCTCGCGGCCGCTGCCCGGGAAGGGGCGCTCCTCCGCCTGGACCCCGCTGCGGAGCGCCGCATCGCGGACGGCCGGGCGTTGGTGGAGCAGTGGGTGGCGGAAGAACGCAGGATCTACGGGGTGACGACGGGCTTCGGCGCCCTGAGCGACGTGGCCATTTCGAAAAAGGACACCCGGCGCCTGCAGGAGAACATCCTGATGAGCCATGCCGCCGGCGTGGGGGCGCCGCTTGATGCGGAGATCGTACGCGCGGCAATGGCGCTCAGGGTCAAGGATTTCGCGCGCGGCCACTCCGGCATCCGACCGGCAACCGCCCAGCAGCTCCTGAACTTGCTGAACGGCGGCATCGTGCCGGTGGTGCCCGAGAAAGGCTCGGTGGGGGCCAGCGGCGACCTGGCGCCCCTGGCGCACATGGCCTTGGTGCTGCTGGGCAAGGGTGAGGCTTTTTACGAGGGCCGCCGCATCAGCGGTGCCGAAGCCCTGGCCGCCTGCGGCCTCACGCCGCTTCAGCTCGAGTCGGCCGAGGGGCTCGCGCTGGTCAACGGCACCCAGGTCATGACGGCGATCGGCGGTCTTGCCGTTTACGATGCCATCCGGCTCTCGCGGCTGACCGACATCGCGGCGTCCATGAGCCTCGAAGTGTTGATGGGCAGCCGCATGGAGTTCAACCCCAGGATCCACCAGGTGCGGCCGCATCCAGGGCAGATCGCGGCGGCCGCCAACATGGAGCGCATCACCCGCAACAGCGACATCATTTCCTCCCACAAGGACTGCTCCCGCATCCAGGATGCTTACACCCTGCGGTGCTCGCCGCAGGTGCACGGTGCGACCAAAGACGCCATCGTCTACTGCCGCCGGGTGATCGAAACCGAGATGAACGCCTCGACGGGAAACCCTCTCATTTTCGCGGACTCCGGCGAGTTCCTGCTGGGCGGGAACTTCCACGGGCAGCCGGTGGCGCTCGCCATGGACTTCATGGGCATGGCCGTGGCGGAGCTCGCCAACATCTCCGAGCGGCGCATCGAGCGGCTGGTCAACCCCAACCTGAGCGGGCTTCCGGCCTTTCTCGTGAGCGACGGGGGATTGAACTCCGGCTTCATGATCGCCCAGTACACCGCAGCCGCCCTGGTCTCCGAGAACAAGGTGCTGGCGCATCCGGCGAGCGTCGACTCCATTCCCACCTCCGCCAACAAGGAGGACCACGTCTCCATGGGCACCATCGCCGCGCGCAAGTGCCGGGAAATTGCGGCCAACACCGCGAACGTGATCGCCGTCGAACTGCTCTGCGCGGCTCAGGGCCTGGATCTCTTCACCAACCTGAAGCCGGGGGAGGGGACGCGCGCCGCCTACCAGGCGATCCGGAAGGCCATCGCCCACTTGGACGCCGACCGTTTTCTCGCGGCCGACATCGCGGCCATGCGGGAGCTGATGCGCAACGGGGAGATCCTGAGAGCGGTGGAGGAGACGGTGGGGGAACTCAGCTGAGGCAGGTTTTTCCGGACGCGGGGGATCGACGCTCATAAATGATGGGTTTATGGATGGTTCCGTTGCATCAGCTCTTCGATGCCGATGCCGGATGCCACCAGCCGTTCCTTTTTATCTTTCGGCCATTTCTTGATCCGTCTTTCGATTTTCAAGGCCGCCCCCCGGTTGCCGATCCGCTGCTTGAAAACGAGCTTCAGGCGCCCGCGCCCGCGGAGGTACTTCGCCCCCTTGCCGGCGCGATGTTCGGCCAGGCGTCGTTCGATATCCGTGGCGATGCCCGTGTATAAGCTGCCGCCGCGGCACCTCACCATGTACAGGTGCCATTCCGGCACACGATCATCGCGGCGGCAGCGTGCATCGCCGGGTTCATTTCGCGGCATGTGCGTCACATAGCAGCGCGGAGGCATGCAGGTCAACTCGTATGCCTATTTTTTCATAAACTGAAACGGGATAAGTTCATCAACAGAAAATCCGAAACCCGAATCACGCCCAGCTCGAATTCCTACGGGCGAATGGCAGGGGCAAGGGGAAGGCGCCGGAATGCAGAGAAAACTTTTTTCGCCCTTGGTGCTCCGGGGAGTTGAGTTCCGGAACCGGATCTTCGTTTCTCCGATGTGCCAATATTGCTGCACGGACGGCGTGCCCGGCGACTGGCACGTGGTGCATCTGGGCAGCCGGGCGGTCGGAGGTGCCGGCCTCGTGGTGGCCGAGGCGACAGCGGTAAGCCCCGAAGGCCGGATTTCCCCTTGGGACACCGGTCTTTGGAACGATGATCAAGCCATTGCTTTTGAAAGGATCGCTGCATTTATCAAAGCGCAAGGGTCAGTGCCGGGGATCCAGCTGGCGCATGCCGGCCGCAAGGCCTCCACCGAGGCGCCCTGGCGGGGCCGTCAGGTCGTCCAACCGAGCGACGGCGGTTGGCCGCCGGTCGCACCCAGCCCCCTGCCCTTTGAGGCGGCGGATCCCGCGCCCCGCGAACTATCCATCCCGGAGATTGCGGAGCTGGTCAGCCGTTTCGCCGAGGCCGCCGGAAGAGCCTTGAGAGCGGGGTTCATGGTGGTTGAAATCCACATGGCCCATGGCTACCTGCTGCACGAGTTTTTGTCGCCGGTGTCAAACCATCGCCGGGATGAATTCGGCGGGGGTCTCGAAGCCCGCATGAAATTCCCCCTGGCGGCGGCCAAAGCGGTGCGCGACGTCTGGCCGGACTCCTTGCCGGTGTTTGTCCGCATATCCGCCACGGACTGGGTTAAGGGCGGGTGGGATCTGGGGCAATCGATTGTGTTTTCCCGCAGCCTGCGTGAGATCGGCATCGACCTGATCGACTGCTCCAGCGGAGGGCTTGTTCCCGATGCCGCCATCCCGTCCGGACCCGGCTTCCAGGTCCCGTTTGCGGCGGCGATCCGGCGCGAGGCGGGCATTGCCACGGGGGCGGTGGGGCTGATCACAGCCGCCCAGCAGGCTGAGCAGATACTGGTTTGCGGGGATGCCGATGCTGTTTTCATGGCCCGGGCATTTTTGCATGATCCCTACTGGCCGCTGCATGCCGCGTACGAACTCGGCGCCGACGTCGCATGGCCGGTCCAGTACTTGCGCGCAAAGCCTTGATCGCATGCGGCCGTGTCAGGAGATTCGGTTTTTTCCCGGTCCGCCGGCGTCCGAACAACCGCCGGCAGATTCACTGGCCGGCCGGATAGCCGGGAACGAAAACCATCGATCAAAAATGGGCCCCGCCGCTTTCTTGACAGGCTTAACGGTATCGCCTATAGTCCCCCACCTGAACGACCTCATGAGAAGCCTCATTCCGCCGCCGGAGAGAGGCGGCTGCACCTTTACGCTGCGTTTCACTCCACGATCATCGCTTCTTATGTGTTGCGCTTTCAACGAAGCCGACGGGTGAGTTAAACCAGCTCATTCAAAAGGGGATCTCGCCGACATGTACGCCAAGAAGATTTCTGAAATCGAAGCACTGATCCAGAAGCAGGATGAATGGCGGTGGCAGTGCCTCAACCTCATCGCCAGCGAAAACGTCATGAGCCGCCGCGCCCGGGCGGGGGGGTGCTCGGACTTCGCCCATCGGTACGCCGAGGGGCATCCCGGAGAGCGCTACTATCGGGGGACCTCCTACATCGATGAAATCGAAAGCCAGCTCAAGACCAACCTGAAAATCATCTTCGAGTGCGACCACTGCGAGGTGCGGCCCATCAGCGGGACCAACGCCAACGAGGCGGTGTTCAGCCGCTTCGTCGGACCGGGCGACGTGGTCATGGTCAACTCCACCCCGGGCGGCGGCCACATCAGCCACCACCGCCGGGGAGCGCTCGGCAAATTCACCCACAACATCATCGACTTTCCCGTGACCCCGGACGGCTACCACATCGACCTTGAGAAAACGGCCTACCTGATCGAGAAAACACGACCGAAACTGATCGTGGTCGGGAAAAGCCTGTTCCTCTTCCCGGAACCGGTGGCCGAGCTCGCCGAGGTCTGCCGGCACACCCAGACCCTGATCATGTACGATGCCGCCCATGTCCTGGGCCTGATCGCCGGCAAACGCTTTCAGAGCCCTCTCCGGGAAGGCGCCTGGCTGATGACCGCCAGCACGCACAAGACCTTCTTCGGGAGCCAGCGCGGGGTCATCCTAAGCAACATGGAGGAAGCGCCCTGGCGCAAGATCGACCGCGGGGCTTTCCCGGGGTCCTCCAGCAACCACCACCTGGACACGCTGGCCCAGATGGCCATTTGCACTTACGAGATGATGGATTTCGGCGAAACCTATGCGGAAAACACCATCCGCAACGCCAGGGCGCTGGCCGCTGCGCTGGACCGGCTGGGCTTCGACGTCCAGGGCAAGGACTTCGGCTGCACCGAAAGCCACCAGGTGGCCGTGAACGTCAAAGCCAACGGCGGCGGAGAGAAAGTCTCCAGGACGCTTGAAGCGAACGACATCATCCTCAACATGAACATGCTGCCCCACGAGCCGCTCAGCAACCATGACCGCCCGGAAGGCGTCCGGATCGGGGTGCAGGAGATGACGCGCTTCGGGATGGGCGAGGAGGAGATGGGGCGGATCGCCGAGCTCATTCACGAGTGCATCGTCGCCAAGAAGGACGTAAAGGAGGAAGTGAACCGTTTCCGGTCCCCGTTCTGCGAGGTTCGATACAGCTACGACAATTTCGGCGGTCATCGGGCCGAGACGTCGTTGACGCTGATGAAATC
>Ga0209450_10000580_pt1 | contig 18542 bp, 13 predicted proteins | sample FrelakmetLWP11LW_FD_187149 | JGI IMG/M metagenome (GOLD analysis project Ga0209450, IMG submission 187149) | Freshwater lake sediment microbial communities from the University of Notre Dame, USA, for methane emissions studies - LWP11 LW (SPAdes)... | ecosystem: Environmental > Aquatic >...
GCAAATCAGGTATTGCGAAGAGAGCATAAAACTTGGCAGACCTATCGCACAAAGAAAGGCAGCCCACTATGATCTCGCAGCTACATATGCTTTTCTGGGTGATAAGGAGGCAGCCTACAGATATCTTAACGACTTTAATTCTTTGAGTTTTTACCCGCTTTGGTGGGTCAGCCTTGCAAAACATGACCCTCTGTTTGAGAGCCTCCGGAATGAGGAAAGATTTCAAAAAATCGTGACAACCATGGAAGCGAAACATAATGCGGAGCATGAAAGGGTGAGAGTGTGGATGGAGGAGCAGGGGATAAGGTGATGACCAGGTTTCACTGAGCATCTGCCCGGCGAGAAGCCATGCAGCACTAGCCCACTACCACATATATATTAGTTGTAGTGCCGTTACCCGGCGCTGCGCAGAGCACTCAGACAGGCCATTACTGAAACGGGGATTAATCTCCGCAAATTGGCAGACCGTGATCCTCATTTGGGGGACTAAACAAATCGAAGCAAAGCAGAGATCCCGTCTAGGTTACCTGCTCCCTTTCAGATGAATATTTTAAAAAGAGTTTGCTTTCAATGATATTCCTGATCTCCATGACAGCCATATAGATCTCTGTATAGGTTGTGTATAAGGGAGTAATACCCAGGCGAATATTATCGGGATCCCTGAAATCCGGGATGACAACAGTTTCGCCCAGGTTCGGATCGATAAGGGCCTTACAGATTCGGTAGGCTTCCGGATGACGAAGCGAAATGTGAGATCCCCGTTTCCCGGGATCCAGGGGAGACCCGGGTTGAAAACCCAGGGGATAGAGAAATTCCTCGGAAAGTCTTAAAAGGAACTCAGACTGCGAAACACTTTTCTTCCGGATCCTGTCCATACCAATCCCGTTCATCATATCGAGAGTGGGCTCGATAGCCTTCAGGGATAATATGGGTGGCGTACCGGCTAGAAAACGTTTTATCCCTTCTCCCGGACGATAGTTCAATTCAAAATCGAAGGGATTCTTCTCTCCGAACCACCCCCATATGGGTGAGGACAGTTTATCCTGGAGATCCTTTCGTACATACAGGAAAGCAGGCGAGCCAGGACCTCCGTTAAGGTACTTGTAGGTGCAGCCCACTGCAAGGTCGGCATTCGATTCGTTCAGTTCCCCGGGTACTGCACCGATGCTGTGACTCAGGTCCCATAAGATCATCGCCCCTTTCTCATGGGCGAGTGATGTGATCTCCTTCATATTGTACCTGAAGGCGGATTTGAATGCCACATGCGAGAGTGATACAAGCGCAGTATTGTCATCAATCATTTCCTTCAGATCACTGGCGTCGATCGTCATGCCATCCCCTGAAGAAACAACCGCCAGCTCATATTTCTCCCCGAACTCCTTTACCAGCCCCTGGAGAATATAAAGGTCAGAAGGGAAGTTTAATTCATCTGTCACTATACGGGTCCGGCCCTTATTGAACTTAAGCGCTGCATGGGCCAGTTTGTAGAGGTTGACTGAAGTGGTATCAGTTACAACTATTTCGCCGTCGGAAGCACCGGCTATCCGTGCAATTTTATCTCCCAGTTCCCTGTTTTTTGTATACCAGTCCTCGTTCCAGCTTCGGATCAGTCTCTCACCCCATTCAATATTAACAGAATGCTCAATGATGGATTTGGTTTCAGCAGGCAGTCTGCCGAGCGAATTTCCGTCCAGGTAGATCAGCTTTTCGTCACCCGAAAAAAACTTTGACCTGTACCCGGAAAGCTCATCCATCTCATCCATGGTGATCGCTTCCTTATAGGCTGCTTCCATATCCATTGTTATTCCTCCATCAGCATTTTTACAATCTTCGGTACGGCCACTCTGACCCACTCCGTGTACATCCTGCCCGATGGATGCAGACCATCACCGGCAATGAGTGTTTCATCCTGCTCAGCAAGCCTTGATATGGCTGTCACATTAAGCCAGACAATACCCCTGGACAGTGTTATTTCCTTGTTTATCGCATTGTACTGGTCAATCTCCCTGGCAATTTTCTCTCTGTCCCTGCCCGATGCGAAACGGGTTACTCCCCAGTCCGGGATAGAAAGGACAATAACACGGCCGGTGTCATTTCCTGCTAAATGTATTGACCGATCCAGCAATTCACTGAACTCTGTCCTGTAGATATTGATATCCATCCCACGGTACTGGTTATTTACTCCGATCAGCAGGCTTACCAGGTCATACGGGCCCTTTGGGTCAGCAGCTTTTATGCCGGCCTTGAGATCTGATGTTGTCCATCCGGTAACTGCTATGATCTCGGGTGGTTCAACGAGGTATCCCCGTTTTTGAAGGGAATCTGCTATCTGAACCGGATAGCGAAGGGTGACCTCAACGCTTTCACCTATAGTGTATGAGTCTCCCAGAGCAAGGTATTTCAAACTGTCGTGTTCCTGTTCCATTTTATTACTGTTATTTGCGTTAATCGCATGGTTCTTAACTTCATTGTTGCATGATAGTATCGTGAGAACAATCAATGAAGTAAATAAATAGATTCTCATTGTCACCAGGTCTTTGAATGGAAAGTCAATATACTAATAATAAGAATTAACGAAAGCCTGTTAGTGCAACTCCTCATTTGTGACACTGACTCCCATTTCTTTCATAAGGTGAAATCCATATTGTCTCAGATCAGATATTGCCTTTATGGATATTTTACCCCTTTCTGTAAGCGAGTATTCAACCTTGGGCGGAACCACTGCGTATACTACTCTGTTTATAAAGCCATCTTCTTCAAGTTCACGCAAAGACAAGGTTAGCATCTTGTGTGTCACCCTTGGCAATGATTTCTTCAGCTCTCCGTAGCGCAAAGTTTTCTCCCTGAGGCGCCAGAGAATGGGCATCTTCCACGTGCCGCCAATCCGGTCCATTACAAATTCTACAGAATTGTAATAAAGCTTTTTATTGTAGAGGAATTCGGGCATGGTTTAAATTCATAACATCAATACTATCATGAATGTTAGTATCTATCTTTTAGGTAAATACATAAACTGAGATATCAGATTGTTGTTTTTTGTAGACAGTTTTTAAGATTATTATTATGGTTATTTGAGAATTAGATATGAACAACATTTTCAGCAAAAGCAGAGTTGAGGCGTTTTCGGATGGAATTTTGCCATTAAAATTGCGCTTCTGGTACTAGAGATTAAGGCACCACACATTGATGATTATAATTCAAAAAGTGAGCTTTTGAAGGCCCTTTTAGGACTTCTGCCAAAATTTATCGGGTGCTTTGGTTTTATTTGCTCCGGGTTAAGCATGCTCGACTTAGGATGAAAGCAAGAATCCCATGCCATTAATGCTGCATTTCCCTACACTCCGATTAATATATCAATAATTTTGCTGGCATGGTTCTTTCCGCTGTAGGTTTCAAACCATGTCGTGATATTTGAAGATTTCTGCTTAAGCAATGCCTTATTTTCAGAGGCTGATTGTAAAATATTTTTGACATCAACTTCAGTCCTGGCCAGAAATATGTCAGGTAAAGGGACCCCTGTTTTTTTATTAAACTCATCTTCACTCATACCAATGTTCTGAATGAAAGGCTTTCCGCAAGCCAGAAATTCCCAGCCTGTTCCTCCCCAGGTTGCTCCACCGAGTTCGCCGCACCCTAAATCAATGTCCTTGATAATATTCAGCAAGTTTTTTCTAGGCATTTTGGGCAGCCATATCACCGAATTCTCTATTTGTAATTCTTTAATTAGTTCTTTTGAATCGGTCACGCCATCTCCATAATCCAGCAAAACCAGGAGTGCAGATGTTTTTTGCTCTTTGACGAACTCTGCAAATCCTTTAATTAACAGATCATTTCTTTTTAAATTCCAGCCCAGCAAATATCTTACATGAGCAACGTGGGACAAAATTACGGGGTAATGATTCTTAAAGATTTTTTTTACATCTGGTATATTTTCATTTTCGGTTTGGCCCGATTTTAAATCATCCTCCATATAAACCATTGGTATGGATGTACTGATGACTTTATCCATTAACCCATTTCTTTTATAGTTTACTAAATTGTCTTCAGAAAAGTCTAAAATACCAATATACCTTGTGTTTTTAAGAAGACCTGTTATCTGAATTTTATTTACCAATCTGTATTTGAGGATTCTAAAGAATGAATCGGTCTTATAGTTTTTGCCGGTATATTCACCTGCAAAAGAATATGGCAGGAAGAGATCGAGTTTCTTATTTAAAATGTTGCATAAGCCGGGACTGAAACCACACCCCAGAATGAAATCAAATGATTCAAAATATTTTTTGTACTTTTTACGATGTACAAATATATCTAACAGTTTGTGAAACTTGCCATTGGTAATTCTTGTTTGGATAATATAAGGTTCCCATTTAGAATAACTCCAGCTGTCATTTTCGGGAGTGAAATGCTTATTTGCCCCTGTTCCGTCTTCTCTGTATAGGAAAAGTACAGCATCATGCCCCAAGTCCCTGAAATAGCGCATTAATGAAAAAAAATTGTTATTCATATTGCCTATCAGCGCTATTCTGTATTTCTTTTTTTCCATAGTTTTCTTTAACAGTCTGAACATCAGATTAATTCTTTCTCCACCTCATTTTTGTCAGGAAAATTAACCAATACTCCCATCCCTTTCTTTTGAAAAACCACCATACTTCCCAATGCAACAGCCGACGCCTTACCAATATTCGCAGCCTTGCCAATATCGGAAATTGCTCCTGCTCCGCCATTGGCAATAACAGGGATAGAGACAGCCTCTGATATATTTCGGATGATTTCGTTATCGAAACCCTTCCAGGTGCCATCCTGATCCATGGAAGTAATGAGCAATTCGCCAGCGCCATATTCTTCCACTTTTCTGGCCCACTCTATGGGATTAAGTTTTGTTTTCATTGTCCCATCATTGGAATAGACAACATAACCGCCCCAGATTGATCTTTTTACATCAATTGAGACAATGACACTTTGATTTCCTGAGTGTTTGGCGATCTCCATAATCAGTGCCGGATTTTCTATGGCAGCAGTATTAATGATGATTTTTTCAAACCCGATGGAAAGGATTTTTTTTGCCGTTTCTGCATCTTTCACCCCTCCTCCATAGGATAGTGGCATAAAACACTCATCGGCAATTTCCGACAAAATCTTCAGATTAGGAGTTCTTTTTTGTACGGTTGCGCGTATATCGAGGAAACATAATTCATCTACCTCTAATTCGTTGAAAATCCGAACAGTATTAATTGGATCGCCAATATAGGAGTACTTGCCAAACTGAACTGTTTTAACCAGTGATTGGTCAATAAGCTGGAGGCACGGAATTATTCTTACTTTAAGCATTACTGTAGATATGCAAAATTGCGTAAGAGTTGCATTCCCAGTTTGTGACTCTTTTCGGGATGAAACTGAACGCCAAAGATGTTTCCTTTCTGAATAGCTGAATCAAAATTCAGTCCATAGTTTGTCTTTAATATGCTGCACGACTCATTCTCAACTTTCACATAGTAAGAATGGACGAAATAAAAACGGCTTTCTCCGGGTAACTTTTCGCAAAGCGGACTCGGAGTTGAGGGTGTTACAATATTCCAACCCATATGAGGTACTTTTAATCCATTATCAGACGGAAAATGGATAGCCCTGGCCGGGATCCATCCAAGTCCAAGAATTACCCCTTCTTCACTTCCATAGGTAAGTAATTGCATTCCCAGACAGATGCCCAGTACAGGAACCTTTTCAGTTAGCGCTTTGGCATCAAGTACTTCGCGAAATCCTGATTCTTCAATACGCTTCATCGCCTGATCAAAAGAACCAACACCCGGCAAGATTATCTTTTGGGCTTCCCGGAGTTCAACAGGATTAGCGGTAATTGTCGATTCAGCCCCTATATACTTTAGCATGTTTTTTACTGAACCCAGGTTTCCCATGCCATAGTCAACGATATGTATCAATTTTTATTTATTTGAGTTGGGAAACAATATTTCATATAAAACGATCGCGGGATAAGGTTTGCTTTCATCAGCAAATAGAAAAGAGGCCTTAATCTCTCAAAACGTTTTTTATATGTCGGGAACTCATACCAGTATCTTGGTGGTGATTTCATTATGGTATTGTATTCTTCGTCTGACAGAACAAGTCGTTTCTTGAAATAGTTCAATAACTCCGGTTCAATATATGGAGATGTTTCATAGTATTCATATATAGCCTGTTCACGTTTCATTTTCCCGGCCCTGACTAAAGCAGAAAGGCTGTTGTTACGGTAATCAATGTTGAATTTGTCAGGGCAATAGATACTTTGAAAAAAGCTTGTCATTCTGTTCTCAAGGTGGTGACCTCCATAATATTGCCAACCAAACATATTTTCAAGAAATACACGCGCATCTTCTTTATTATATTCGATATACCATAATGGCCTTATCTTTTTAATCCGATATATGGTTGTCCATTTAATCAGATTCCGGAAGGTCATTAGCGGGTAGGTCTTCAATGGCAGTTTGCCATACTTTTTATGTATGTTTTTAATGTATTTGCCATCGAAATAGTTCTTCCCCAATGGTGTAATACCTTCGGCAATGAATGAATGACCTTCAAGCACATATTTTACCTTGTATTTTGCTGCTGCGCGATACATGGTTTCTGCCAGAGCAAGATCGGTCGAAGCTTCTATCTCCGGTACACCGGCAACAAAGAAGGCCTTGAAAATGTCGTCTGCTTCTTTATTATCACAAACATGAGTGTAGAGATCTACTTTCAGTTTTCCTAAGACTTTGCGTATGTTTTCAGTGGCAATAGATGTATTCCAGGTATTATCATAGTGCACAGCCAATGGTCTCAATCCCTTCTGAACAGCCCAATAAACCATGAAAGACGAATCGGTTCCTCCGCTTACACCTATAACACAATCATATTTTTTACCCTTACCATTCTTTTTAATTTCTTCAATAATTTCATTCATCCTTTTTTCACCTTCCGGTTTGCCGGTTTGGTATTCCTCCAAAAGGGAATCAAATGTTTTGCAGTAATTGCATACCCCTTCCTCATCAAAAGTAATGGCCGGAGTCCTTTCATCATATATGCACCTGGAGCATATCTTCATGTCGTTAGATATCATTTAGTTTTCTTGCGGGTGAACCGGCTATTTTTGAGTTTTCTGAAAATGATTTGTTCACGAAACTATTTGCGCCAATAATAGTGCCGTCTCCGATATTAACTCCCTTAGCTAATACCGAATTTGGACCTATATAAACATTATTCCCGATAACCGATGGAGCATATTCATATGGCTCCACCCCACCTGATACAGCCCAATTCACTGTATCATGAGTATAAATCTGAACCCCTGCAGAAATACTGCAGTTATTCCCTATTTTTAATCCCCCGCTGCCATCAAGGATTGTAAAGGGGCCAATCCATGTGTCCTTGCCAACTTTTACGTCGCCATAAATACAGGATGAATCATAAACAGATGTCCCTTTTCCGAATCCGAGATATTTTGCCTTTTCCCAACGGTCAGTAACAAGCTCATTTATAGGCAAAACCCGGTTAAAGCGGAGTTTTTTTCTATCCCGGAGTACTGAAAATACCCTTCTTAAATAGCGATTAATTAATTTCTTCATTATTAAGGAAAATTCTGCACCACCACTCAAAATTCAGTAAGCCCCATATCAGGAGCCGATGATTGACACGGTTATCTATATGATCCTTCACAATCGTTTCAATATATGTCTTGGAGATAAATTCCGCTGAAATCGTTTTTTTATTTAAAAGAATATCTTTTACATACGCCGCGCTTTCACCTCTGTACCAATTTTCATCAGGACTTGAGAAACCCTGCTTCTTCCTGTTTATTATCTGGTCAGGGATTAGTTCACTCATGGCTTTGCGAAGAACGTTTTTCCCATCGTTATAATCTCTGTAAATTTTCTTTTTATCGCGAAATTCATTTTCGTCAACTTTCTTTATTCCTTCCAGATTCGCTAATTTATGTCTTATCGGAATCTTCTGTGCAAAATTAACCAGATCATTATCAAGGAATGGGAATCGCTCCTCCAGCCCGTTTGCCATGGCAAGCTTATCGCCAACTATCAGTAAACCGGAGAGGAAGGTTTTAATTTCAAAATACATACTGTTTTGTATGTGTTCCTCAGGTGTATTGTATTTTAGTTTAGGATTAAATGTGAAGACTTTTTCAAATATTCTGCGAGGTTCATTCAAATCAATCTGGTTTATTACACCCGTGGTAAATAACTTACCCTTTTTATCATCAGGAACCAGCCGTTGCCAGAATCCATAATACTGATTTAGAAAATCTGTTTGTGAGATACTATCGAACACTCTGTAATAACGCCAGGGATATCCGCCATATAATTCATCGCCGCCCGTCCCCTGAAGGCATACTTTTACGAATTTAGATGCAAGCCTTGAGATATAATAGTTAGGATACGACATTCCTACCCGCAGATCCTCAATATGGCGTACTACCTTGGGTAATGACCAGCGAATATCTCCGGCATTCATAACCAGCTCAAATTGTTCTGTTTTGAAGTAATTTGCCAGTAACTCAGCGTCCCTTCTCTCATCATAATTAGCTTCAACCCCGGTAACTTCTGACATATCAAATCCGCAGGTAAACGTTGAGAGTCTTGGTACCTGCTGTGATGCAATGGCAACGATTGAACCGGAATCCATGCCGCCTGAAAGGTAGGCCCCGACAGGGACATCTGCAACCATTTGCCGCGTGACAGCGCTCCTGAATAACCTCAATGTCTCCTCCTTGGCTTCATTAAAGCCCATCCCATTGTCCGGCTGAGTAAAATCATAATCCCACCAGGCATGATAAGTCACTGCAGTTGATTTTGAATCAATTCTGACTGTGTTAGCCTGGGGGAGTAAATAAACATCTTTGAAGAGGGTCTGAAAAGTAAACTGATTCTGATAGGTGAAGTATTCATTTAAAGCATATAAATTCAAGTTAACATTAAACTCAGGGTGTTTAATAATAGCCTTAATTTCCGAAGCAAACGAAATAGTTTTCCCGTTAAACCAATAATACAGAGGTTTTACCCCAAATCTGTCCCTGCTAAGGTATAGTGCTTTCTCATGAGTATTCCATGCGCCAATGGCAAACATACCATTAAAACGTTCAAAAAATGAAGGTCCAAATGCTGCTAGTCCCTCGACAATAACTTCAGTATCAGAGTTAGAAACAAAAAAATGTCCTAGGGCTTTTAATTCCTGCTTTAATTCCAGATAATTATAAATACAACCATTGAATACCACCACCCATTTGCCATCCTTTGAAATCATGGGCTGTGCACCCAGTTTACTGGTATCAATAATGGCAAGCCTTCTGTGCCCGAGTGCTATATTGTCTTTCAGATAGAAGCCTTCATCGTCGGGCCCGCGGTGAGCAAGTTCCCTGGTCATAGCAACGAGACTATTCATAGGGAATGGCCTGCCATCAAGATTGAAAACACCCGCAATGCCGCACATCTTAATTGATCTCCTTTATTTTGCTAACAACATAGTCCTGTTCTTTATGGGTCAAATCGTGAAATAATGGGAGAGCAAGGCAATGATTATAGGCGTAGCTGCTCCCTGTCATTTCGCCTGCAATCGTGAAGAGCTTTCCGTTCCTGAAAGCAGGGTGCATGTGCAATGAATAAGTTCCGATCTGAACTTCCACCCCCTGTGGCCTGAGGGTATTCATTATATTATCACGGGAGGGAGTAAAAATACAATATGACTGATAGGAGTGTATCCCCTTCGGAGTTGTTTCCGGCAAAGTAATGCCCTGAATATTTTCGAACAAACTGTCATATCTTTTCGCAAGAATCTGCCTTCTTTCAAGCAAAGACCAAACCTGTTCCATCTGCCCCAGACCAATGGCAGACTGGATATTAGAGAGCTTATAATTAGTACCCGGAATTTCAAAGCGGATTCCTTCTCTTGAAACATTACCCATCGACATTCCAAAATGTTTATACGAATTCATCCATTCGGCCCAGGCATCATTTCCGGTTGTGATCATTCCGCCTTCTCCCGTTGTGATAAACTTTCTGGGATGGAGACTAAAAACCGAAATATCAGCAAATGTTCCTGTTTTTCCCCCTTTATACTCAGCCCCGATTGAACAGGCGGCGTCTTCAATTATATACAGATCATATTTCTTTTTAATTTGGTCAAGCCTGTCATAATCAAGAGGATTTCCGAATAATGACACCGGTATAATCGCCCTGGTTTTAGGGGTAATTGCCTTTTCAACAGCATCATAATTTATCAGCATGCTTTTAGGTTCAACATCGACAATAACGCAGTGTGCACCAACAATTGCCACTACAGTTGCAGTTGCAGGATAGGTATAATCGGGTACAATCACTTCGTCGCCCGGGCCAATTCCCAATGCCCTGAGTGCTAACTCCAGCCCTGTTGTGCAGGAGGTAACCGCAATGGCATGTTTTACATTAATATATTCAGCAAACACCCGTTCAAATTCATGAGTTACCGCCCCCTCAGTAAGGTACCCGCTATCGAGTACATCCATTACTTTTTTCTTTATTTCCTCATTAATAAAGGGTTTGATGAGTGGTATCTTCATGTTGTAATTCTAATGTTGATCAATATTATTATCAATTCTCCAGTTTATAAGTTTCTGCAGTCCGTTTCTCAGATCGTAAGCAAACCTGAAGCCAAAGTCTTTTTCAGCCTTTTTACGGGAGCCGATCCTGTTCTGGACGAATTGCCGGGCATCTTCAGCTGAATAGGGGATGTATTTTACTTTCAGATTGCTCTTTTTCAGGTCGAGGATCGTATCACAAAGCTCTTTTATGCTTGTCTGCACCTCAGTTCCAACATTATAAAAACCAAATTTAACTTCACTTTTCAATCCCAGTATATTACACCGTGCCACATCTTCGACATAAATAAAATCATATGATTGAGATCCGTCACCATTAATTTGGGGCGGATCATTTGCAGCAATCTTATTAAGCATAATAGGTATTACACCGGTATATGCCGCATGCTGGTCCTGTCCCGGTCCGTAAACATTCATATAGCGGAGACCTATGACTTCCAGTCCGTATCTGTCATTATAGGCAGTGCACATTGCCTCTCCAGCAATTTTTGTTGCACCATAAAAATTGAGATTGTTAAAGGGATGGTTTTCTGTCATTGGTACTTCAACCGCATCTCCATAAACTGAAGCTGACGAAGAATAAATCAGCTTTTTTACTTTGTTATTTACACAAGCCTCCAATATGTTAAATGTACCTTCAATATTTACATGAAAAGCAGTCCTTGGAAAATCTTTACAGTGAAGCAGCCACATGGCGGCAAGATGAAATACATAGTCAATGTTTTTCATAGCAGTATTGAGAATATCGATATCCCTGATATCACCGCCTAATGCGAAAACAGAACAACGCTTATCTTTCAGCGATTCAGATATATTTTCAATCTTTCCCCGTGCAAAATTATCATAGATAATTACTTCCCCTACATCTTCCTTAAGCAGTTCCGAAACAAGGTGACTGCCAATAAATCCGGCTCCACCTATTACCAGGACTCTCTTATTTTGTAATGTATTCATATTCAAATTTTTAACATTGTATTTAATTAAGGTGCCTCTTATCATTAGCTTTTCTCCCTTCCTGAAATCAAAGGGTAGAAATATGAAATAAAAGTAATACTTTTATGGTAAAAAAAATGCCGGACAAACCTGCACCGCAAAGCAACCATCCAATTGATGCAGTAATTGCATGGGTTGATGGCAGCGATCCCCGACTGGCAGCGAAGAGAAATCTTTACCTTGAAGAAGCAAAGGGCACCAGCCAGTATGGTGTGCAACCTACGTTTTTTGCATCAAGCAATGAAATCAGGTATTGCGTATTGTCTATTCTGACTTTTGCCCCTTTTGTAAGAAATATCTTTATTGTTACTGATGATCAGGATCCTAATCTGGATGAGGCTATAAAGACCTGTTTTCCCGGGAAAGCAGATACCATAAGAATTGTAGATCACAAAGAAATATTCAGGGGTTATGAGCAGTACCTGCCAACCTTCAACAGCACATCCATGGAGTCGATGATATGGAGGATAGAGGGTCTGTCTGAGAATTTCATTTATTTCAACGATGATGTTTTTCTGATAAGAGATCATCAGCCAGAGGAGTGGTTCAAAAATAACCGACCCGTGTTGCGAGGGAAATGGCTTTTGCCGCCATACAGGAAAATGGTTGGGAATCATATCAAAACTATTATTAATGTTTATTTCCGCAAGAATCGGGATTATCGGCCAAAGCTTTCATTTTATCTTCGGCAATGGAATGCCGCATCTCTTCTTGGAATGAAGTACAGATACTTCTTTCACTGTCATACACCTCATGCTATGAGCAGAATAAGATTGGAAAAATTCTTTACTGAAAACAGGGCATTGCTTGAAAAAAATATTGCAAACCGATTCCGGAATCCTGACCAGTATATAATGATATCATTAGCCAATCACCTGGAAATTATGGATGGCAACAGGCAAATTGAAAAGCTAAACCTTGGTTACCTGCATCCTTACTATTCAAAAAAGAGGATGGAAAGAAGGATGAGACGATGCAAAAATGATCCCGGTATTAAATCTATTTGTGCCCAGAATCTTGATATGTTTGGTAGTGAGGTGCGGGAAAAAATATTTGGCTGGATGGATCAGGTTTTAGATCTGCAGAAAAGGCAAAGCGGAATGAAAGAGGGGACGGCTTTGTAAGCCGAAGCTTTAGCGCAGACTTGGGGTGAGTTGCTGGGAATGCAGGATTATTTCATGATCCGTTTTGGGGGTGCTTAACAAAGAAAAAGCCTTTTCCGCTTGAGCGGAATACGGGCTTTTTTGTTTCCATCCCTCGCATAAGCAAACTCAGCTCAGGTTGAAAACAAAAAAGCCTGGTACTTTCCTGCCTGGCTTTTTCTTTGTAGCAGAACCTGGTGAAATATCTAACCTTGATATAATAAAAAGCGCTGATAAAATTGTTAAGCTGCTGGAGGTTTTCCCGTTAGAAAATCAGAGGGAATGAGGGTAATATCCAAGTACTAGAGCCATGATTTCACCAGACTAAAACAAGGACAATTCTTTGTTTTTGCTGACGGGAAGGACAAGGTTTGACTTCCTTTTATTAAATCTAATTCGGCATGTTCCCGATAGGTTTTCATTAATTGCTGAGGTTCTTTCCTGCTCAGAAAGCCTTCAGGAGTTAGAATATAATTTTTCAATTCAGGTATATTATACCGGTATATTTGTTTTTAATACCCCAAATGCCATTAAGGATGCTCGACTATTATATAGAAAATGACTATTTTATATATAATAGATTCAATTATTTATACCACCTGCATGTACGACTGAAACTGGCAAAGTAAATTTAAAATCACTCCCTTTCCCAACTTCACTTTCAACTCAAATTTTAACTTGTTTTTTCCACAAATTCTTTGCAAAGCAATAATCGCAGACCTGTCCCAGTTTCTTCTGCTGTACATTTTGTTGAAATAATTCCTGTTCTTGATGAGGATCCGCAATTAAGCTAATATGCGTTCACCCACCGGTATCTCCTGGCACTCTCACCAAATTTGACTGCAAGTGTAATCTCGTGAGTACCCCAACTTATTTTTCGAATATCAGTTAATGCAAAGTCAAATGCATAAGCGAAATAAAACTTATCATATTTTAAACCAGTCAATTTCCCTCATTTATTTACTGATGAAGCAGGCCCTTTAATATCTGTCAAGCCACCTGTACTTCCTTATAGTGTCGCCGAATTTCAGCGCCAGGACAAACTCGTGCGATCCGTATGTTGACCTCTGGATAGCCTGCAGTGTAAAATCAAATGAATACCCGATAAAGAACTTGTCTTTACGGAAGCCGACATTTGTGATTATGGCACTTCCTGTTCTGAATGCTGCTCCAACCCAGAACCTGTTATCATAGTTCCAGGTCAGCCCTATGTCCGCCTGGGGCATCAGCTGCTCCGACATCTTGACCAGCAAAGAGGGCTGCAGGATAGTTTTTGCATCAATCTCAAAATCATAGTTCCCGAACAGATAATAGGTCCTTTCTATTTTAAGTTCGTTATAAGCCTCGCTTCCCAGCTTGACAAAGCCCTCCATCAACTCAAGGACGGAAAAGCCTGCAGTGTATTTTCTGTTGACGATTGAGGCTCCGAAACTGAAATCAGGGATAAAAACGCCTTTCCTGAGATCAGAATAAAGCCACGGGTCATCAGGATCTTCAACCACGATCTGATCCTGGTCTATTTTATAGAAATAGCCGTTGAAGGCAAGCCCGAATGAAAGCTGTGTGGAGCCGTCCATCCACAAATGATAGGAGTAGGAGGTTGAGAAACCGGTCCGCCGTACAAGTCCGTTAATGTCAGAAAAGATATTTAATCCAAGGCCTACGCGACCGGTAGTCTTCGGCTTGAAGATCTTCTTATTGAAAACGTTTTCACGGATTATATAGTTCTGCTTCAGAACCCTTGTCTGCGCGCTGAGCGAATAAGTCTGCGGAGCCCCCTCATACCCGATCCACTGTTGCCTGGTGGTGAGGTTGATGCTCGTATAGCCGTCACTGCCGGCAACTGAGGGGTTAATAAGGAATTTGTTGTACAGGTACTGACTGTACACAGGCAGCTGCTGAGCATTAATTTGTATCCCCAGTGCAGCCAGAATCAATATGAGAAAAATCCTCTTCACCTTACCTGTTTCAGTCCTTTTGTGTCATTCGTTACCTGATAATGGTTATATGTCCAACTATCGGTTTCTCCCCGTTTTTAAGATCGATAACATAGTGATATGAATCTATCGGCAGGATAGTTCCGTTTTTAGAACGGCCGTCCCATCGCACGGGGTATCCCTTCTCTGATATCCATACAACCTCTCCCCACCTGTTCATTATCACAACCTCTGCCTCAGGATATAAATCAATCCTGCCTATGTTCCAGTCGTCATTCCTGCCATCACCGTCAGGAGTTATTGCATTTGGAATACCTACACAGATCCTGTTGGCCGGCTCTATCTTCATTGAGTCAGCTATCTCACATCCGTTGAAATCGGTCACGGTTACCCTGTAACGGCCTGCTGTGAGACCTGCAGCCTCCTGTGTCGACTGGCCGTCACTCCACGCGTATGAGTAGATTCCCTCACCTCCAGTGACATTTGCTGTTATGCTTCCGTCAGTGCTCTCAGGACAGAACGGTGCAACCCAGGTGAATGCGATTTTCAATGAATCCGGTTCTGTAAGTAAGACAGGCTCGCTTGCAGAGCATCCGTTTGAATCCCTGATAGTGACTGTATAATTTATTTTGGCTCTCAGGTCATTGCGCGAGGCACCGCTTCCGCCGTCTGACCATGTGTATGAAGCAGTGCCTGCTGCATTTACCGGTGTTATGTTAACACGGCCTGACGCATCGCCCGCGCAGTTGATGTTATAGTCTCCTCCGTTGCTCAGCAGGGGTACTATGTTCATTCCTATCTGGCCGGGTGACCGAAGAGTAACTGATCCTGTGGCTTCACAAAGATGGGCATCCCTTACAATGACTGAATATGTGCTCTCAATAAGTCCTCCGATTGAGTCGGTTACCCCGATGATGTTCCCGCCCTGGTCTCTCCATTCATAGGTATAAGGAGCGAGTCCGGTCTGCGGTATTGCCTTAAGCCATCCGTCAGACATCCCCAGGCAGCTTATGTCGAATCCGTTTCTGTTCGTAGGCCTTATTATCGTTATCACCAGCGGCTCAGGTCTGCTCAGCAGCGTGTCAATCTCCTCCAGGCACCCGTAGTCGTCAGTAACAGCAACATTATAATTTCCTTCAATAAGTCCGGTCTGGTTCGCCACATTCTGAACAAGGTTTGCCCCTGCAGGACCCGTCCAGACATATGTATATGCCGGCTGTCCGCCAGTGACTGTCAGTTCAATTTCTCCGTCATTGTATGCCGGTGCTGTCAGGCAGGTAATTGCCGAAACATTCAGTGAAAGTTCGAGAGGGTCTGGTTCTGACATGAAAATACCTCTGTCTGTAGTGCAACCGTTGGCGTCAGTTACATATACCCTGTAGCCGCCCGTCTTGATAGCCGGCTGATCTTCGTCTGTGCTGAACTCAATATTGGCATCATCTTTCCAGCTGTAGTCATATGTTCCGGGTCCGCTTCCGCCGACAACAGTGATATTGATTGCACCGTCAGCTCCAGCGCAACTGATATTGTATGTACTGTCCGGAGTCCATGATTGCAATACATCAATACCTACAGAGTCAGGTTCTGAGAGGGTGAAGTCATAATTCTTTTCACAGCTGTTTGCGTCCTTTACAAGGAGGTGATAATTTCCTGCTATAAGCCCTACCTGATCTTCGACATTCTGCACGAGTGTGGCACCCGGAGGGCCTGTCCACACATAAGTATATGCTCCAGCCCCGCCGTCAAATGTAAGATTAATAGAACCGTCATTCCTTCCGAAGCAGGAGATATTGTAATTACCGTCAAGGCTCCATGAATAAACCGTATCAAGAAGGTCAAGGCCGTCAGGTTCTATCATTGTCTCGGTGAAGAAGAACGGGCAGTTCATGCGGTCCCTGACCTCGAGGTTATAGGTGCCGGCAGGTATCCCCGTCAGAATGCTGTCATTCTCCATCCCGGCAGGTATCACACCGTCTGCCGATGACCACAGATATGTGAAGGCACCTCTCCCGGAAATCTGATTTACTCTCAGCGATCCGTCAGCGTAGCCGGCACATGTTACATTATAGCCGGAGAATAATGATTTTTCGAATTGTGCGACCACTGGCGGCGGGTCGTAAACATTTATGATCCGCGCAAGGATGCAGTCGTTTGCATCGGTTATCTTAAGCAAGTATTCGCCAGGGCCGATACTGTCAACAAACACCGGCATATATAAAGCGGTAAGAGTTCCTGAAGCAACGAGATCTGTACTGTTGAAAAGAATCTCATAGTTAAATGGAGGGGCATCACCTTCCGTCATCGCAAGGGCAAACTCTGCGTCATGCGAGCCAGGACAGGTGATAAGTTTACTGGTATAGAATACAACATCCGTATTTGGCTCATTGAGTTCGATGTCCAAAACCTGATTACGGCAGCCGAGATTATCCACAACCTCTGTAGTGTAAACGCCATCAATAAGATTTTCTGCTATACGCAGATCAATACCCTGGGCTGTCCATCCAAGTGGTCCCGTCCAGTAATACATGTAAGGCCCGGCGCCTTTTGACGGGAATGCCTCAAGGCTGCCGTTGCTTCCACCGTCACAGGTGATGGAGTCTTTAATTATTACATTCTGAAGCGGTCGTGCATGTATCTTGACTTCTGCCGGCACAGTTATTCCATTGGCGCAAGGTACCCCAAGATTGACCTTGGGAGTAATATTGAAGTATATAGACTGAATTGTATCGCTTTCGTTGGTGTAGTCAAAAGTAAGAACGGTACCTGGCGTCACATCATATGCATCTGCTCTGTTTCCAGCAACAACTGGAGGCGGCTCTGTATCTGTAATTGTATAGTCAAACCTGATCACACCCGAGGTCATTAACGTCGGTGAAGTCAAAGTTATATTGACAGGCTCACCGTAGCATGTTTCCGGCGTTGTGTTGACCGGGATGACTCTCGGCGTCGGATTAACCCACACCTCAACAGTGTCATTTATTCCGAAGCATTTCTGATTCCCGTTGACATCAAGTGTGACTGGTGAAATTACGTACAGCACAAGTCTTGCCGTATCTCCGGAGTTGGTGAGAGGTTCTGTGATTATATCGGTAACAATGAGTCCTGGTCTGTCAGTGAAACCGGAAATATCCGGATGCGTTGTGATAGCATCAACATTGAATTCAATACCCAGATATGGGACTGTAATAGTGGAAATACTGATGAGCACATTATCACCATTGCAAAGTTCATCATTTGCGAGTGTATGTGATACTTTGGCTGTTGGTTCAAGATGTATCACAATTGTTGTATCAATACCGTTGCTGCATGTCGGGTCTCCTGGTTTACCCTGGATGTAAGGTGAGAATCTGTATGTGACTGTCTGGTGAGAGTCGGAATTATTGGTAAGCACATCTGAAATATTCAAAATCTGTCTTGAACCGTCTGTCAATGTTCCTGTGACCGGCCCCGGGTATGTGACATCGAGGTTGTACATTACCTCACCGCGTGATACCACAAGTGAATCAATCGCGAAGTTTATTGTTGACCCGTTGCAGAAGAGGGTGTCAGGCACTTCAACACTTATCCGGGGAACGGGCTGTACCCAGATTGTCTGAATTGCAGTGGTTGTATTACCTGCAATATCAGTTAACGTCCATGTTCTTAAAATAAATCCGATAGCATTACAGCTGGGTAAATTGGTCAGGTCATCCGTCGGTATGGCATCCAATCCCGGTGCACAATTATCCGACTCATCCGTTACATCGCCAGTTGTTCCCGGGTCTACATCATAGGAGCATGTAGCATCCCGGCATATGGTAAGATCTGCAGGAACAGTAAATGTCGGGGCAGTAACATCCTGCACCGTGA
>Ga0209450_10000581_pt1 | contig 18536 bp, 14 predicted proteins | sample FrelakmetLWP11LW_FD_187149 | JGI IMG/M metagenome (GOLD analysis project Ga0209450, IMG submission 187149) | Freshwater lake sediment microbial communities from the University of Notre Dame, USA, for methane emissions studies - LWP11 LW (SPAdes)... | ecosystem: Environmental > Aquatic >...
TTTGGAAATACAACCAATCAACTAATTCATTAATTCACTAATTCACTAATTCACTAATCCACTAATCCACCAATTCACTAATCAACTAATTCACTAATACACTATTCTAAAAATCCATTCTCAGCTTAAAATAAAAATTTATTCTCGGTTCAATCGTAACGAGTCCCCTGTTTGTAGAAAGATGATTCCTGTATTCCTTGTCAAATATATTTTCTACTCCCGCAAATATCTTGAAAGAGTAATACTGCATATTAAAATTCCTTGACGACAATCCGAAATTAAATACTGCATAACCAGGCGTTTCGACTTCACCCGCGGCGATATTCGTCTGTTCGTTGTACATCAAAGAATTCAAATCCGCATTGACGTAATCATACACCGAAAACCTTATTCCGATTCTTGCATTCAGCGGAGGAATCTGCGGAAGGTTAGTATTGTTCTCGGTATTCTCGCCCCTGACGTATGACAGCGTTCCGTAACCCGTAAAACTCCTGTAGAAATTATACATGAATTCAAAGTCGTAGCCGTACAGCCTTGCTTCGCCTATATTTGTCTTAATGTATGCTGGCCTGTTTTCATATGTTCCGGGCACTTCCGCAACCAGGTCCTGAAAATAATTATAAAATACGTTTCCCGTGAAAGTAATATTATCTCTCCAGACCCTCAGCCCGATATCCGTGAAAAGCCCTTTTTCCGGAGCAAGGTCGGGATTGCCCACCCGGAGCGAACTTCCGAGGTCTATGTACTGATACCTCTCTTCAAGTGAAGGTGAACGGAACGAACGTGACAGGTTGAACGTGACGTCATAATTTTTTGTCAGTGAATATATTGCGCCAAGATTTGAACTCCATGAAATGTCATCCGACTCGCTCTTTTCCCAAATTACTTTCTGTCCGGGAGGATTATAATTGAGGACGCCGTTAATTTTTTCATAAACCGGCTGAAGTGTCTTTTCATTCGTGACTAATATCTGGTCAACCCTACCGCCGATGTTCACTTTCAGTTTTTCATCAAAGAATTTCATCTCGTCCTGTACGTATGTTCCGATACTTCTGTAATCCGATTCGGGAATTGGTTTTTCGCCCGTTGTTTTCATAACCGTGCTTTTAACAATACCGGTTACAGTATCAATATTCTCAATCTTCTGGTTTCGTTCCCTCCTGCTGTCGAGTTCCCTCATCCAGATATCAACGCCGGTAATCAGGTAATTGTACTTTCCGAGTATCCAGTCAGCCTTGAACTGGAGTCCGTTTGTATAATGATGCGCGTTCGGGGTGATGCTTTCCACGTAAACTTTTTGTTTCACTTTTCCCGAAGGAGTTTTCACCGTCTGTACGGTATTCGGTATATTGACTACATCCCTGAATATTGTCTGGTAAAAATACTTTGCGCTGACTTCTTTGAGCGGCGCCGCGGCATTCTTAATTTTGTATTCGCCGGAGAACATGTCCCTGTCCTGATGAGGATAAGTTACAACCGCAGAAGTCGGGAATAATGTATTTCCTCCCGGAACACCGATATTCTCGCCGCGGTACCTCTGCCAGGATAATCTGATATCATGATTCATCAGCGGCCTGAATCCCAGATTGGCGGATATATTATTATCTTTGAACTGGCTGTTCGGGAGTTCCCCCTTCGGGGTTTTTGTATTATCGGCTGCCCTTATACCGCCGCTTATTTTTGCATAAAACCTTTCCGATGACGTGAAAACTGACAACCATCCAAGCGTATTATTATTGACTGAATTATATCCGCTTACCAGTGAAGAGCCGATATTGAATTTATTCGAGAAATCACCGTTTTTTGTGAAAATATTAACGACGCCCCCGAATGCGCCCGTTCCGTAGAGCGATGATACGCCGCCTTTAATTACTTCGATGCGGTCAATGTCATTGATGTCAAACATCGAGAGCCTACCTGCAAGGTCGTTGGATGTTTCTATCCTGTTTCCGTCAACATTTGTCACGATGTTTGACTTGCTGAGCCCCCTGATTGTAATGTCTGTTGACCATATCCCGTCGCCGTTCAGGGATATTCCCGATTTTGTCTCCAGCGCGTCCGAAATTGTCATATACGGCTTGAAATCAATATCGTCATTCGATAAAATTTCAATAGGCATCGGGACTTCCTTAAGCATGGATTCATACCTTACGCTTGAAACAAATATTTCCCCTGTTGTAATTGTGCTCTTTTCAAGTTTTATATTAAGTTTAACGGACTGGTTTTTTCCGACTGCGGCCGTTGTCACGGAAGTTTTATAACCCTCGTGAAATACCTGAAGGCTGTAATTTCCTTCGGTTAATTCTTTGAATACAAACTCCCCTTTAATGTCCGTCTGTAATGATATATTCAGGTTATCAATCAGAACTACCGCAGAAACTACAGGAAGTCCGTCTTCTGAAGATGTAACCGTTCCCGATATCTTTCCGTTTTGTGAAAAAGCAATATTGCAGATAAATAAGAATGCAAATATGAGAATTTTATTAGGCATCATGGATTATTGTTTAAATCGCATAAAAATATCTTATTTGGGGATTAAATGAAATGCAGAAATTTTGGATATTGATTAATTCATGCGCTGATATACTATGATTAACGGAATATTTCCGACTTTTATGCAATCCGCATATATCTTATTTTTATGCATGAAGAAGTATTTTTACTTAATCCTTAATGTCTGCCTGATTCATTTCCTTCTCGGTCTTGATATTAACATTGTCAGCGTTTCGCTGCCGTATATTTCCTCACATTTCGGCGTGAGCATGACGGAAGTTTCGAGAATCGTGTGGATTTATTTTTTAATTCTCACGTGTTTCCTTCTTGCTTTCGGAAAAATCGGCGACATTAAAGGGTTCAGGAAAATATACATTTCAGGCATTATACTTTTTCTGACAGGTTCATTTCTCTGCAGTATATCTCAGACTTTCACCATGCTTGTAATTTTCAGAATTGTCCAGGCGTCGGGAAGCGCTGTATTGTTTGCATTAACGCCCGCTGTCATTGCGTCGGAAATACCCGAAGAAATCCGTGGCAGGGTATACGGAATCAATTATTCTTTCACTGCGCTGGGCGGAATAATAGGCAGGGCTGCAAGCGGTTTTTTAGTAGAACACTTCGGATGGAATTCCATATTTCTGATAAACATTCCCATAGGACTGGTTACAATATATTTCAGTTACAGATATATCAGGGGATTAAACTACAGCGGCAGGAAATTTGATTATTACGGCACTCTCCTGATTTTCGCGGGGCTGTTCTCACTGCTGTTTGCGCTTAATACGGGAGATGAAAAAGGATGGGCATCGCCTGAAATAACAGGGCTGTTTCTGCTTTCAGTTGTCTTTATTGTATTCTTCATTATCAGGCAGAAAAAAGCGGAGCATCCGCTTATGGATATGGGCATACTGAAAATAAAGAGAATATCCATGCCGGTACTCACATTCGTATTCGTTTATATAATCACTAATGGCATGATTTACCTGTCACCGTTTTACCTGACGTGGATAAAAAATTATCCCAAAGAACAGACGGGACTGCTTATGGCAGTGCCGTCCGTTATGCAGTTCTTTTCAGGATACCTGTCGGGATATCTGTCCGATAAATTCAAAGGGATTAATACATGCTTAACGGGAATAGTTTTAATAACCTTATCCATGGGATTCTGCCTGTACCTGTCTCCTGAATCCGGGATTCTGCAGATTATACTTTTATTCGCGTTGTACGGGTTTTCAATCGGATTTTTCATTCCTTCAAATACAAACAATATTATGACAGGGGCGCCGGAAAAGGATAAAGGCATCATATCGAGTTTCATGACGACATCAGTTCGTCTCGGTTCTTCATTCGGCGTGGTTCTTTTCGGGCTTGTATTCATGTCATTCGTACCCGAAAAAAATCCCCTTCAGGCAGGAATTTCCCCGGATGTAATTATGTCAGGATTCAGGGCAGCGTTCATTTTCGGGATTTTTGCAGGATTGCTGGGGGTGATTACGGTTCTCCTTTCAGGAGAAAGAAAACAGAAAACAGTCGAATAGAAAATAGTTAAAGAAAAACAGGGAATTAGAAAAACAGGAAAATAGAAAACAGGTTGAGATAAATGCAAAGCGCAAAAATCAAAGTGCAAAATTGAAAGCAGGAGACCGAAAATTGAAAGATAAGAGATACAATCATTTGATGTCTTTTGACGCTTATTTTTAAGCTTTTAGAGGAATATTATAATAAGGTTTTTCGTATTTTTCATAATAAATCTGCGTAAATCAGCGTCTGAAAATTTTTAACGATAAGGTGTTCAACTGTTTATGTTTTCTGATTCACTGTTTTCTAATTTCTACTTAACAATTTTCTGCTTTTTTAAACTATTTTCTGTTTTCTGATTCCCTTTTTTCTGCTCGATAGAGATTTTTTTCAAAATTGAAATTCATGGCTTAATTTATTACTTTTCTTATCGGAAAAAAACGTCCGTTGAAATGCTCAAATGGCGGAACTGGTAGACGCGCTGCATTCAGGGTGCAGTCTGAGTATTCAGGTGGGGGTTCGAGTCCCCCTTTGAGCACAAAATAAATAAATATGAAAAGAATTGGACAAAATTTGGAAGTTAAAAAGATTATACCCGGAAAACGGGGGGGAAGAGCACGCCCGGTTTGAGAACTTTATACACGATGTAAGGAATCTCAACGGTAAAATAAAAATCCCCGATTCAATAGCAAAACTGTTATACACAAGGGGTGTACAGGACTACTCAAGCATCTTCAAGTTTTTCAAACCGTCATTAGACAAGTTATACGACCCTATGCTTATGAAGGGCTGCGACCTTGCAACTGAAAGAGTAATCGCAGCTATCAACAGCAAAGAAAAAGTTATGGTTCTCGGCGATTACGATGTCGACGGCATAATTGGCGCATCCATATTTTTTCTTTTCCTTCAGCATTTCGGAAATGAAATAAGGATATTCATACCAAACAGGATTACACAGGAATACGGACTTTCGGCTGGCGCTGTAGACGAAGCAATTGAAAACGGCATTAAGCTAATCATAGCAATCGACTGCGGCATCACTGCGATTAATACAGTCGAATATGCAAACTCAAAAGGTATTGATATCATTGTTTGCGACCACCATCAGCCGCCTGAGGTATTGCCCAACGCTTATGCCATTATGGACCCGATTCAGCCGGGATGCAATTATCCTTTCAAGCACCTGTGCGGAACAGGCGTTGCGTTCAAGCTGATTCAGTCAATAAGCAGGATTCTTCACAAGGAATCTTTTGCATTTTCGCTTCTGGACTTTGTCGCAATAGCGACATCATCAGACATCGTTCCGATAATTGACGAAAACAGGATTATGGTCAATGAAGGTTTTAACAATATTAATACGAATCCGCGACCGTCAATAAAAGCCCTGATGGACAAAATCGGAATCAAAGGAAGCAAACTTAACACGGCAAATATAGTATTTTCTCTCGCTCCCAGAATAAACGCCGTCGGCAGGCTTGGTGAAGCAAGCCGTGCGGTTGAACTCCTGACCAGCGAAGACGAATCGGTTTACACAGAACTGGCAAAAACACTCGATGACGAAAATGCGAACAGGCGGGAGATTGACAAAATCATTACCGAAGATGCATTCGAATTATATATACAAAATTACCAGGGTATAAATGATTTCAGCATTGTACTTCATAACAGCGAATGGCATCCGGGCGTTATAAGCATAGTGGCGGCGCGCCTTGTTGAAAAATTCAACAGGCCCACTATTGTGCTCACTACTATTAAAGACACTGCTAAGGGAAGCGCCAGAAGTATTAACGGGTTCAACATATATGAAGCCCTGAAAAAACTTGAAGACATGCTGGTGCAGTTCGGCGGACACTGCCATGCCGCAGGACTCGAAATAAAAATCGACAGGATCGAAGAGTTCAGAGACAGGTTCAACGAAATCGCAAAAAGTGAACTGCTGAGGGATGAATTCAGGCCTGAGATTGAAGTTGACCTTGAAATCAAATTCGAGGAAATAAATCCGACATTCACAAGAATAATATCGTTCTTTGAACCTTTCGGGCCGGGAAATGCACAGCCGACATTTATTACAAGAAATGTAAAGATAGTTGACGAGGTTAAATACACAAAAACCGACGCGCACATTTTTAAGGTAAGCGACGGCAATACGGACAGGATATGGAATGCGGTATTTTACAATTCGAAAGATTTCGAAGGAAAACTCATGACTAACCTTAATTGCGATATTTGCTACTCAATAGACAAGAACAATTACAACGGTTATACGAAACTTCTTATAAAAGACTTAAATATTTTATAAATATAATTTAATTATATGTCAGGACATTCGAAATGGGCAACCATTAAAAGGAAAAAGGCTGCAACTGACTCGGCAAGAGGAAAGGTTTTCACAAAAATCATCAAGGAAATAACTATTGCGGCAAGAGACGGAGGCGGCGACCCCAACGGAAACCCGAGACTGAGACTGGCAATTGCGAGCGCCAAGGCAAGCAACATGCCTCAGGATAATATTACCCGCGCTATTAAAAAGGGCACGGGTGAACTTGAAGGCGTAAGGTACGAGGAAATAAAGTACGAGGCTTATGCGCCTCACGGCATCGCTGTGATAATTGAAAGCGTAACAGACAACAGGAACAGGACTGTTGCCGAATTAAGGCACCTGATTTCCAAGCACAACGGTAATCTCGGTGAAGCAGGCTCGGTTGCGTGGATGTTTGAGAGAAAAGGCGCAATCACGATTGAAAAAGGAAAACATACCGAAGATGAAATCATGGAAATCATCCTTGATGCAGGAGCTGACGACTTAAAGACCGAAGAAGAAACATTCGAAGTTATAACAGCTATAGAAAATCTGGAGAAGGTACGCAAAGCGCTTGAAGAAAAGAATTATAAAATAGAAAACGCAGGAATACAGTATATTCCGAAAGACCTTGTAAGCCTTGACGAATCAAAATCTGCGGACGTCATCAAATTCCTGGAAATAGTCGAGGAACACGACGATGTGCAGAACATATTTTCAAACGCTGATTTTCAATAAATGAGAATTATCGGTATAGACCCCGGCTCGGTCGTTACCGGTATCGGGATTATCGAAGAAAACAACGGAACTCCCCGCCTAATCGGGTACGACGCGTTGAAAATGAAATCTAGCATGCCGATTCCCGAAAGACTTAAAATGATATATGATTTCTGCACCTATAAAATCAAACTTCTGAAACCCGATATGCTGGCAATTGAAACGGCATTTTACGGAAAGAACATACAGTCAACGCTTAAACTCGGACAGGTGCGCGGAGCCATAATGATAGCTGCTATGAACCTCAAAGTTCCCGTGACCGAATATTCGCCGAGAGAAATTAAGAAGTCCGTGACGGGAAACGGCGCATCTTCAAAAACAGACGTTCAGGTTTATATTAAGAACATCTTAAGAATGAAAAACGACAGGATATTAAGCGATTCATCCGATGCTCTGGCAATAGCGTTATGCCATTTGTACAATTCGCAGAACAGTTTAGTCATACAAAAAGGACGCGCAAGAAAATCAACCTGGAAGGAATTTATCGAACGCAATCCCGGAAAAATATACAGGAGGACAAAATGATTTCTTATCTAAAAGGCGTTATAAAATCGGTTTCCCGCAATGAAATCATTCTCGACGTTAACGGTGTAGGGTATTCCGTTTTCGTCACGAAGAAAATTCTTGAAACCAATCCTTCCGCGGGCAACGATTTTGAAGTCCTGACTTATCTTGACGTCAAGGAAAATTCAATGATGCTTTTCGGATTCGGCGACGACAGGGAACGGGAGATTTTCAAAATGCTGATTAACGTGAACGGCATAAGCGCAAAGACCGCCAATACTATACTGATGCATGCGACATTCGAGGAAATAATTTCCATAATCACAGACCGCCAGGGAGTTGCAGGCGTTAAGATTCCGGGAATCGGACCGAAGAAAATCGAACTGATATCTGTTGCGCTGAAAGACAAGATTTATAAAATATCCGAAGGAACATTCGCCGGACAAGAGCCGGGCTTTACCGTGTCAGGCGGCTCCGCGGAACAGTCGCGCCTTGAAGCTCTGACTGCGCTTATGACTCTCGGATACCAGCGCAGCGAAGCCGAGAAAATTATCAGGGAAATCCTGAAAGCAAATCCGCAGGAGAACCTGACTACTGAAGACCTAATAAAAAAATCTTTAAATTATATATCCGGAGTTTAAATGGAAAAGCATCTGAAATATTTCTGGACTGAAGTACGCACAATTTTAAAAGCGCATCCGTGGCACGGAGTTTACATCGGGAAAGACGCGCCTTCCGCAATATCCGCATATATTGAAATCGTACCGACAGACACGCTGAAATACGAACTCGACAAGCAGAGCGGTTATTTAAAAATCGACAGGCCGCAGTTGTATTCTAACGTATGCCCTACTCCGTACGGACTGATTCCGCAGACATACTGCGGAAAAAGAGTGGCTGAATTCTGCTGTTCAAAAACAGGCAGAAAGGGAATTGCAGGCGACGGTGACCCGCTTGATATATGTATTCTGACGGAGAAAGTCATAACGCATAATGATATTATTGTAAGCGCCGTTCCCATCGGGGGATTAAGAATGATTGACGGTGATGAAGCTGACGATAAGATAATTGCCGTAATGAAGAACGATAATATTTTCGGCCAGTGGGACGACATATCTGACTGCCCGAAATCGTTGATTGACAGGATAACACATTACTTCCTTACATATAAAGAAGCTCCCGGAGCCGACAAACGCAAATGCGAAATCACACACAGGTACGGTAAAGAAGAAGCTTTCGAAGTAATTAAAAGAAGCCAGGAAGATTACCTTGAAAAATACTCAGATTTAAACGACCTGCTGATGATGGATTTTGGAGAGTGAATTCGTAAATTCGTGGATTCGTAGATTCGCGAATTTGCGGATTCGGAATTTGGGGGAAAACTATTTTAGATTTTTACACAACTAAATAAAGGCTGAATTTCTTCAGCCTTTATTATTAATATACTTAAGTTGTTATTTATTTCTTGTCGTCAACGACTTCGAAGTCGGCGTTCTCAACGTTTCCGTCGTCTTTCTTCTGTTCTCCTGTGTCTGCAGGTCCCTGTTCTGCTCCCGGTCCGGGTCCCTGCTGTGACTTCGCCTGCGAGTACATCTGAGATGACGCTTCGTTCCATGCCGCATTGTACTGGTCAATTGCAGACTTGAGTTCAGTTGCGTTGTTTGTTTTCACCGCTTCTTTCAGTCTGTCAATTGCGCTCTGTATCTTCGCGCGGGCTCCCTGGTCAATCTTTCCTTCGAATTCTTTCAACTGCTTCTCGCCCTGGAATATCATCGCATCCGCCTGGTTCTTTAAATCAATTTCTTCTTTCTTCTTCTTGTCTTCTGATTCGTGTTCCTTTGCATCCTTTTTCATCCTGTCAATTTCCTGTTCAGTCAGTCCGCTTGAATGTGTTATCCTGATATCCTGCGACTTGCTTGTGCCAAGGTCTTTTGCGGTCACATGCAGAATTCCGTTCGCATCAATATCGAATGTAACTTCAATCTGCGGGACTCCGCGAGGCGCCGGAGGAATACCGTCAAGATGGAATCTTCCGAGCGTTCTGTTGTCTATTGCCATCGGCCTCTCACCCTGCAGAACGTGAATTTCAACTGAGGGCTGACTGTCAGCAGCTGTCGAAAATACCTGTGATTTCTTCGTCGGTATAGTAGTATTGGCTTCAATAAGCTTTGTCATAACGCCGCCGAGCGTTTCAATTCCGAGCGACAGAGGAGTAACGTCCAGCAATAGTACGTCATGCACGTCGCCTGCAAGTACGCCGCCCTGAATTGCTGCGCCGATTGCAACGACTTCGTCAGGGTTAACGCCTTTGTGCGGCTCTTTTCCGAATACACGTTTCACTGTTTCCTGAACCATCGGAATTCTTGTTGAACCTCCGACGAGAATTACTTCGTCAATTTCACTTATCGAATAACCTGAATCCTGAAGCGCTTTCTGGCACGGTCCTACAGTTCTTTCAACGAGGTCTGTTACCAGCGATTCGAATTTCGCTTTCGTTATTGTTTCAAGCAGAAACTTCGGCCCGTCAGCAGTTGCAGTAATGTACGGCAGGTTAACTTCTGTCTGCGCGCTTGATGACAATTGTTTCTTCGCGTTTTCAGCCGCTTCTTTCAGTCTCTGCAGAGCCATCGGATCTTTTCTTAAATCAATTCCTTCTTTCTTCTGGAATTCATCCGCGAGATAATCCATCAGCCTCTGGTCAAAATCATCGCCGCCAAGATGTCCGTCGCCGTTTGTTGACTTGACTTCAAAAACGCCTTCGCCGAGTTCAAGAATTGATATGTCAAAAGTACCGCCACCGAGGTCATACACCGCTATCTTGTGGTTCTTTTTCTTCTTATCGAGCCCGTATGCGAGAGCCGCCGCTGTCGGTTCATTAATAATTCTTTTAACATCGAGTCCCGCAATCTTACCCGCGTCCTTTGTTGCCTGGCGCTGCGCGTCGTTAAAATAAGCAGGTACGGTTATGATTGCTTCAGTTACAGTCTGTCCGAGATAATCTTCCGCAGTCTTTTTCATCTTCTGCAATACCATAGCCGATATTTCAGGCGGAGAGTAAATTCTCTTCTGGTTCGTACTCTTGTCTTCGACTTCAACGCGCGCTACATCATTGTCGCCTTTGATTACCTTGTACGGAACCTCGCCGATTTCCGTTCCGACTTCATGATACATCCTTCCCATGAACCTCTTGATTGAAAAGACAGTATTGGTCGGATTAGTGACCGCCTGCCTTTTTGCAGCATCTCCTACCAGGCGCTCGCCTGTTTTGGAAAATGCAACAACGGAAGGAGTTGTCCTCATTCCTTCAGAATTCGGTATTACTACTGGGTCATTGCCTTCCATAACGGCAACGCACGAGTTTGTAGTACCAAGGTCTATTCCAATTATTTTTCCCATTTTAATTTAAATCCTTTCTTTTTCATAAACAGAACCACCCGCGCGAACGGGCAGCCCTGTTTTAATTAGACGTCTTATTTTATGAAAGTTATCTTACCTCTATTTGTTTAACTACCGGTTTCGCTTCCTCAATTTTTGGCAGAGTGACCGTGAGCATTCCGTCTTTGAATTCTGCGCCGATATCTTCAATCTTTACGTCTTTCGACAGTGTGAAGGTTCTGCAGAACTCGCCGAATACTATTTCATTCATAATCAGGTTGCTTTCTTCGGTCTTGCTCTGAGCTTTCTTTTCGCCTTTGATTGAGAGCATGTTGTTTTCAACTTCAATCTTTACGTTCTCTTTCGGAACTCCGGGCATTTCAAGGTTAATGTAGAAATTATCCTTGTCTTCGGTTATCCTGGTCCTGGGCGTGAAGCTTGATGCATCGTAAACATCGCCCCTGAAGAAAGGTGAATCAAAGAAAGTCTTAAAGGCATCATTGATGATGTCTGAGTCGCGTTTAAATTTGATTAAGTTCATAATTTTACTCCTTTATTTTATTTTTATATTTATAATTTTTGTTTTATTATTACCCGTTTCACCGGGATACTTACTTAATTACATCATAGTATATTACAATACCCGTGCCACAACTAAAACAGCCAGTTTTAAAGGTTTTTAAATATTTTCATTGTATTTTATGTCAAATATTGGAAAAATCTGACTTAAAAATTGAAGTATAGTTCAATGTATTGAATTTATTGTCATCCCGGAATTTTGCTCCTTGAATTATAATTATCGATAGAATTTATCCCTTCAAATTGCAGCATAAATTCCGGAATCACCCAAAGGAGGTCGTATTGGCACATTTCGGGAGAGGAAAATAAAAAATCCGGTTGGCTTTTGCATCAACCGGATTGGTCTTAAATAAGAAAGGGTAATTCTTATTTTATCTCATCCATCTATTACAAACATAAGTACATTATAATTAATTGTCAAGAGAAAAATTGATAAAGTTATACTTTAAGTGTGCTTAATAAATATTGATTTTACAGTAGTATAGTTGAAGACATGAAAAATTTTTGAAAAAATTATGTAAGCGGCGAGTAAAAAAACAGAAAAAATCATTAAAAATATCCCCGATGAAACGGATTCCAGAATCCTGTATGAAAAATACAGTAATGACGAAAGTATTATGACGGATAATATTTTTTTAATTTCAAATTCTATCCTGTATATTTTCCGCATCCTGATATAAAGCAGTACAAGCATGAAGAGATATGTTGCCGCAGTCGATACTGCCGCGCCCTGCATGCCGTACAGCGGAATTAAAACGATGTTCAGTACTGCGTTCAGCAGTAATCCCAGAAGCGAGACCGTGAACAGCTCCCCTGTTTTGTCAGCATAAAACGGCGCAACGCTCAGGGCCGAATAAATTCCCGAGAAAAGATAAGCGAGAAGCACTACGGGAATTATCACAAGCCCGCCCTGATACCTCGGGTCAAGGATTGAAAATTTTCCGAATGAAAGTTTCACAATTGGTCCGGTGAAAAATGCAAAGAACAGGAAAAGCAAAAATCCCGCGAATACAAGGTACGTGAAAATATCCGATATGATTTTCCTGTTATCGGAATTCTTCTCGAGGTTAAGAAAATAAGGCGTCCAGGAAAACCTGAATGCTGAAATCAGCAGCGCCATCACTGACGCGAGGCGGTAATTCGCGCTGTAAATTCCCACTGTTTCTTCATTGAAAAAATATTTCAGGAAGAACCTGTCTGATACGTCAATCAGAAGTATGAAAACCCCGATGTACAGGAATTTATTCCCATACGCGGCAAGGCGTTTTGCGGTTTCCTTTGAAAACGTAAAAGCAAAATGCTTCCGCGTTACCCAGAATCCTGCGATGAAAGTGACTATAACAGACGCGATATAGGAATAGAATATTGCTTCTACTCCGAGTTTATAAAATGCAATCAGAATGATATTAAGCGACACGTTCACAAGCAATGATAACATCGTTAGGCAGAGATACTGCCTGGCTTTCAGTTCGGCTCTCAGAAGCAGCAGCGGAAACCTGAACAGCGAATCGGTAAAAAGCACGAGCGGAAATATTTTCATCAGCAGAAGCCCCTGCTCCCTGTTTTCATACTGTATCAGGTCTGTCAGGAAACCCGCAGAAAAATAAAGCGCGAGCGAAAGTATCAGCGATGTGAGTAAAAGCAGTATCAGCGTTGTGGAATAAATCTTCTTTTTTTCGTTATCATTTTTTCCGTCAATGAAAAATTTAATGAAAGACGTTTCAAGACCGTAAAGGTAAAAGAGTATGACGAACATCCACAATGACTGCGCTATGTTGAAACTGCCCAGGTCGGCGGGCGCGAAGTAAAAAGTATATAACGGCAGAAGCACGAATGAAACCGCCTTGTTTGCGAGAAGGCCGATTCCGTAAACCGCCGTTTGTGAAAACAGGTTCTTTAAATGATTATCGTTCATATCCCGTTCTCCGAGTATAATTGCTCTACCCTGCGGTTAACCGATTCAAATGAATGGTACTTCTCTGCCCAGGCCCTTCCCTTCTCAGAATAATTCTTTAGTGTGCTCCTGTTGCAGAGTAACTCCGTGAGTTTGTCTTTCAGTGAATCAATATTGCACGTTATAAACGGGTTCTCAGGCAGGAATTCCAGGTATTCATCATAAAATTCCGTTATAGTCGGAATTCCCATTGCAAGGTTCTCGATTGAATTCTTTCCGTATCCCGAGCCGCCGGATTCGCCTCCGACCTGGTCAATTGCAAGGTCGCATGTTCTCTTGAGTTTCAGCAGTTCATCTCTGTGCATGTGCTCGGCAAGTATTAATTCAAAATCATGCTTTGATTTCAGCCCTTCGATTATTTTGAGTATCTTGTCTGTTCCTTTGTAAAGGCGGTTTGTGGGCGAGTGTATAATCCTGAGTTTCTCATTTTCCGTATACCTGTATTCATGGCTGAAAACGTTAAACGGGAAGAAAAGGTAATGTATGTTCTTATGCAGTGACGTATGGTCGAATTCGACTGTCAGGTTAAGGCTGCTCATTTCGTCAAGTTCCCTGAACATTCCTCTTACCCTCAGGTCGCTTCCGTAATAACAGCAGACGATTTTTTTGCCTGCATTTCTCATTTCCTTCGCAAAACTCAAATCCCTGTATAAATCCATACCGCCGTCAAAGTGGTATATGTCAAAGTCTGTGAGCCCGTATTTATCAATAACGGATTCTATCAAACCTTTATTCCTGAAATCCCTGAATTTAAAATATATTTTTTCGGCAAAATTCTCCGGCTCGCAGTATTTTAAACCTTCGATTTTTGAATCGCGCCATTTCTTTGCAGTTTTACCTGCAGGGAGTCTTATTCCGAGCGATATATCTTCGGGAAAGTCGAGCGTATTGCCGAATACGGTAACAAGACGGGATTCATGCCCCGCATTTCTCTGCATCATCATGAAGTCATAAGGCATTCCTGCAAAATTCTGCGGAGCTATATGTAAGATTTTTCTACCCAATATTTAATAGCTTTGATATATTTCCGCTGAATATCAATTGCTTTTCTTCGTTTGAAATTTTAAGGCTTTCAACAATCGGTATGTACATCTGCGGAAGCCCGAGATTATAGTCGCTCCCGAATATTACTTTGTCTGCACCCGCTGTCTTAACAACCTCATTCACAAAATAGAATTCCCTCACGGATTCCGTTCCTAAAAAAACATTTTTAAGACCTTTATTGCGTATATCCTGCGCGCAGGAAGTGCATATTGACGGCTGGTCGCCGCCCAGATGCGCAAGTATAACATTTAATTTTTTTCTTTTACCTGCAAGTTCAAGCGGGAAATTATAACCTGCAATTTCCTTCCACCTTCCGCAGTGGACTATTACGGGAATGTTCTTTAATTCAGCAAAGTCAAAATATTTCTCATAAGATTTGTCAAGAACGTTTCTCCTCTGGAATGACGGATGAATTTTCAGCGCTTTAATGTAGCTTCCGTATTCCGAAATGAAATCATCAAGAGCTGTATCGTCGGGATTTATCCAGCACGCGAAATAAAACCTGAATTCTTCGCTGTGTTTTATAATCTCATTCAGCAGTTTCCCGTTCTCGAATGTATCGCACGGCAGCGCAACCGCCGAGTCTATTCCTGCGGATTTCATAACGCTGACAGCATCTTTCACGCTCGTTTCATAGTCAAGGAAAACGCTGCTCCATTTTCCTATATGGACATGCCCGTCAATTATTTTCATTATAAAATTCTCCTTATCAGAATCATTTTTCCATGTATTTTTTATACCATGCGAAAGATTTCACAATGCCTTCGTCGAGGCTGACCCTGGGTTTGAATCCCAGTATTTTCTCTGCCTTTTCTATGCTCGGAATGCGCAGTTCAACGTCAACATAATTTTTGGGAATGTATTTAATTTTCGATTTTGTTTTACAGAGAAGAAGGATTTTTTCCGCGAGAGACGTGATTGTAACTGTTCCTTTTGGATTGCCGATGTTGAATATCTCCCCTATTGCCTTTTTATTTTCAAGACAGAGCATTGTTCCGTCAATCATGTCGTCTATATAGCACCATGAGCGTATCTGGTCGCCTTCGCCGTGAATTTCAATGTCCTTGTTCCTTACAGCATTCTTTATGAATATCTGGATTGCGCCTTCGCCTATCTGCCCGGGTCCGTAAATATTGAACGGCCTGATTGAAACCGCGGGATATCCCCGCGTTTTGTAATAACTGTAAAGCAGGTGTTCGCCGGTTACCTTGCTGATTGAATACGTCCACCTTCCTTCTCCTACGGGCGCAAGTTTTGTCGTGGTTTTTTCGCTCGATTTATACGAATATGCGCCGAGCACTTCGCTCGTTGAGAAATTAATTACGCGTTCAAGTTTACTGCTGTACTTTTCAAGAGCTTTGACGAAGTTGAAAGTTCCGGTGATATTCACGTCCAGCGTATTAACCGGATTGTTTATAACCGTATCGACTCCCGCGATTGCCGCGAGGTGCACGGCAATCTGAGGTTTAAAATCTTCGGCTGTTCTTTTCAATTTACCTGCATCAAGGATGTCACCATTGACCACAGCAACGCTTTTACCGGTCTTTTTATACTTAAGGGAATCCCTTGCAAATATGTCATAGACGAGTATTTCATTATCCCTGCAAAGTACTTCTGCAAGCCGGCTTCCTATGAACCCTCCGCCTCCTGTTAGAAAGATCCTTTTGTTCTTTATCATATTATTTAAACCTTTTATAAATTAATGCTGTAAGTTTTCCTGAGATAACCGTCAGCCATAAATTTCTTTTTAAAATCGAAAAGTCCCTGCAGAAGAGTATTACCGACGTTGGAAGTGCCGATATCATAGAGGCGGAATTTATTCTGCTTTGACCATTCAATCGTTTTGTAAAGCAGGTAATCCGATACCCTGTCTTTCTTGTGCTCTTCATCAGCTGCAAGGTAAAAGTTCAAAACGACGTCATCCTTAACAAGAAACAAAGTACAGATGCCTGTAATTTCATCCCCTATCATCGTCCTGAAAAATTTAATTCTGTCAGGCAGGTTGTTCTTCAGGAATACAAGTTCTTCCAGTGTGTGAGTCGGCCTGACGTCCTTGAGTTTCCTGTTTTCAAATAGTATGCGGTAAAAATCAGAAAGTGAATCATTATCCGCATCTTCTTCTATGAGTTCAACCTTAATGTTCTTTTCTGATTTCTGAATCGAGCGTTTCTTTGGATTTTTCAGTTTCTCAAATTCAAAAAGATTAAGATCAACTATGTTCGTTATCGAGTATCTTGACACGTTGAACCCTTCAAGCAGCAATGCATATTCGTATTCTTCGTTGGGATTTTTAAGGTAAAGGCTCGGAGAGTTTCTTATCAGGCACCTGTTAAATCCGTTATTCTTCAGGTAATTCTTGAATTCGCTGACTGATTCTATATAATCAAATATCTTAACTTTATCCTTCCATAAAAATCCGCCGAAACTAACCCCGTCAGTGGACACGAACGTCTTTCCCTCATCGGTTAACCTTTCGTTGCCTGTCAGCAGAGCGGTTATTTTATTGTTCTTGCTGAATATAAGATGATGCCAGTTAATGTTCTTTTCAAATATATCATTATAAGCAAGGAACTTGTAATCATAGAACATATGGTAATTATGGGAAAGAAAATCCTTCCATTCAGTGCTTCTGTCAATATTTACCCTGGTTATTTCCAAATTTTCTTTCTGTAAAGTTCGTATCCCGGTGATTTCATAACAAGGACAAAATCCTTTGGAATAAATAGATCCGATTCGGGATATTCCGCCCTGTTAATTTTGTCCCTTTCCACTATTACGTTTGTCTTTTCGTCAACAGCAGAAAGTTTATTTCTGACGCTGTCAGTGCCGTTTTTCGTATCGAATAATATGAAATTGTATTTGCCGTTTTCCCACCCAATATCTATTCCGTCAAAGTAAAAACTGAACTGCGGGTTGTGCCTGTAATTTGAAGCCACATAAACAAGGTTTTTGTAACCGCTTTTTTCGATTTCCGACTTCACATCCCTTATCCTGAATGAATTTTCCCAGTAAGGGATTCTGAATGCAAAAAGAAGGTTTGCCAGTACAAAGAAAATTATTACAAATCCGCGAAAAAGGCTTGATAGGCTGTAGTTTTTCCTGTGATAATACAGCAGGAATGCTGCTGATATAACAAACCACGATATAGTAACAGCCGCAAATGTTAATGAATTCAGGTCCGGATGAAAACCGAGTTCTATTCTTGTATAATTCAGCACAGCCCAGAAGATGTTAAATGACAGGGCAAGCAAAAGAAGAAGTTTCTCAGCCGGTTTTTCCGAGTTAAGATTTTCAAGATATTTCCCGGCTATAATAACTCCGGGAACCAGTATGAGCAGGATGTAAACCTCGAGTTTGGTTTTAAACAGAGTAATAATAATAAATCCGATTAGAAACCATACCAGCAGAAAGACTTCTTTAACTTCGAGTTTTTTAAAATTAATCGTTTTGTTCAGTGCTCCGAAAATCACAAGAACTCCGTAAGGAAGTATTGTCATCAGGTAATTGATATGGTAAACATATCCCGACCCTTTTGTGTTCTGCTCCACTCCGAATAGCGCTCTCTCGTAAATGTGGTAATAGAAAAAGTAATCCGCGAGTTCCTTCCCGTATAGCGCAAACATATATATATGCCACGGAAGAGCTATCAGTGTGCCGATTGATGTCAGAACTATAAGGTCTTTTACTGAATAATTGATTTTTTTCCTGAGAACAAGAATTGTAAAAAAGATAACCATTGGTATCATGAAACCCACCAGTATCTTGACCATCAGGCACAAGCCGAGTACCACGCCTGCATAATAATTATATTTTTTATTTCCCGTGTCAATATACCTCAGGAACAGGTAAAAAGCCGCGAGTATAAGAAGCGTATAAGGAATATCAAACTGAAACCGCTTGGAAAATATATTGAAAATCATGTTGCTGCTGAATATTACTGCAGCAATAATACCCGCTCTCTGTGAGTATATATTCCTCCCGATTATAATC
>Ga0209450_10000582_pt1 | contig 18512 bp, 13 predicted proteins | sample FrelakmetLWP11LW_FD_187149 | JGI IMG/M metagenome (GOLD analysis project Ga0209450, IMG submission 187149) | Freshwater lake sediment microbial communities from the University of Notre Dame, USA, for methane emissions studies - LWP11 LW (SPAdes)... | ecosystem: Environmental > Aquatic >...
ATCTCGTGCCGGAGGGCCACTATTTCGTGATGGGCGACAACCGGGACAACAGCGCCGACAGCCGCTACTGGGGCTTCGTCAGCGACGCGGACCTGGTCGGCCGCGCGGTCATCGTCTGGTTCCATTTCAAGCGCTTCGGCGACGACTGGGGGCTGCGCGCCGATCGCATCGGGACGCCGGTCAGCTAGGGCCAGCCAGCAGAACGTCCCCTCAGGCCAGCCGGCTGGGCATCGTCACCAGCGCTACCCCGAGCAGCACCACCACCATGCCGACGACCTGCAGCGGCCCGAGCGCCTCGCCGAGCACTGCCCAGCCCAGCACCGTGGCCACGGCGGGATTGACGTAGGCGAAAGTGCCGACACGATCCGCCGGCACCCGCTTCAGCAGCCACGAATAGGCCGTGTAGGCTAGCGCCGAGCCGAACACGGCGAGGTAAGTCATCGCGAGCAGGCCGCCCGGGCTCCAGTGCCAGCGGGGCCATTCCCCGGTGCCGAACCCGGCCAGCAACAGCCACGCGCCGCCGAGGAGCATCATCACCGCATTGAAGGCGACCGGCCCGACGGCGAGCGCGGCGTCGCGGTACAGGATGGTGCCGACGGCCCAGGAGAAGCTGCCGAACAGGATCAACGCCTGCCAGCCCAGGTAGCCGGACGGCGCCGCCTCGCGCGGCCAGACGATCAGCGCGACGCCCGCGAAGCCGAGCAGCAGACCGAGCGAACCGCGCACGGTGAGCGAATGTCCCTTCGGCCCGAGGGCGCCCAGGGCCGTGATCCACAGCGCGGACCCTGCCGAGAGCAGCGCGCCCTCGTTCGAGGGGATGTGCTGCAGGGCAACCGTGCTCACGCCGTTGCTGAAGGTGATCATGAGCAGCGAGAACATCAGCATCATTCGCCACTCGCGCGCGCCCTGCGGAAAGCGCTCGCGCAACGCCAGGGCGACGACGGTCAGCAGCGCGCCCGCCATGAGGAAACGCGCGCCCGCGAACAGGAAGGGTGGCAGTTCGCGTACGCCGAGGCGGATGGCGAGGAACGTCGAGCCCCAGACGAGGTAGATCGTCGCGAAAGCGGCGACGATCTTCAGACCAGGCTGCGGGCCCTCCGGAGCGGAGGCGCTGTTCACGTGCGGCGCGTGCCCACCCGGTAGAGCATCACGGCCAGCCAGCCGACGATCGCGAGGCCGAGCCAGCCGCCGAACTGCAGGGCTGCGGGCAGCGCGATCACGTCGGCGCGGCCCGAGGTGACGATCGGGATGGCGATGAAGATGCCCATCAGCGCCTCGCCCGTGATCAGGCCCGCCGCGAACAGCATGCCGTTGCGCTTGGCGCGCTCGGCCTCGGGTGACTCGCCGTGCACGCCGAGCTTCTTCTCGACGAGCCACGCGAGCAGGCCGCCGGCGAAGATCGGTACCGCGAGCTCGAGCGGCAGGTAGATGCCGACCGCCACGGCGAGCACCGGCGCACGGAACTCGGAGCCGCGCCGCTTGAGCCACAGGTCCCAGGCAATGACCGCCACGCCGATCCCCGCGCCGATCGAGATCATGTCCCAGGGCAGGTGGCCGCCGAACATGCCCTTCGCCACGGACGCCATCAGGGTTGCCTGCGGTGCGATCAGCGGGTCCGGATGCTCGGCCGTCGGCACGCCGATGCCGTAGGCCTTGAGCAGCAGGTTGAGCACGGGCGCCATGACGAGCGCGCTCGAAGCTGCGCCGATCGCCAGCATCACCTGCTGTTTCCAGGGCGTGGCGCCGACGATGTAACCGCACTTGAGGTCCTGCAGGTTGTCGCCGCCGATGCAGGCCGCGCAGCACACCACGGCGCCGATCATGATCGCCGCGACCGGCCCGAGCGCCGCGCCCTTGCCCATCAGCAGCATCAGCACGAGGGACGCGAACAGGATGGTGCAGATGGTGATGCCGGAGACCGGATTGTTCGATGAGCCCACCAGGCCAGCCATGTAGGCCGAGACCGACACGAACAGGAATCCCGCCACGATCATGATGATGGTCATCGGCAGGCTGACGCCGATGTTGCCGACGATGGCCTGGTAGAGCGCGAACAGCGGCAGCGTGAACAGCAGCGTGCCTGCGAGGATCGCGTTCATCGGCAGGTCCCGCTCGGTGTGTGCTACGACGCGGCCGGCACCGGCGCGCGCGGCCGCGAGCCCGCTCCTGATGCCCGACAGCAGCGACTCGCGGATCGAGACCAGTGCCCACACCCCGCCCACTAGCATCGCGCCGACGCCGAGATAGCGGATCTGTGCCGACCAGATGGCGAACGCCGCGTCCTCGGCGCTGCCCGCGGCGACGGTGGCCGCAAGCTGCGGGTTGCCGTCGAGGAAGTACGCCGCGTAGAGCGGGATGGCGACGTTCCAGGAGATCATGCCGCCGATCAGCACCAGGATGCCGACGTTGAGCCCGACGATGTAGCCCACCCCGAGCAGCGCGGGCGACAGGTTGGTGCCGTAGTAGCCGAGCCACTTGCCCATCCAGCCGGACACGGACGCCACGTCGGGGAACAGCCGCAGGCCGCTCGCTGCCGCGAGCTTGGCGAAGCCGCCGCCGAGTGCGGACAGCCCAAGGATCTTCACGCCCGCGGCCGGGTTCTCGCCGGTCCTGAGGACCTCCGCCGCGGCCTTGCCCTCGGGGAAGGCGAGGCCCTGGTCCACGATCAGCGCGCGGCGCAGCGGCACGGAGAAGAACACACCGAGGATGCCGCCGAGACCGGCGATGGCGAGCACCCACAGGTACCGGAAGTCCACCCAGTGGCCGAGGATCACGAGCGCCGGGATGGTGAAGATCACGCCCGAGGCGATGGACGAGCCGGCGGATGCGCCGGTCTGTACGATGTTGTTCTCCAGGATCGTGCCGCCGCCGAGTACCCGCAGCACCGCCATGGAAACCACCGCGGCCGGGATCGCCGAGGCGATGGTCATGCCCGCAAACAGGCCGAGGTAGGTGTTGGCGGCCGCGAGGATCATGGCGAGCACCACCGCCAGCACGACGGCGCGGACGGTCAGCTGCGGCGGGGAGACGGTGGCGTTCATGGCGTTCTTCCGGGCGCGAAGTCCCGGCATTGGAAGTCAGAACGACCCCGGTGGCAAGTGCGCGCCGAATGCGCCGCTGGCCCAGCCGCGCGCGATCCTATTGTGGTACCGACTCCGGGGCCAGTACCCTGCGACACCGCGGGGCGTCGCCACCACGGGAACGAACGAGCAAGGACGATGGTCGGCGCACAATTGAAGAGGCTGTTCAACGAACTGCGGCGGCGCCGGATCTTCGGAGCCGTCGCGGCGTATTCGCTGGCGGCCTGGTTCCTGATCGAGGTCGCCTCCGTGGTGCTGTCGGCCTTCGACGCTCCGCCGTGGATGCTGCGCGCGTTCATCATCGCGGCCGTCGTCGGGGCGCCGGTGGCCATGCTGGTGGCGTGGGTCTTCGACCTCACGCCGCGTGGTTTCGTGCGCACCGAGGAGCTGCCGGACCCGGCAGCAGCAGCGCCGGCGGCGGCGCCGGCACCGCAGGCGCCGCCGGGCGGGAGCGCGCCGCAGGCTGATGCGCTGCCGGCCCGACCCGCCGCAGGCCCCGAGCGTCGCCAGGTGACGGTGCTGTATGCCGCTGTCCGCGTGCGGCCGCGGGATGGCACGGAATTCGATCCGGAGATCGAGCGCGAGGCCGTGCCCCTGGCGCGCAAGGCATGCATCGAGGCCGCGAGGAGCTATGCGGGGCGGCCCGGAGCCGCGATCGGCAACGACATCGTCGTCTATTTCGGCATTCCCCGCGCGCACGGGGACGATGCTGACCGTGGCGTGCGCGCGGGTCTCGCGATGATCGACGCCATCGCGGGCCTGAACCGCGACGCGGCGGCGGGCCCCGACGTCCGCCTGGAAGTCCGCATCACCATGCACACGGGCATGGTCGTCGCCGAGGACGCCGGCGCGGCGTCCGCCGACGCACCCGTCACCATGACCGGGGAGGCGGTCAACTGGCCGGCGGCCATGCAGGCTCACGCCGGCCCCAGTCAGTTGCTCGTGACTGCCGCGACGCTGAGGTTGCTCGGCGGCCAGGCGGAGGCGGAGGACCTCGGCGAGCGCGCACTGGGTGACCGTGCGGTCACGCGCCTTCACCGCATCGCGGCCCTGCGGGCGCGCGAGGCCAGGCAGGCCCTCGAGGCGGGAGTCACGCTCGTCGGGCGGGAGCGGGAAATCGCGCTGCTCGAGGAGAAGTGGACGCGCTCCCGCGCGGGCGCGGGGCAGGCCGTATTCGTGAGCGGCGAGCCGGGCATCGGCAAGTCGCGCCTCGTGCAGAGCGTCGAGGGCGTGGTGGATCGCGCCGCAGGCGCCCGGGTGCTCACGGCACAGTGTTCCCCGTACCACCAGGAGCGCTCGCTGTTCCCAATCGCCGGCATGGTGCAGCGTGACCTGGTGGCGCTCGAGCCCGACAGGAGCGACCCCGAGCGGATCGAAGCCCTGGAGCGACTGCTGCGCGAGCGCGGCTGGAGCCTCGAGGAGACCATGCCGCTGCTCGGCCCGCTGCTGTCGCTCAACGTGAGCTATCCGCCGCTGCAGCTCGCCCCCGAGCGCCAGCAGCAGCTCCTGCTCGAGCACCTCGTGGCGCTGCTGCTCGAGACGGCCGAGGTGTCGCCGGTGCTGCTGGTCGTCGAGGACCTGCACTGGGCCGACGACGGCACGCTGCGGCTGATCGGGATGCTGATCGACCAGCTGCCGACCTCGCGCATCCTGATGCTGCTCACGCACCGGCCGGAGTTCGTGCCGACCTGGGGCGCCCGCACGCACGTGAGCCAGCTGGCGATGGACCGGCTGCCGGAGCGGGAGGCGGAACGCATCGTGGCGCGGGTCGCGAGCGGCAGCGACCTGCCGCCGCAGGTCGTGCGCAGGATCATCGAGCGCGCCGACGGCGTGCCGCTGTTCGTCGAGGAACTGACCAAGGCGCTGCTCGAGGCCGGTGCGGCTGCGGCCGACGCCGGGGCCGCCGAGATCATCATCCCGGCCACGCTGCAGGATTCGCTCGCGGCGCGCCTCGACCGACTCGGTGCCGCGAAGCGGCTCGCCCAGATCGCAGCGACGATCGGCCGGGAGTTCTCACGCCCGCTGCTGGCCGCAGTCGCCGATCTCGACGACGCCAGCCTCGACCAGCAGCTCGACTTGCTCGTCGACGGCGAATTCGTCCACCGCCGCGGCGTTGGCCCGCGGGCCCGCTTCGTCTTCAAGCACGCCCTGATCCAGGACGCGGCCTACGGCACCCTGCTGAAGGCCAGCCGCCGCGACTATCACGGCCGGATCGCCCAGGCGCTGGTCGCCGGTTTCCCCCAGGTCTGCGAGGCGCAGCCCGAGCTCGTGGCCCTGCATTTCGCCGAGGCCGCGATGTACGAGCAGGCCGTGACCTATGGCATCGCTGCAGCACAGAACGCGGCCCGGCGTTCGGCCAACGGCGAGGCGGTCCAGCACATGCGCCGCTGCCTGCAGGCGCTCGAGCGCCTGCCGGCGGGCCTGGCGCGGAACCGCAGCGAACTCGGCGTACAGATGATGCTGATGCCGGCGCTGGTGGCCACCCGGGGCTATGGTGCGCAGGAACTCGAGCAGACCTGCAGCCGTGCGCTGGAGCTGTGCGGCGTGGTCGGCGACGCGCCGGAGCAGGTGTTCGCCGTCTTCGGGCTGTGGATGTTCCACGTCGTCCGCGCGAACCACGGGCGGTCCGTGGAACTCGCGCGCAAGTTCCGCGAGCTGGCGACGGCCTCCGGCGACGACCACCTGCTGGTCGAGGCCGACCTGATCATGGGCATCGCGCACTTCTTCATCGCGGATTTCACCACCTCCTTGCGACATTTCGCCGACTGCGGCCGCCGCTACGACCGGGAGCGTCACCGGGACCACGCGTTCCGTTTCGGGCAGGACCCGCAGACCATCGCCTGGAGCTACCAGTCCTGGATCCACTGGCTGCAGGGCGATGAGGCGGAGGCGCTGCGCCTGAGCCGCGCGGCGGTCGACTACGCGCGGCGGCTGGAGCACCCGCTCACGCTGTCCTTCGCGCTGTCCTTCGCGGCGTGGCTGCGCGTCTACCAGCGCGAGGCCACCGAGGCCCGTGCCCTCACCGACGAGGTCCTCGAACTCTGTACGCTGTACGGCATCGAAGTGTTCCTCGCTCACGGCCGGGTGCTCGACGCCTGGCTGAAGTGCGACAGCGAGGGCGGCGTGGCGGCGCTGGAGGAAATGTCGGCCGCGATCGGCTACTTCCGGTCACTCGGCGCGAGGTGCTTCCTGCCGCTGTGGGAGGCCAGGCGCACGCTGGTCGCGGTGGCCGTGGGCGACCGCGCCAGCGCCGAGGAAGCGCTCGGCTGCGCCATCGCCGACCGCGATGGGAGCGGCGAAGTCTGGGCCGAGTCCGAGGTCGAGCGCGCCCGGGCCTCGGTGCTTTCGCTGCAGGGTGCCGCCGCAGCCGAGGTCGAGGGTGCGTTGCAGGCGGCGATCGGGATGGCGGATCGCCGCGGCACGCCGGCGTGGCGGCGTTGCGCCGAGCAGACGCTCCAGGAATTCCAGCAACTATACGCAACGCAGGGGACATGACCATGAGCACGACGACGGGTGACGGCGATTTTCAGCTTTTCTACGGGCGCCGGACGCAGACGCTCGACCATCCCTACGAGGCGAGCGAGTTCCTCTACCCCCACGACGCGCCGTGGCCGGAGGCCTCGTTCGACTACCCCTATGGCCAGGCCCCGCAGGTGATGAACATCCCGGCGGAGGAGATGGACGACTGGTCCGCGACCATCGGCAGGTACTACAAGGAGAACGCGGTGGGCAGCGTGACCCATCCGACGCCCTTCGGCGTGGCGTCGTTGAAATTTGCGCGCGCCAACTTCTTCGACAACGGCATGTCGGGCTACGCGCCGCTCAGCGATGAAGATTTCGTCGAGCTGATCTGCGAAGGCCTGTACAGCAAGTTCCTCAGCCCGCTCGACCCGCAGGACGAGGCGCTGTTCGACCTGCCGAACGTGCTCGCGGACCATTCCGACGGCTACGAATACTTCAAGTCCGACTACCGCTGCATGTCGGTCGTGCAGAAGACGTGGCCGGGCGAGCACGCGCTGCCGTCCGTCGCAGTCGTGCGGCGGCGCCGCGACCTGCCCAGGGACCGCAAGTACGCCCACCAGGGCGCCTACGAGCTGGTCGCGGTGGCCATCGGCCGGCAGCGCGAGCCGGGCGGACCGTACGAGTTCACGCGCGACCTCGTGTTCAACTGCCGGGACCACAAGCAGCACGCCGCCTGGTGGCTCGCGAAGTACTTCGTGCTGCAGGGCGCGATCCACCGCATCAACCTGATCGACCACGTGAAGGTGCACTTCCCGCCCGACACCATCAATGCGGTCACCAAGTCGGTGCTGCCCCGCTGGCACCTGCTGCAGCAGCTGCTGCTGCCGCACTTCCGCCTGACGCTGCCGGTCAACAACGCGGTGCTCGAAGGCGATCGCTCGCTGATCAACCGCGACACCTGGTATCCGTGGAGCCCGTTCGTCGCCAAGGGCTACGAGATCCGCAAGCTGTTCCCGTTCGCGTGGGCCGGAGCGCGCTACTACGGGGACGAGAAGAATTCCTCCTACCCGGCGTTCCGCTACAGCCTCGACCCGGTGTCGAGCCCGGATCCGGACGATCCGGCGCGCAAGCTGCCGAACTTCATCGGCATGGACTGCTCGCGCTACGGCGCATTCCTGCTCAGCTACTACGAACCCGTGCTCGAGTTCACGCGGGCCGTGATCGGCACGCTGCCCGATCCGCCCGCCGATCCGCGCAATCACGAGGACCTGCAGTGGCTCGAAGTGCAGCGCTGGGCGCACGAAATCTCGCTCATGCTGCCTGGTTTCCCGGACGAGGACGCCATCTGCAGCAAGGAGACGCTCGCGCGGGTGTGCGCCATGATCATCTGGAATGCCGCCGTGGTGCATTCGTCCGACCACACCACGCTGCACAAGATGATGAACGAGAAGCCGGTGCCGTTCGTGATCCGGGTGATGCCGCCGCTCGGTCTCGATGATCCCGGCAAGGCGGACGTCGCGGCGGCGCTCGGCACCGACGGCCAGGAGCACCTCGCCGGCCTCTTGCACGGGTTTATCGACAAGGTCAAGCAGCAGGGGCTCACCACCGCCCTCGTCGGCCACGAAGTCGAAGGCCTCGCCGACCTGATCGGCGGCCTCAAGGCGCGCGGCGGGACCATACCGCTGTGCCATCCCACCGATCTCATGTACGCGCGCATGGCGGACCTGCTGTTCTATCGGCCGCACAACACGACGTTGCTGTACGACTGCCCCTACGCGTTCGAGCAGGATCCGGAGCCGCAGGACGAGAAGGCGTGGCAGGAATGGCGGCGGCCGTTCCCCGGCAGCGCGCAGCGCGAGAAACTGCGTGCCATACGCGCAGCCTTCCAGCGCGCGCTCGACGCGGTGAACCAGCGTTACTACCGCCCGGACGGCACGCCGGTCGAACCGCCGCCCGCCAATTCCAACGAGCACGCGGACACCGACGACGCGATGCTCCGGCTGAACTTCTTCGCGTTCCCCAAGCTGCGGCCGGGCACCGCCGAGGAGCAGAGCGAAGACGTCAAGCAGATGCTGCGGCGGGAGGCTTGCCTGGGCGCGGGCGTGCAGTACTGAGGCTGGCCGCTGCGCGCTCGGCCGGCGTACGCAGGCCGAGCGACCAGCGGCAGGCTGCGATGAAGGTGCGCGGCCCGAACAGCGCGCCCGGCCGCCTGAGGAAGTGCAGGACCTCCAGGAAGCGGCGCAGCGCGTGGGGGTCGCAGGCACAGAGTTCCAGGACCTGCCGGTTGTACCAGCCGAACACCCCGAGGCCCGGTGGCCGCCGACCCTGCGCCTGCGGGAACAGCAGGTCGGTGGCGGTCGCGACCAGCCAGGCGTCGCCAACGACGGCAGACGCCTTCCCGAAGTACCGCCGCGCGAACTTCGCGTCCAGCGGACCGTCCGAGCCGCGCGCCCGCAGGCAGCGGTCGAGCGCCTCTGCTTCCAGGGCGCATACCGTCACACCCTGGCCGTAGAGCGGGTTGAACGCGCACATCGCGTCCCCGATCACGACCAAGCCCGCGGGCAGCTGGTCCAGTGCCTCGTAGTGGCGGCGAACTTCGTGGGCGAACCCGTAGACCGCAATCGGCGAGAGCGGCTGCGCCTCGCAGATCGCCTGGTACAGGTCGGGTCGATCAAGGCCCCTGGCGAAGTCGAGGAATCCCTGCTCGTCGCCGCCCGGATGGTCGCCCAGGCACCCCGACAGCGTGACGATCCAGCGGTTGCCCTCGATGGGAAAGATCACGCCCGCGCGCCGCGCATCCGGCGGGCCGCCGTAGATCGCCATGACCTGCCAGTCGCGCTGGGCGTGCGCCGGGATCTCGTACAGCCGGCTGGCGTACTTCAGGTCGATGCCGACCCGTGACTCGCGTGGGGGCGCGAAGCCCTGTGCCTCCAGCCAGGCCGGCGTGCGACTCCCGCGGCCGCTCGCGTCTACGACCAGCTCCGCCGCGATGTCCTGCGAAGGGGCCTCATCGCCACCCATGCGCACCGTGACACCGCCGATGCGTCGACCGGCGTCCGTGGCGAGCGGGCCGATCACCGTCGCTTCGCTCACCAGCCGGACGTTGCCCAGCGCCAGCACGCGCTCCCGGATGCGGTGCTCGAGCAGGGGACGACTCTGGGAATGCATCACCAGGCCGGTCGCCGCGCGCAGTTTCCAGACGCCGCGATGGAACCAGCACATGTCGCGCGAGTTGTCGAACGCGATCGCGCCGCGCGCCTGCATCTCCTCCCACAGTCCCGGCAGCAGGCGCTCGATGGCGCCCGCGCCACCCGACCAGATGACGTGGATGTGGTTGCCCTGCGGGACGGATTTGCGCGCGGCCTCGGGCCCGGGCAGCGCATCCTTCTCGAGGACGGTGACCCGCTCGAAGTGGCCGCTCAGGACCCGCGCCGCGAGCAGCCCCGCGATGCTGGCACCGATGACGACCGCGTGACGTTCCATCTCACCAGCCGCACTGCTGGCCCTGGTTCTGCTCCTTGAGCCAGCCGCGCAGCGGCGCGAAGTACTCGAGGATCGCCGCCGCGTCCATCTGCCGCGTCCCCGCGAGCTCGTCGAGCGTGTCCTGCCACGGCTGGCTCGCGCCCTTGGCGAGCATTGCGCCGAACTTGCGCCCGGCCGTCTCGTTGCCGTAGATCGAGCACTCCGACAGCGGGCCCTTGAAGCCCGCCGCATCGCACAAGGCCTTCTGGAACTGGAACTGGATGATGAACGACAGGAAGTACCGGGTGTAGGGGACGTTGCCGGGCACGTGGTACTTGGCACCCGGGTCGAAGTCGGCCTCGCTGCGCGCGACCGGGGGCGCTACACCCTGGTACTGCTCGCGGAGCTTCCACCACGCGGCGTTGTAGTTCTGCGGCGTGACCGCGCCCGAGAACACCTGCCAGCGCCACTCGTCGATCAGCTTGCCGAAGGGCAGGAAGGCGATCTTTTCGAGCGCCATCTTCATCTGCTGGTTGATGACCGCCTCGTGGCTCGGCTTCGCGGCCGGCACCAGGCCGACCTGCGCGAGGTACGCGGGCGTCATCGAGAGATTGACCGTGTCGCCCACGGCCTCGTGGAAACCGTCGTGCGCGCCGTTCTGGAACAGGTACGGCTGGTCCTGGTACCAGAGGTAGTAGTAGACGTGGCCGAGCTCGTGGTAGATCGTGCGCAGCTCCTCGTAGGTCGGCCGGATGCATTGCTTGATGCGCACGTCCTGCTTGCCGTCCATGTGCCAGGCGCTGGCGTGGCACTGCACGTCCCGGTCGCGCGGCTGCGTGAGCATCGAGCGCTCCCAGAAGGTCTGCGGCAGCGCCGGGAACGCGATCGACTTGTAGAACGTCTCGGCCGATTGGGTCATGCGGACCGCGTCGTAGCCCTGCTTTGCCAGGCCGGCGTCCACGTCGAGCGCGCTCACCCCGGGGTACGGCTCAAGCAGGTCGTACACCGCGTCCCACTGCTGCGCCCACATGTTGCCGAGCAGGTGCGCGGGAATCGGCTTGCCGGCCGGCACCTTGTCGGTGCCGTATTTCTGCGCGAGCTTGCCGCGCGCGTAGCAGTGCAGCTCCTTGTAGAGCGGCTCGACCTGCCGGTAGAGGCGCGCGGCTTCCGCGGCGAAATCGTCCGCGGGCATGTCGTAGTTGGAGCGCCACATCGCGCCGAGGTCCGTGAAGCCCAGCGTTCGCGCGCCCTCGTTGGCGAGCGTGGTGTAGCGCTCGAAGTCGGAACGCAGCGGACGCGCGGCGTCGTGCCAGCCCCGCCACGCCTCGAGCAGCTCGCCGTAGTCGCGGCTCTCCTCGAGCACCGCCTTCAGCTGCACTTCGTCGCGACAGGACTCGGGGCCCTGCGGGCAGTACTTCGCCGAACCGTACTTGGCCTCCATGCGGGCCAGCAGCGTGGCGAGCTCGGCGCGCTTGGCGGGGTCGTCCGGCGCCGGCGCCGACACGTTCAGCTTCAGCAGGTCCAGGGCGCGCCGCGAGGCCGGGCTCATCGGCTGGCCCTCGAACGCCCTGGCCTCCTCGACCGCACGGCTGAAGGCGGTCAGCCAGCGCTCGGTGGCGCGCGCATTGAGCAGTTGCGTGTCCACGTTGATGTAGGTCGCCTGTGTCCAGCCGGCGGCGTTACCCTCCAGCCAGAGGTCGGCAAACTCACGGTTGATGCGCGCGACGAACTCGTCGGCGGTCTCAGCGGACGCGGTGGCGGCCGGAACTGTGACGAAGGCGGCGATGGCGGCCGCGGCGGCGCAGCGGCGGGCCCGGCGAATGGCGTCTCGGATCATGCGAACTCCTGCAAAGAGGGCGCGAGGCGGCCGGGGCCGCCCCGCTGCCGTGGGTCTCAGGCGTGCTTGACGTCTTCGGCGCCGTGCATCCATCGCACCAGCGTCCCGGAGAGCAGCCACAGCACGACCGCGAACACGAACAGGGTGATGGCGAGGCCACCGAAGATGGACAGCTCGCCGAAGTGCTCGGCGTACGAGCCGATGATGCCGGCGAGCCAGTTGGCGACGAAGTTGATCAGGAACCACACGCCCATCATCAGCGAGGCGAGGCGCAAGGGCGCGAGCTTGGTGACCATCGACAGGCCCACCGGCGAGATGCACAGCTCGCCCGTGGTGTGGAAGAAGTAGGCGATCACCAGCCAGGACATCGCCGCCTTGCTGCCGTCGGCGGATTCGAGCGCCGCCGCCACCATGGCGAGGAAGCCGATGCCGGTGAGCACCAGGCCGAGCACCATCTTGCGCGGCGTCGAGGGATTGCGCCCGAGCGTGCCGAGCTTGCCCCACATCGCGGAGAAAATCGGCGCCAGCACGACGATGAACAGCGGGTTCAGCGACTGGAACCAGCCGGCGGGCACCTCGAAGGCGCCGACCATGCGGTCGGTCTTTTCGTTGGCGTAGATGTTCATCAGGCCGCCGGCCTGTTCGAACGCGGCCCAGAACAGCACCACGAATACGAACAGCATGAAGATCACGCGCAGGCGGTCCACTTCGTCGGCCGTGAGCGCCGCGTGCTTGCCGCCCGACTGCGCGAGGGAGCGCTTGGCGGCCGGTACGGTGCCGATCTCGCCGAGGTAACGCCGGGCGAAGACGAGCTGGATGATGACCGACAGCACCATGCCGACGCCGGCGGCGAAATAACCGTAGCGCCAGCCGAGTTCGGGGTTCTCGCCCAGGGTCGAGCAGACCAGCGGCGCGAGGAAGGCGCCGGCGTTGATGCCCATGTAGAAGATCGTGAAGGCGCCGTCGCGGCGCGCGTCGCCTTCCTCGTACAGGTCGCCGACCATGGTCGAGATGTTCGGCTTGAAGAAGCCGTTGCCCAGCACCAGGATCACGAGGCCGACGTAGAACAGGTCGAGGTTGCCGGGAATGGCGGCGGCGAGCGTGAACTGGCCGAGTGCCATGAGCACGCCGCCGATGATCACGGACTTGCGCTGGCCGAGGTAGTTGTCGGCGAGCCAGCCGCCGATCAGCGGCGTGAAGTACACGAAGCCGGTAAACAACCCGTAGAGCTTTAGCGCCTCGGACTGCGACCAGCCGAAGCCGGGGTTGGCCACCTCGACGCTCGCGATCAGCGACAGCACCAGCAGCGCGCGCATGCCGTAGTAGCTGAAGCGCTCCCACATCTCGGTGGCGAACAGCAGGAAGAGGCCTTTCGGGTGGCCGAGCCAGGTCTCCCGCGTGACTGCGGGCAGGGCAGTGCTGGACATTGGTTTTTGCTTCTGTTTCAGGTGTTTGCGCGCAGGCGCGCGAGGGCCGCAAGTCTCCGCCATCTGGCGGTGCCAGCGCAACAAGAACGGGCGGTCTAGCGCACGCCGCCGGCCAGGCGCTGCACGCGCTTCGCGATCGCCAGGAGCACCGCGCCGCAGACAAGCGCGAACAGCGCGACGTCGAGGTACTGGCCGGGCATGGCTGCGATGTTGCTCGCATCGAATTCGCCCGCGATCAGGCCGGCCAGCAGCAGGCCGAGCGACGTGGCCAGGAACCACAGGCCCATCATCTGCCCGACGAACCGCGGGGGCGCCAGCTTGGTGACCGAGCTCAGGCCGACCGGGCTCAGGCACAGCTCCCCGAAGCAGTGCAGCAGGTAGGCCATCAGCAGCCACTCCGGGCCGGCGAGGCGGCCGGAGGCCACCAGGGTGGCCGCGCCCACCATCACCAGAAACCCGATGCCGAGCAGGATCAGGCCCAGCGCGAACTTGACGGGTGCCGACGGGTCGAGGTTGCGGCGCCCGAGCCAGATCCACAGTGCAGAGAACATCGGCGCGAAGATCAGGATGTACAGCGCGCCCGGCGCCTGGAACCAGCCGGCGGGGATCTCGAAGCTGCCGACCATGCGGTCGGTGAATCGCTCGGCGAACAGGTTGAGCGACGAGCCGGCCTGCTCGTACCCGGCCCAGAACAGCGCCGCCGCGACGAACAGCGCCAGCACGACGAGCACGCGCCTGCGCTCGACGCGGTCGAGGCCCGCGAGGAACAGCAGGTAGGCAAAGAAACCCACCGTGATGGCGACGATGACGCCGACCGACAGTCGTGCGACTTGCAGCGGGTCGAACGGAACGATGCCGGCTGCGATCAGCACGAACAGCCCGACGATGGCCCCGGCGCCGGCCCAGACGATATGCCAGCGACGGCGGTCTGCAGCCAGTCCGTGCGGGTCGCTCGGTCGCGTCCGCCGGCCCGCGTCGCCCAGATGGTGCCTCGTCGCCTGGAATTGCAACAGCCCCAGTGCCATCCCGACCGCAGCGCCGGCGAAGCCCGCGCGCCAGCCGAATTCCTGCGCGAGCCAGGGTGTGGCCAGCGATCCGAGCAGCGCGCCCACGTTGATGCCGAGGTAGAACAGCGTGAAGCCTGCGTCCCGGCGCGCACCGCCCTCAGGATAGAGCTGCGCCACCATCGCACTGATGTTCGGCTTCAGCAGGCCGACGCCCAGCACGATCAGCAGGCATCCGGCGTAGAACGCCACGACGCCGACCGGCAGCGCGAGCAGGACGTTGCCGGCCAGCATCAGCACGGCTCCCCAGAACACGGCGTGCTGCGCGCCGAGCAGCCGGTCGGCGATCCAGCCACCGGGCAACGCCACCAGGTAGGTCGCGGTCGTGTACAGGCCGTACACCGCCGCCGCCATGCGGTCGTCGAGCCCGAAGCCGCCGCGATCGACGGCGTCCACCAGGAACAGGATCAGGATGCCGCGCATCCCGTAGTACGTGAAGCGCTCCCACATCTCCGTCATGAAGAGCGTGGCGAGGCCCCGCGGATGGCCAAACCACGTGGCGTTCAGCGCACGCCCCCCATCCAGCGCATGATGCGCGGGCTCAGGACCAGCAGCAGCAGGCCGACGCCACAGCCGTACATCACGATGAACAGGAAGCGCCCCGGCATGGCCGCGAGATTGTTCGGGTCGAAACTGCCGGCGATCAGCCCGGCGGTCAGCTTGCCGAGCGAACTGGCGAGGAACCACACGCCCATCATCTGGCCGACGAAGCGCGCCGGTGCGAGTTTGGTGACCGTCGAGAGCCCCACCGGGCTCAGGCACAACTCGCCGAAGGTGTGCACGAGGTAGGTGAGCACCAGGAAATACGCCGGCGACTGCGCGCCGCCCGCGACCAGGGTCGCTGCCTTGACCATGAACAGGAAGCCGAGTCCCATCAGGATCAGCCCGAACGCGAACTTGAACGGCGCCGCCGGGTCGAGGTTGCGACGCGCCAGCCGCACCCAGAGCGCCGAGAACACCGGCGCGAACAGGATCACGAACGCCGGCTGCACCGACTGGAACCAGCCTGCGGGAATCTCGAACCCGCCGACCACACGGTCGGTGTAGCGCTTGGCGAACAGGTTCATCGAAGAGCCCGCCTGCTCGAAGCCCGACCAGAAGAGCGCGCAGGCCACGAACATCACCAGCACCACCTGCACGCGGCGGCGCTCCGTCGTGTCGAGTCCCGCGCCGAGGAACAGGTAGAGGAAGTACGTGGCGGCCATGCCGACCAGCACGTAGGCGGCGCTCTTCGCAAGCGGCGCCGGGCTCACCACGATCGTGCCGCTGAGGAGCAGCAGCGCCAGCACGCCGAGTGCGGCGACCGCGATGCCGAGCGCCCGCCAGTCTCGCTTCAGGCCTGCGCCTCCGTCGGGTCGATTGGGATGCGCCCCGGCGCCGCCGAGCCGTGCGCGCGACAGCCAGAACTGCAGCAGCCCGAGCGGCATGCCGACCGCCGCGGCCAGGAAGCCGATGCGCCAGCCGTAGCGCAGCGCCAGCCAGCCCGCGATCAGCGGACCGATGAACGCACCCAGGTTGATGCCCATGTAGAAGATCGTGAATCCCGCGTCGCGCCGCGCACCGCCCTCGGGGTACAGCTCGGCCACCAGCGTGGAGATGTTGGGCTTCAGCAGCCCGACGCCGAGGATGATCACGGTGAGCCCGGCGAAGAACAGCGCAGGGGACCCCGGAATCGCGAGCATCAGGTTGCCGAGCGTCATGAGCGTGCCGCCCGCGAGCACGGCGCGCTGCGCGCCGATCAGCCGGTCGGCGATCCAGCCGCCCGGCAGCGCGGCCATGAACACCGCGGCGGTGTACAGGCCGTAGATCGCCGTTGCGGTCTTGTCGTCGAGCCCGTAGCCGCCGTTCGAGACCGCGTCCACGAGGAACAGCACGAGCAGGGCGCGCATGCCGTAGAAGGTGAAGCGCTCCCACATCTCCGTGAAGAAGAGCGTGGCGAGGGCGGGCGGGTGGCCGAAGAAGCCGTTGCGCGAATCACTCACCGGGTTGCGCCGCCTCGTGCTGGGCCTTGTCGGCGGCGCGCCGCTTGCCGAGGAACGACGACAGCACGATGCCGAACTCGTACAGTATGTACATCGGCACCGCCATGAACGTCTGCGAGATCGCGTCGGGCGGAGTGAGGAACGCGGCCACCACGAAGATGCCGAGCACCACGTAGCCGCGGTGCTTGCGCAGTGATTCGACCTTGACGAGGCCCGTGGCGACCAGCAGCACGATCGCCACCGGCATCTCGAACGCGATGCCGAACGCGAAGAACAGCAGCAGGGCGAAATCGAGGTAGTTCGCCATGTCGGTCATCATCCGCACGCCCTCCGGGGCGGTGGCGGTGAGGAACGCGAACATCAGCGGAAAGACGATGAAATAGGCGAACGCGACGCCCACGTAGAACAGGATGACGCTCGAGGCGAACAGCGGCAGCGCGAAGCGCTTCTCGTGGCGGTAGAGGCCGGGCGCCACGAACGCCCAGATCTGGTACAGGATGTAGGGCATCGCGACGAAGATGCCGCCGATCAGCGCCAACTTGAGCGGCGTCATGAACGGCGACACGACGCTCGTGGCGATGATCGACGTGCCCTCGGGCAGCTTCTCGATCAGCGGATGCGCGATCAGCGTGAACAGCCGGTTGGAGAACAGCGCGAGCGGGACGAAGCAGATCGCCACTGCGATCACGGCGCGCAACAACCGCGTCCGCAGTTCCAGCAGGTGCGAGATCAGCGTGCCTTCGGCGAGGTTCTCCGGGTCACGCGGGCTTTGACTCATCGGTCGCGTCCAGCGTGTCGGCAGGGGTGGTGTCGGTCGCGGCGGCCGGCGGCGGCGCCTGCTCCCCGGTCGCCGCGGCGGGCTTGGCGGCTGGGTTGGTCGGGCTATGGATGGTCTGCGTCTCGCGAATCGTCTCTTCCAGGGGCTTGCGCAGGTCGTCCAGCGGGTTGCGCAGGTCGTTGAACGTGCTGGCTTCCTGCTCGAGCTGGCCCTTCAGCTGGCGCGCCATCGCCCGGGCCTTGCCCGCCCAGCGGCCGACGTCGGCGGCCAGCTTCGGCAGGCGCGCCGGCCCGAGGACCAGCAGCGCGATGCCGAGGATCAGCACGATCTCGGTGAAGCCGACCTCGAACATCGGGCGTCAGGCGGCCGGCTTGCTGTCGGACTTGCTGGCGTCCGAGCGCTCCTTGAAGTCCGCGTCCTTGTTGCTCTGGTCGTTCAGCTGCCTGGTCGTCTCGTCGTCGCCCTCGTTCATCGACTTCTTGAAGCCGCGCACGGCTGCGCCGAGGTCGGAACCGACGTTACGCAACTTCTTGGCGCCAAACAGGATCAGCGCAATGACCAGGATGATCAGGAGTTCGCGAAAACCGATACCCATTGCTGTCTCCGGAGGGGGCACCTGAAGCGGAGGGCAATGATACGCGAATCGTGCCGGCGCGCCGGCTACGTCGGCGGTGCGACCCGCAGCCAGAAAGTCACCGGCCCGTCGTTGGTGAGGGCGACCTGCATGTGCGCGCCGAACTGTCCCAGTGCCACACGGTCGCCGATCTGGCGGCGGGCGTGGGATGCGGCGTGCCCGAATAATTGCCGCCCGAGTTCGGGCGGGGCGGCGCCAGTGAAGCTCGGGCGGAGCCCCTTGCCGGTATCCGCAGCCAAGGTGAACTGCGGGACCAGCAGCAGCCCGCCGCCTGTATCCAGCAGGCTGAGGTTCATCCGGCCCGCCGGGTCCTCGAAGACACGGTAGCGCAGCAGGCGGTCGACCAGCTTTTCCGCCTCGGCGACGCCGTCGTCCGGTTCGACGGCGAGCAGTACGACGATGCCGGACCCGATCCGGCCCACCGTGGCACCGTCCACGTCCACCCTGGCCTGCGTCACGCGTTGCAGAAGCCCGATCATTTGACCGCATCAGCCCCAGAAGATTGGGACTAAAATCCCACCAACAACCTTATTGTTAATTCATAAACGCTCTAAATTCCACTTCAGCCAAAAAGTCGCGAAGATATGTCAAACATAAATTAATTGGAGCCGTAGGAAGGCAAAAGTGGGATCTTCAGTCATAGATGCGTCGACAATCTCGCAAAAAGTGCCGAATCAACGCTGTATCAGGGCGCGAGACTTGTCGTAGGCGGCCTGCGCCTGTGGGTTCTTGCCGCGAGCCTTGTACGAATCCCCGATCAGTTGCCAGGCGGCAGCCTGGGTCGCG
>Ga0209450_10000583_pt1 | contig 18510 bp, 8 predicted proteins | sample FrelakmetLWP11LW_FD_187149 | JGI IMG/M metagenome (GOLD analysis project Ga0209450, IMG submission 187149) | Freshwater lake sediment microbial communities from the University of Notre Dame, USA, for methane emissions studies - LWP11 LW (SPAdes)... | ecosystem: Environmental > Aquatic >...
GTAGTGGATGGACAGATACAGCATTAACATTATCCTGGCAAATCATACCATCTTAATCAACCACTTAACTCCCTTTGGGAGTTTACATCAAATTAATTAAAATTAATTAATTTAATTAATTAGTTAAATCGAAAAAAGATGCATTTATTCAATATCATTCTGTAATTTAGTCCTTTCGGTCCTTTCGGTACGCATCATTTTTTTAACCATCTTTTTATATTCTTTTTCCTTATCTATACTTTCTTCATCACTTTCTTCATCATCTAATAATAACTTTTTAATACTGTCGTCATTTGATTTGTCATCAGATTCTTTTACAGACTCTGATTTTTTTACAGACTCTGATTTTTTTACAGTATCTGATTTTTTTACAGACTCTGATTTTTTTACAGTATCTGATTTTTTTACAGTATCTGATTCTTTTTTATTCAACTTGGAAACGTGTTCTGATTGTCGTGTTAAATATTGAACACTGTCTCTTTTAATAATTCTCTTTAACCATTTGTACACATTTGGTCTCTTTTTATATAAATCTTTATAACCACATTTTAACAAATAATTTGTATAAGGGATATGACTAATATCTGCAATACTAAAAAATTCACCTCCTATATATGGATATTCGCTTAAACGACCTTCATATATATCTAACACCTTTTCTAATTCTTCCAATGATTTTTTTACAACATCTTCATCCGCCTTTTCACCCCTCCATTTTTTAAATAATTTTTCATTGACAATCTTACTCGCTGGAGGATTATAATTTTGAGATTCCACTTCCAACCAAATATCTTCATCAGTCCCACCCAATAAATCCTTAATATCAAGATTATTCTTAGCAATATACTTTAAAATACTTCTCGATTCAAAAATTACACGATCATCATATTTTACAACAGGAATTTTACCAAATGGCTGCAATTTTAAAAAATCCTCGGTCTTGTGTTCATTTTTTAATAAATCAACTTTTATTACATCATATTTTAAATCCAATTCCTCCAATAAAATCAAAACTCTTTGTACACAAGTAGCACGTGTGTCACCATAAACATCAACTTTAACCATTTTATTATGATTAAATATAATAATAAAATAAACGTTACGCAATAATTCAATAAATGTTAATTAGATCCAGACTTCTGGAAGGGATTATTTATTATACAGCTAAATATTCCATTAATCTCATTTCCAATTCTTCCCTTTTACCAGATACTTTAAGATTTGCACATTGTAATAATTCTTTAAACATTTTAATCGTAACTTTCTTATCATTCTTCATATTATTATACTTTTCCATAATAACTTTTTTCATATCATCACCACCAACTTCCTCTGAAATTTCAACTGGTTTGATTTCAGCTGGTTTAATTTCAACTGGTTTAATTTCAACTGGTTTAGTTTCAACTGGATTAATTTCAACTGGTTTAGTTTCAACTGGTTTAGTTTCAACTGGTTTAATTTCAACTGGTTTAATTTCAACTGGTTTAATTTCAACTGGATCAGGATTAGGATGTGGGAAAATTAATTGATCATTATACATAATGATGTACCAATTGTGATATTCTATCTTTTCTTCTTCTTCATCAGTCTTTTTTTCAATAATGTGTTTGTAATATGTAAAATAAACATTGTTTATAGTGTTGTCGTATAAATTAAAATCTAATGGATCTTGTATAAAAATTGGAACGTATTCTATTTTTAATTTTTCAAAAATATTCACAATTTCACCAAACACATTTTCTGGAACATCATCTAACATCTTGTTTTCAACATTGTTTTTATAATACTTGTACTGTATACAATTAAGAACATCAACAATATTATATGTTGATGTAATTTTTTGAACAGTAATATTCTTTTGATGTAAATCAACTGTTTCAAAATTGTATTCTGTAGGAATATTATTGTAAACAACTTGATTAGAAACTAAATCAATATCAAGTTGGCTTGTCGTTGTTTTACGGAATATAGCATATCTATTCAAAAATGAAATATGTTTTTCATAATCTAATAAATCAATCTCTAATAAATCCTTGTTGTATAATTTTGAAAACAATTCTGTTTCTACACATTCAAACCCCCTTTGGGCCATTACATCGCAAAAACTTTTAAAATTAACAATCCACTCATCTGAACCATCTCCCAAAATATTATTTCCATTTAATGTAATTTTCAAACGATTACCATATAAAGAATCACGTTTTGTATCACGTTCCAGCATATAAATTATTTCACCATTTTCTTCATAACACACATTGTTTTTATCACAAAACAAATTATCCAAAGATTGATCATCCATAAATGTAATAATAAAGTGCCCATTGTCATTTAAACAATTTTCTAAAATCTTAAATACATTTTCTAAACTGTTCTTTGATTCAAAAAAATAATGAATTGCAAATTGACAACAAATTGTATCATATTTAGATTGTTTACTACGATACACTACATCTGGAGCATCTTCCTTTTTCAAATCAAGATTGTAAAAATTAAAACACGGAGCATCTTTTAACTTTAATGATTCAAAACGTCGTTTACATTCATCAATATGTTTAGAGGACACATCATAACCATCAATGTGTCTTACATTGTTATATAACCATTTATGTAAATCTCCTCCCTTTCCAGAACATAATTCCAATAGATAATTATTATTTTTACAATATTTGTTGTACAAGTATTCTTTTACTTTGTTATGAAAACGTCTCATTCTTTCAAAATGAATGTCTTTTTCAACCTTGTTATTTGAATAAAACTTTAACAAATAATCCTTTTCGATTGGATTATGAATATTGTTCCAAATATCACAAGCAACTTTTACAAAATTTCCATGTTTACTTGGATTAGCTGTTTTATCCCAACGAGTTCTTAATGGAATAAATTTAGACAATTCTTTGTCCCATTTGAATTCTATAACTGTTTTTGATTGATAAGGACTGTTTGTAGTCTTGTCAATCAAACTATCACTAAATGTAGTTTCATATGTAACTACATTTCCAACAGATAAATCTCCACATAATTTTTCAACATCAAATAAAACCTTTTCCGTACGTGACGTATTTCTCTGAGTAGAATTTTCCTTGGGTGCTTGAATATACAAATTCCATCGATTGGTAGATTCAACTCGTTCAACATAAAAATCAATTGTGTTCAATTCAGCTGGTTTCCACTTTAATAACGAAGGCCATTTTTTAGAAATAGAATATGGTTCATTTACAGGAGTAAATATCAATCCATCATTTTCATATGATTTATCACCAACAGAATCTAAAATTTTTTTAGATGCACTGAATACATTTCCAAAATAATACTTTTTCAATGTAGTTTCATAATAATCAGATGTTGATAAATTTCCAATTATTTCATCCAACTTTTCCAATCTCTTTTTTAACAAATAGTTTTTATCACCACGAATATCTTTGTTTCCATAATACAATAAATCAAATGCTAAAATACATATCTTATTTTCAGATCTTACCAATTCTGAATCAATAATAGAACAATAATATTCCTCGCGTTTTTGTTTTATATCTGTTCTAAAAACGTGATTTAAATTACTATCCAAAATATAAACATTACCATTTTTGTCAATAAATAAAAATACACGATCACCATCTGCTTTATCAGTAATAGAATAATCTGATTTATATATAGTAGAAATCTTATCTTTGTGCAAGGTTTCTGGTTGAGCACCTACAAAATATCCAACCTTTAACATATTACGATATTCGTAAATGACACGTTTCTTTTCATTTCCAGGAATCACAAAGAAATTATTTTGACGTGCTTGTAATAAAACCATTAAATGTGTCATAATATTTTCTTTATCCATCATTGTTATTTCCATTTCAACTTCATATTTGATTTCAACTGTATTCCTTTTACAATCTTTTTGTTCAATAATAGTAAAATCAAGTGACCCAAATGGCAACTTGTAACTTGTTCTGTTCTTTGTCCTAATCATATAAAATTCATCAGGATGTTCAATTGGTACATCCATTTTCTCATATGCAACTGATATACGAATATCATAATCGTATATATCGTAACGTCTTACACTCGATTTTATCATAGAAACAACAGAATGATCATCCAAATCAACAATTCTTTTAATTGAACATTTATCACCTGCATAGATAAATTCGCGAGTATTTTTATATCCTTTTTCAATCATTTGACTATCAAACATATTTTTCAAATTATAAAAACTTTCAATTTCCATATTTGAATCAAAACGATATTGTTTTTTTTCATTATTTTTTTCATTATTTTTTTCATATAAAAATTTACCAAATCTTATTTCAAATTCATAATTCTTTGCAAGTGAATCTTGCAAAAAATGAAATAAACTACGAGTATTAGAATCACCAAAATCAAAAAAAGACAACATTTGTTATAAAAATTAGTAAATTACACTTTTTATTCAATTTTTTATTTTTTATAATATTTAAATCAAATTATTTCCCATTCTAAATCACCCTGATAAAAATCATCACCTACTGCGTTTTGTAAAAATGACCTACCTGTTTCGCCATATAAATCTATAACATTAGTATAATCACACTTACCACCAATTGTCTCACCTGTTACTGAATCTGTAAATGGATTACCTACTGGATCACAAGTGTCAATAATAGTTCCTGTAAAACTCCTTCCATTTACTGTTACCTTCATCTTTTTACCACACCAAGGGATCTTATTCGCTTCTACATTAGAAAAACGATTAATCCAATCATCAGTTGTAAAACCTAATAACAAAGGATTCACTGCCATCGCATTTCCAACTGGAATATTACTACCATAACATTGTGTAGTCGAATCTGTAAAATACGTTAACGTTGCTTTTTTACCACTAATTATAGGAATAAGTCCTCCTTTAGGTTTAATTTTTAGTGTAGGTGTAGGTGTAGGTTTAATTTTTAGTGTAGGTTTAATTTTTAGTGTAGGTTTAATTTTTAGTGTAGGTTTAAATTTTAGTGTAGGTTTAAATTTGTGTGTAGGTGTAAGTTTAGGTGTAGGTTTAAATTTATGTTTTAGTTTAGGTGTAAATGTAGTATTTATATCATTACAAGCTAGTGATACAAAATGTAAAACAAAAAATATAAGTCTCATAATTATTAAAAATAATACAGAATACTTTTAATTCATTTTTTATTAAATTTGAAAAAAATATTTGTTAAACTGCCATTGAAGCAGAAATAGATGAGTATGGATGATAACCAATAATATCAAAATCATCAATTGTTATATCTTCTATTCGTTTATTACGAATTTCGTGATTTACTTTTAGTTTAGGAAGAGGTCTCAAAGGTCGTGATAATTGTTCAGCTACTTGTTGTAAATGATTTCTATAAATATGAGCATCACCTACACTATAAACTAAACGATCAGGTTTCATATTACATCTCATTGCCAAAATATAAGTTAATACTGCATAACTAAAAATATTAAAAGGATTACCTAAAAACATATCATTTGATCTCATAACAAAATGACAACTTAAATAACGTTCACCACTTCTTTCTGTTACATAAAATTGGCATGTAAAATGGCACGGTAAAAGTGCTGTTTTATCAAAATCTACTGGATTCCAATATGACATCATTATCCTTCTACTAAACGGATCCTTTCGTAATAAATTTTCAACATATGCCAATTGATCAAAACCACCTATTTTTGTTCTATCAATAATTGATGTGTCAGCAAATGCTTGACTATATTTCGCACCAAAAAATCTCCATTGCCAACCATATCCAGGTCCTAATATACCAGGTTCATAATGATGTAGTCCACGGTTATCTAAAAATTCTCTAGATGTATTCCCGTCCCAAATTTTCACACCACTCTTTTGTAAAATTTTGGCATCTGTATCACCACGCATAAACCAAAGCAACTCGTGAATAGCATGTTTCCAAGGAACACGTTTTGACGTCAATAAAGGAATATTCGTAGATATATCAAATTCTATTTGTTTCCCAAATACACTAACTGTACCAACTCCAGTTCTATCACCTCTCGTATTTCCCGTAGCCAAAATATCCCTTAATACATCCAAATACTTATTTTCATCTGTTTTAAAATTCTTGAAATATCTGTATTCCAAAAAACGAAAACTCAAACCACAATCTTTATCAATTATCTTATCTGATACACTAATCAATCTATATTCTTGTGTTAAACCACTAATAAACGTATCTGGTTCTAAACCTTTATATCCATACACTTCAGTTAAAAACACATTTGATGGTGTATATTTTTCAGAATTTAAAAAACTATTATATACTTCTCCTCCACCAATCACAAACACATTTGGATTCATACATTCATAAAACTTTTCAAATTCATCATATGTTATAAAATACACGTCCTTGTCATAATTCGCCTTTTGTTTTACCTTTTTAGGAAAAGGTGACAACTTCAATAAATCAGTATCTCTTGTTAAAACTAAATTTAGTCTATTTTTCAATGGTCTGTTTTCTCTTGGTATAGAAAACCACGTTTTCCTACCCATCAACACAACATTCCTATTCAAAAATGTCTCTTTTAATAATCTATTAGTAGTTATATTTTTAAAATTTTTTAAATCATCAACTAAATGTACCAATAAACTACCATTCCTACCAATTGCTAAATTGTTTTTATGATTGATCACACACGATATAATATTAATCGTCATTAAAATTATTCAATGTTGCTTTTTATTCATTTTTTAATAAATTATTTTTAAATACATAAATACATAACAAATGCACAAACGACTAAATTCGTAAAAATAATTTAATGTTTTTTCTTATATACATTATACAATTTCTTTCTAATCTTTTCAAAGTTATCACGTGATAAAAATTTTTCTAAATTACTTAATTCTTGTAATTCTTGTAATTCTTGTAATTCTTGTAATTCTTGTAATTCATTATCTGTTACTACAAGATCATCTATTGATTCACATATACTATTTACAACTTCTATAGAATTTCCTAAATGATTCACTAAATATACAATATAATTAATCTTACCATTTCTTAAATGGTTAATAATATGATGGGTATTAATTACCAACAATTCCCTTGAAATGGAATTCTCCAACAATTCCCTTGAAATGGAATTCTTATCATACTCGTATTCGTCTAATAGTAACCGAAATATTTTGCGATCTTCCATTTTAACACATTGATTAATTAGATAATTGTAATCTAAATTACCTGTCCTGATATATTTCCTCTTTTTTTCTAATGTATACCTAACAACATCTGTATTTTTATATTTTATTAATGATACAAAACACGATAAAAAAAGTGTTTGATCTACACTACAAAACATACCAAAACAATGTTTTATAAACATATACTTTATCAAAACTTTTAAACACCTTTGTGTACAACAAGATGATGATGATCTCGAATTAAATATACGCGTCAATGTAACCATAGATACATCAAATAAACTCAATATTATATCCAAATGTTTAGAGTCACCATATTTTAATATATAATCGATATCACTCATATAAATATACGTATTACTTTCACACCTATCCCAAAAAGATTGACAAGTAAACAAATCATCAACACGTGAGATATTCTTAAATACACATTTTGAAGAAATGAAACGAAAAAAATTATAATCAATTAGATAATTATCAATCATATATACCAAAATATCAGATAAATGTGCACTTGGATGATTCTTGAAATAAAAATACATTTTTAATATTTTTTTTGGAGTACTACTCTCTAAAATTTTGTATTCAAATGTATCCAAATTCAAAAATTGTAAAAACTTTTTTACAAACAACATATCATTATATTTCTTATTGTATTTATACAAACCATAACACTCTTTGTTTAACATCAAAAAAGATATCATATCTTGTATAGACAAATATTCGGACACTTTTTCAAATACATCATAACAAATCATATATATACCTCTATAAAATAATCTTCAATAATGTACAATGTAAATTGATTTAACAATGTACATTCAAACTCTATTATTTTTTTCTCGTTTTACATCAAAACTATTTATGATTAGTTTGGGTCTAGATTTCGGTACATCTAATACTTGTATATCATATATCAATAATAAAATAGTTAATATTATCACAAATCAACTTGGTAATTATACAACTCCAAGTTGTTTATATTTCGATAAAACAACCGATGAAATATTATACGGTGAAACTGCATTAGAAAAAACAAAAGGTGGCACTGTTGTTACAAATTTCAAACGTCTATTTGGTATAACTTATACTAATTATTCACAAAACAAAGATCTTCAAAATTGTTTTAAACACCTTCACATATCAAAAGATAATAATTCTGATTATTGTTGTATAACCATATTATATAATAACACGTTGCATCATTTCACTATTAACAAATTAGTTGAAATGTTCCTATCACATCTATTAAACTACGCTAACATATTATCAAATGAAGTTTTATCAAAAGATATTGTTATAACAGTTCCTGTAGAATTCGATATTAATCAACGTCAAATGATTAAAACGTGTTTACAAAATATAGGATACAATACCATAAGAATTCTAAATGAACCAACAGCAGCCACTTTAGCATATATATATCACAACTCACAAAATAATACCCCACTAAATAACCCACCACAAAATGAGATTATATTAGTAATAGATAGTGGTGGTGGAACAACTGATTGTACATTACTTGATGCTGATTATGAAAATTGCTTTTTTGAAGTATTAAAAACAAATGGTGATAAGAATCTCGGAGGTAATGATATAACTAATAACCTGACAACACATATTATATCAAAAATTACAAGTGTAATTTCTGTTCAAAATTTACAAAAAATATATAAAATATCAGAAAAGACTAAACATAATTTGTCTTTTAAAACAGATGACAAGGTATTTTTGGAAAACATTGACAATAAAGATATGATAATCGATATTAATAGACGATTGTTTGAAACAATAAACAACGAATGGTTTAATAAATTTAAATTATTAATACAAGATATTTCAGATGGAGTACACGTTGATAAAATTATTTTTGTTGGTGGAACAACACGTATACCAAAAATAAAAGAGATACTCCTCGACCATTTTGATGATAACATCATTATTTGTAATCGATTAAATCCAGATCACACAGTAAGTATTGGTGCGGCTGTACAAGCATCTCTTCTTAACCAAGGTTCAGATACAGTAGACATAACATTCCTTGATACAATATCAATGTCTCTAGGTGTTGAAACAATAGGTGGTATAATGTCACCAATAATATCTAAAAATTCAATCATACCTACTAGTAAAACAGAATACTTTCTTGGAAATCCAGATGAATCTACAGTTACAGTTGAATCTACAGTTACAGTTGAATCTACAGTTACAGTTGAATCTACAGTTGAATCTACAGTTAATATACACGTTTATCAAGGTGAAAGACGTTTTGTGAAAGATAATTTATTTATAGGAACATTAAAAATTCCATGTCGAGAGAAAAATACTAAATTTCAAATAACATTTGATATAACATCTGATAGCATACTCGTTGTAACTGTTAGAAATCCGACTACAGCAAAAGAAATATCTACGTGTTTTGAAAATTATAAAACGACATTAGATACAAACTATACTTACGAAGATGATTTTGATAAATTAAATGATATAGAACAATCAAATTTAATTACAGCAAAAATAGAATTAACCAATAGTTTTGAATTATTACGACGAATAGGAGAGGAACATTTATTACAAAATAAAACTTATGATAAATCAGAATATGAACACTTGTTAAATGACACACTTTATATTATTGAAAACTATAAAATGTATGACGCAAATTATATTAACGATCAAAAAAAACATTTTGAAAAAAAATGGCACACGATTAACTTTACATAAAAAATGTAGCGGCTACACCATCCATATGTAAATTTTTAAATTACGACCATTCTGTCCAATGAACAATAGTTGCAGTATCACTTCTTGTTACTTTATAATAATTTCCTGATAAGACCATAAATGAAAATGAACCAGTATGTGAATATATAGCACCACCAATCACACTAGTAGTTGGGTTTGAATTAGAGTCCGTTATGCATGTTATAGTTTCGAACATTACACCAACATTAGCTGTTACACTAACAAACATTGATTTCCCAGTTGTATTTTGATAGACAGTACCAAATGAACGATTGAGTGTTGTTTGTGTATTTTGTGTTGTAAAAATAGGTCCATTAATATTACCACAATTTATGCTTGTAGCTTTTAATGATCCTACTGTAACCCCTGATGAATTTGCAATCAAACTATTAACATTAACCTGTAAATCATATGTAAAGATAAAGTTATCTATGGTTGCAGACATACCGGATCCTCTAAACCTTATATATTCATTGGGGTTCAATGTAGTTGTTTGAATTCCTGTATCTGTAACAAGTGATCCAGATCCGTATACTAAACTAGCTGGTGTTGATTTTATAGTTGTACCATCCGTATCTAATATATCTATATAAATAGTATAGGTACCAAACATAGGAGCATTTGCACCAGGTGTTTGTACTCTCCAATTAATTACAGCTGATCCTGAACCTATATATTTAAATGCAGTTGGATTATAAAAATAAGAGTAAGGACTGTAATTAGGATCTGGGTTAGGATCAACTGTTAAAGCAGTTACGAAATACTCGCTAGAATAATAATATGGTCGACCTTCATATCCACTAGGGACAAGCTGATGCCAATAACTTAAACCACCATTAGTAAATTCTACCTTTCTTCCTGAAAAAACCTCTGCAGGAGCATTTGCAGTATCGGATACTGAGATTACAGAACCAATGCGAAGATTTCCAGTAACGTCTACTGTGTAAGATGGAGATATGTTATTTATACCAACGTTTCCACCAGTAGTGTAAATATTACCTATTGTGTTTGAATTTCCAATAGCCATTAAATTTGTTGTGATCCTAGATGTACCAACTGTTTGTGTTGTAACATTGGAATTTGTTATTTGAGAACTTGCAGCTGTAATACCATTTGACAAATTAAGAGTACCTGAACTAATATTGGTTGAAACTGTATTTGTTATAGTACTATTTGTAGCAAAAATTGAACCTGCTGTTAATGAAGTAGCTATATTTACTGTTCCATTTACAGATAAACGATGTTGAGGATTTGTATTTGATATACCAACATTTCCGGATGCTGAAATTAACATTCTCGAAACAGCTGTATTATTTGTATCTCCTACTAAAAATTGCATACCATTTCCATACATATCAGATGTATCACCTATACGTATTGAAAAACCTGCTGCTACAGAAGATATTCTTGACCATTCAGAACCAGTCCAAAACATATTACCTCCTAAATAATCACCACCACGTGCTCCATATATTATATTACTACCTATATGTAAACGTGTTTGTGGAGTTGTCGTACCAATACCTACATTTCCACCTGTTGTAAATATGTTACCCACAGTATTCGAATTCCCTGTTGCGATTAAATTCGATGATACTTTAGATACACTTGTATTTACTTCCGTAGTATTAGATATCGTTCTAGCATACGATAAAGATGCTGTATTTATATATAATCTAGCATCCGAATATGCAAGGTTTAATAAACTATTTCCTACACTTAATGCTGTATCTGTACACGGTGAAAAAATCTCTAAACTTGATTTTGGATACATACCTCGATAACATTCTGCAATTTGATTACTATTTAAAGCAACTTTATAAACTGCAAGATTTGATATTTGCATTCCGTTAGCATTAAATCCAACTGAATCTACTCTTCCAAGAAAATCAAAATGTGTTATATTTGCACCCCAATTTGATGTAGAAGAACTACCATAATTCACACCATCAACGTATAATGTACACGTATCTGTATAGTAATTATATGTTAATGCAATTTGATGAACTAAACCATCATCTGGTCGAACTGTACTTTGTACTAAAACTGTATTAGTTAAACATTCCCATACACCATCTGGAGCGCGAATTCGAATAGGAGCTGCTGTTCCATTGTATACAGAAAACAAGGCAACACCGCTAGCAGAACCTCTTACCATAGCTGCATTACACATAATTGTCCAACTTCCAATAGGTTCACTTCCAACAGTGTATCGAATAGGTGCAGCTGTTGTGTTGTCACCTGTCATAACTATATATGATGAAATAGGATACGTAAAGTAAAAGGGTTGATCTACATATGATAAACGATCAAACAAAGTTAACGGAATAGATCTATACATCGCTGTGTGTCCTACATCATTAGGATGTCCACCATCTGAAAACATTCCTGAACGCCATTTACCTGTACCATCATCTACCGAACCTAAGAAATTAATATAGGGAATTTGTGAAGATTGAATGAACTTATCTGCTTGTTTAATGTAATTATATTCGACACTTGTATAACTGTTATTTGGATAAGTACCACCTACAACAACTTTAAAACATTGTTGACGACACATATCCACTAAACGAAATATATTACTAATATATTGATCAAACGTACCTTCCTTACCAGACGAGTTTAAAATACCTTCATTTGCCAAAGACAATCCTATAATAACAACATCTGGTTGTAATGGTACTACATCAGTGTAAAATCGATTTATTAAATCAACTGTGGTGTTTCCACCAATCGAAACATTATTAAATGTCCATCCATTTGCACTTACATATTCACCTAATTTATAAGCCCATCCTTGATTATTTGTAGCTCCAGTTCCATATGCAACAGAAGAACCAAAAACAACAATTCGTTTACTGTGTGTGGTTGATGGTAAAAATTTAGCATATCCAGTGTTATTTGTATTGGTAATGTTTGTAGCTGTTACAGTACCAGTAGTAATACCCGTAGTAATACGAGCTCCACCTGAAACATCTAATCTATGACTAGGAGATACGTTATTTATACCAACATTTCCACCAGTAGTGTAAATATTACCTATTGTATTTGAATTTCCAATAGAATTAATTCCGTTTGTTTTTATTCTCACAAAAGAATCTATTGTTGCATTACTTCTACTAATATCTGATGACATATATCCAAAATGAAATTCATCTGATATTTCAGAATATAAAATACCACTGTAATTTTGATTATTTGATATATCATTTGTAAATCTTTGAAATAATAAACCTGTATCACACGAATTTGTTGGATTTTTATTTATCAATAGGATATTGTCTGAAAAACTTGTTGTTGTACCAGAAATTGATATATTCCCTCCTACATAAAAATCTTTTCCAATAGATGCACCTCCACCTATTGTTAAAGAACCACCAGATCCAATTCCAGTAGCATCTGTTGTATCTAATATATTTATAGGATTAAACGTATTTTGTGCCATATATATATTATATATAAGTAAAAAAAATAATTAAATATATTTTAATTATTTGTTTATTTGATTTAAATGTATTTTTTGATTTATATGTATTATTTGTACATTTTCACTTTCCATTCATTTCTAGAATTCGTGTTAAAATCATTTTACTTTAACTTTGCATTTGATCTAAACGTTGCTTTACATTCTTTAATTCTGTTGATAAATCTTTTATCGCATTGACCAAAAATGGTACAAACGATTCCAAACTTAATCCTAATAATCCATCTGGAAAATCTTCTGTACTACGTGAATTTACTAGTTCAGGTATTAAATCACGTACTTCTTGAGCTATAAAACCAATTCTAAGAGTTCTTTCAGCATCATCTTGAGTGTATCTATATTTCACTGGTCTTAATTGATCTACAAGATCCAAACCAGAAGTTAGTGTTTCTACATCTTTTTTAATACGGATATCTGATGTGGAACTCCAAGTATTAGCATCGTTATATATAACAACACCAATGTTGTTATGATTATGAACAGTCATATGATTAGCACCATTATCAGGGCCTAATTTCCAATATATATTACTAGAAGCATAATAATTTTCTAATATAAGCATTTGACTAACATTATTAGCATTACCTTTAATATGTAATTGAGTTAGAGGTGATGCTATTGAAATACCTACGTTTCCATTACCACCACTAATACTTAAATAATCAGTTTCTGTAGCGCTGACTTTTTTAGTAAATGTAAAATTATGATTAGCATTAGATTTTTGTCCAAATACCCATTCTGCTACACCACCTTCATTATAAACATGATATCTACATTCACCATTATTATTAATACTAATAGTACCTGTAGATTGTAACTTATAACCTGGATTAGTCTTACCAATACCTACGTTTCCAGCGGCAGTTATCACCATTCTATCCCAAGTGTTGTTTGTTCCGAAATTAAAACCTCCATTTTGTTGATTCGTAAGATATATAGTTGTACCATCACCGTATAAGTAACCACTTCTATAAACACCAACACCACTTGTCCCTAAATTAATACGAAAATTAGGTGAACCTGAATCACCAACTCGTAAATTTCCAAATATATCAGTATCTCCACTTACATGTAGCTTTGCAGATGGACTAGTCGTACCAATACCCACGTTACCACCTGGATATTGTAAGATTAAATTTTGTGAAGTATTTGCAGCATAGTCGTATGAGAATATATTTCCTATTGTTCCAGTATGATTAAATCCTAGTCTTTTGTGTGAAGCTGAAGACGACGCAATGTGTAAACTATTATTAAATGAATCCGCTCCGGTAATAAATAGTGCTCCATTTGTACCAATACCATTACCTGCAACGTGTAATGGTGATACAGGAGTAGCCGTACCAATACCCACGTTTCCTTCTGGTCTCATTGTTAATACATCTCTCGTTGTAAGATTATTAGTATTATAATCTCTCGCTAAAAATCGCAAATTACTACCTCTTTCCGCAATAGAATCTGTTTGTGCATATATACCATAATTACTTGTATTTCTAAAATCCAATAATTGAAAGTTAACTGATGGGTCAGGACTAATTAGACTTAATAGTGATCCAAAGATTGGACCAGCTGTGATTGATGTGGCGACCAAATTGGTTACTGTACTGTTTGTTGCATAAACTGCACCTGAACTTACGCTTGTAGTAGCGAGCAAGTTTGCTGCTGTAAGAGATGTAGAAATACTTGCCTTTGTCATAAGACCTTCTGTCATAACTCCCAAGTCAGTGCGCAAAGTTCCAATTGAACTGAGTGTAGAGCGCAAGTTAGATAGTGTACTGTTTAAAGAGTACAAGTTGGTTACTGTGCTGTTTGTTGCATAAACTGCACCTGAACTTACGCTTGTAGTAGCTAAGATGTCACCAGCTGTAAGAGATGTATTAATACTTGCCTTCACCATAAGACCTTCTGTTATAACTCCCAAGTCGGTGCGCAAAGTTCCAATTGAACAGAGTGTAGAGCGCAAGTTAGATAGTGTACTGTTTAAAGAGTACAAGTTAGTTACTGTACTGTTTGTTGCATTAACTGAACCTGAACTTATGCTTGTTGTAGCCAAGATAGTCCCAGCTGTTAATCCTGTGCTCAAGTTTAATGTACCTGAACTCACATTTGTAGCTATTACGTTTGTTACTGTACTACTTGTGACTACAGAGTTGGTTACTGTGCTGTTTGTTGCATTAACCGCACCAGAACTTATGCTTGTTGTAGCTAAGATGTTACCAGCTGTTATTGTTGTAGCTTTTAATGTGCCATTAATATCTAAATTATAATTAGGGCTTGTTGTATTTATACCCATATTACCATTTGTAAATCTTGCACAAGAATTTATATCTGAAATTGATATCGAACCAGAAGTAGGAAGAACCATTTTTTATATTATATAAAAATATAAAAAATAAATTAAAATTAAAATTAAAAATTAAATTAAAATTAAACCCGTCATATTTATTATATTTATTGTGTAAATTATGAATAAATTTATGATGAACTTAAATTGTAAATTCCTATAAGATGAGTAAATTCTATAATTCTATAAGCTTTTACAGTCCAATATCCAGATGGAGTAAAAAATCTTTTCCAATAGATGCACCTCCAGCTATTGTCAGATTTTTTATATATTTTATTTTATGTGTTATTTAATTTGCATTCTCTAATGCTTGAATTCTTTGTACTAAATCGTTTACTGTTTGTTTCGTTTCTTGCAATTCTGTTCTTGTTTCTTGCAATTCTGTTCTTGTTTCTTGCAATTGTCTATCTACTTCTTGAAGTGCTGAGAATGCCACTGTAAATATCGCATCTTTATTCAATGTATGGAAATCTTCAACTTCAATACCATACACAAATGTATTCGCACCCTTCAATTCACCCTTTACTTTGAAAATATTTCCAGATACAATTTCATGTAATTCTAGATCTGTATTCGTGTCATTTTCATCAAAAAATCTTACTCGTGAGTTACTATTTTCAGATGTCAAATTATGTTGTTTGTTATCAACTAACGTAACTGTTGTAATATTATTCACAGAATCATAACTTACTGTTGCTGGTGTAATTATACTTGGTATAACATCTTTTACAATATTACTCGCAGCTGGTAACACTCCACGAACTTGTTGTGCAATAAACCCATACACATAATCTGTACCACGTTTGTATTCATCAATATAACGGTAACGTTTAGGTTGAATCTGTCTTAGAATATTTAGTGATTCTCCATCTTCAATATCGACAATGTCCTTTTTTATACGTTGGTCTGATACACTCAAAAACCCTTGTCCTGCCATCATAAAGTTTTGACCATAAATACTAACGTCATAACTAGTTGTTTGAACTTGCCAATTATATGCATTATACCAACCAGCATAACCAGCAACACTACCTGAATTACTAGATCCAAAAACAGTAAGTGGGTAACTTCCATCTGCACCACCAATGGTAAGGCGGCCATTCCATCCACTAATACTTAAATAATCCGTTTCTGTAGGGCCGACTTTTCTAGTAAATGTAAAATTGTGATTAGTATTAGATTTTTGTCCAAATAGCCATTCTGCTATACCACCTTCATTATAAAGATGATATCTAGCTTCACCATTATTATGAACACTAATAACACCTGTAGATTGTAACTTATAACTTGGTGAACTCTTACCAATACCTACGTTTCCAGCGGCTGTTATTACTAATCTATCCCAAGTGTTGTTTGTTCCGAAATTAAAACCTCCATTTTGTTGATTCGTAAGATATATAGTTGTACCATCACCATATACGTAAGCAGATCTATAAGACCCAACACCACTTGTCCCTAAATTAATACGAAAATTAGGTGAACCTGAATCACCAATTCGTAAATTTCCAAATATATCAGTATCTCCACTTACATGTAGCTTTGCAGATGGACTAGTCGTACCAATACCCACGTTACCACCTGGAGATTGTAAGATTAAATTTTGTGGACCATTAACATAGTCAAATGCAAATATATTCCCTATTGTTCCACTATGATTAAATACTAGTCTTTTGTGTGAAGCTGAAGACGACGCAATGTATAAACTATGACCACGCTCATCACTTCCAGTAATTAATACTGTTCCATTTGTACCAATAACATTACCTGCAACGTGTAATGGTGATACAGGAGTAACCGTACCAATACCAACGTTTCCTGTTGATCCAATCAACATTCTAATTGATTGGTTCTGGATAAGACCACCTGTCCAAAATTGTATTTGGTCAAATTCGCGAATTTGTAGAACATCTGTTTGATTATCGTAACCTTTTCTACCCCAAATACTATGATTAATATCTTGAAATTGGATAACACCACCCCCTATATTATTAGTTAATAATATATTACCATTTGTTACAGAAGTAGTATTATAGATTCCTCCTAATGTATCACCTTGAACGTGTAGCTTTGCAGATGGACTAGTCGTACCAATACCCACATTTCCCGTACTGAAATATATATTTGACCCACTATTTAACCATTGGCTACTTCCACTAAACAAAGATCCATTTTGATAAAGACTACCAGTGTAATTTATATCTCCTATAACGTGAAGTTTATAATTTGGACTAGTCGTACCAATACCTACATTACCACCGTTTTGAATACGCATTCTTTCAAGAGAACCAGACGACGTACCTGTAGGTGCTGTCCAAAATGTTAAATGAGCACTAGCATTACTATCATCAATACTTATAATTTGAGAGCTTGGACCCCCTGTTCTAACATCATATGGTTGTAAATTAATACCAACTTGATTACCAGCTCCACCAGCATTATTTGCCAAATTTAAAAATGGTTTATTTGAATTTATCGTGCCATCACGAACGTCTAGTTTATAACTTGGACTACTTGTTCCAATACCCACATTACCACCTGTAGTAAATATATTACCAACTGTGTTTGAATTTCCAATAGCCAACAAAGACGTAGTGATTCTTGCTGTACCTATTGTCTCGGTTGTGACGTTTGAATTTGTAATCTGAGCACTACCAGCTGTCAAACCTGTAGTCAAGTTTAATGTACCTGAACTCACATTTGTAGCTACTACATTTGTAACTGTACTGTTTGTTGCGTTAAGCACACCTGAACTTATGCTCGTGGTAGCTAAGATTG
>Ga0209450_10000584_pt1 | contig 18509 bp, 19 predicted proteins | sample FrelakmetLWP11LW_FD_187149 | JGI IMG/M metagenome (GOLD analysis project Ga0209450, IMG submission 187149) | Freshwater lake sediment microbial communities from the University of Notre Dame, USA, for methane emissions studies - LWP11 LW (SPAdes)... | ecosystem: Environmental > Aquatic >...
TGGCCGGTCGACTACGCCCGCCAGTTCGAGCTGTCTGCGCAGGCGATCGAGGCGGACCCGCGCAATGCCACGGCCTACCTGTGGCGCAGCCTCGCCTGGCTGGAACTGGGGTTCTTCGACCGGGCGCTCGAAGACCTCGACCGCTGCCTCGAGTTGGAGCCGAACTACCGCAACGCGGTGCGGCACAAGGCCCTGGCCCTGCTGTTCATGGGACGCACGGACGAGGCGCTGCGGCTGTTCGAGCAAGGTGTGGCGACGGGCTTCATCACGAGCCGCGCCGAGAACTTCGTCGGCCCGCTGCTGGCGCGCGGCAACACGCTGGCCGTCAGGCTGCTGATGGACGACATGACGCTGGATCCGGCAGTGCGCGACATCCTGATCGACTCCCTGCAGAATCCGGGCAAGGCCGGCGCCGACCGGCGTGGCGTGATCGAACGGTTCTTCTCCGACCCGGATTCCCCGTACGTCACCAGCCTCGGACTGACGCATCCCTACCTGTGGCTCGGTGAATTCGACCTTGCCAGCAGCACCCGGGACGGCGTCACGTCGGCAATCGCCGCCTGGGACCGCTACCCGGCGGGGTGGCGCAACTCGCCGGGGTTCAGGCGCAAGCTCGAGGCCCAGGGCGTGGCCGCCTACTGGCGCAATCACGGGTACCCGCCGCAGTGCAGGGCGTCGGGCACCGGGACCTTCACCTGCGACTGATGCCCATGAGAACCATCATCGAGCCCTTCCGCATCAAGGTCGTCGAGCCGATCCGGCTCACCACGCTCGAGGAGCGCCGCGGGCTGCTCGAGGCGGCCGGCTGGAACCTGTTCGCCATCCACGCCGACGACGTGATCATCGACCTGCTCACGGATTCGGGCACCAGCGCCATGAGCGCGGAGCAGTGGAGCGCGGTGATGCGCGGCGACGAGTCGTACGCGGGCTCACCGTCGTTCTACCGCTTCGAGGCCGCGGTGCGCGAGCTCATGCCGTTCCGTCACGTGATCCCGACGCACCAGGGGCGCGCCGCCGAGGCGATCCTGTTCTCGATCGTGGGCGGGCCGGGCAAGGTGATCCCGTCGAACACGCACTTCGATACCACCCGCGGCAACATCGAGGCGACGGGCGCCGCGGCCGTGGACCTGGTGACGCCCAAGGCCCACGACCCGGACAGCCTGCACCCGTTCAAGGGCGACATCGACCTCGGGCGCCTCGAGCAGCTGCTGCGCGACTCGGGGGAACGGGTGCCGCTGGTGATGCTCACCGTGACCAACAACGCCGGCGGCGGCCAGCCGGTGAGCCTCGCCAACATCCGCGCTGCCGCCGAGATTGCTCACCGCCACGGCAAGCCGTTCATCATCGACGGCTGCCGGTTCGCGGAAAACGCCTGGTTCATCAAGTGCCGCGAACCGGGCCAGGGTGAGCGCGGCGTGAAGGACATCGTGCGCGACATGTTCGCCGTCGCCGACGGCATGACCATGAGCGCGAAGAAGGACGCGTTCGCCAACATCGGCGGCTGGCTCGCGCTCAACGACGACGCACTGGCCGCGGCCGCACGCAACCGCCTGATCCTCACCGAGGGCTTCCCGACCTACGGCGGGCTCGCCGGGCGCGACCTCGACGCCATCGCCGTCGGGCTCGAAGAGATCGTCGACGAGCAGTACCTGCGCTACCGGGTGCGCACCAACGAGTACATCGGCGAGAAGCTCGCGGCGCTGGGCGTGCCGATCGTGCGGCCGGTCGGCGGCCACGCCGTGTTCGTGGACGCGCGCCGCTTCCTGCCGCATATCCCACCTCTGCAGTACCCCGGCCAGTCGCTGGCGGTCGCTCTCTACGAGCTCGGCGGGATCCGTACCTGCGAGATCGGCACGGTCATGTTCGGGCTGCGCCCGGACGGGGCGGAGGAGCCGTCGGGGATGGACCTCGTGCGCCTCGCCATGCCACGCCGCGTGTACACGCAATCGCACGCGGACTACGTGGTGGAGGTGTTCGAGGAGGTGGTGAGGCAGCGCGAGCGGCTGCGCGGACTGCGCATCGTCTCGCAGCCGCGACAGCTGCGGCACTTCACGGCACGTTTCGAGCCGCTGCCATGACCGGGCCAGCTGCGACCGGGCAGGGGGAGGATGGTCTCTGGGAGAAGCTGCGCCGTCGCAAGGTGGTGCAGTGGGGGATCGCCTACAGCGTCGGCGCCTGGGGATTCCTGCAAGGCCTCGAATACGTCAGCGAGACGTTCGGGTGGTCCGGGCAGCTGCGCCAGGTCGCGCTCCTCACGCTCCTGATCGGACTGCCGGTCGTCCTCGTCGTCGCGTGGTACCACGGCGACCGCGGCGAGCAGCGCGTCAGCGGCGTCGAACTCGCCATCATCACGCTGCTGTTCCTGATCGGCGGCGGGATCTTCTGGCGCTACGACCGGGCGGGCGAGCCCGCGCCGGCCGCGGTGCCCGCAGTGGCGGCCGACGCATCGCCGGCGGCAGCGGGCGCGAACCCGGCGGACGGCGCGTCCATCGCCGTGCTGCCATTCGTCAACATGAGCACGGACGCGGAGAACGAGTACTTTTCCGACGGAATCACCGAGGAGCTGCTCAACGTGCTGGTGCGTGTCGAGGGCATCGGCGTCGCTTCGCGCACCTCGTCGTTCGCCTACAAGGGCAGCAAGCTCGGTGCAGCGGCGATCGCTCAGGAGCTCAAGGTCGGCCACATCCTCGAAGGCAGCGTGCGCAAGTCCGGCAACCGGGTGCGGATCACCGCGCAGTTGATCGATGCGAAGCAGGACCGTCACCTCTGGTCGGAGACCTACGACCGCGAGCTGACCGACATCTTCGCGATCCAGGACGAGATCGCCAGCGCGATCGTCGCCGCGCTGCGCGGGACGATCGGCACGGCGCGGGCCGACGCGGCCGTCGGCGTTCGCGCGGACACCGAGAACCTGCAGGCCTACGAGATCTACCTGAAGGCGCGCGAGCTGTTCATCGCGCGCAAGGACCTGCCGGAAAGCGTCCGCCTGTTCGAGCGGGTCGTCGCACTCGATCCGAAGTTCGCGCGAGGCTGGGAGGGGCTGGCGGCGGTCGCGGCCGTCATGAAGAGCTGGGACTTCCACGACCGCAACTACAGCGAACTCAGCCGCAGTGCCGCGCAACGCGCGCTGGAACTCGATGCCTCCCTGTCCATGCCGTGGGCCGCACTGGCCCGGTCCATGGAGGATGCGAGCCCGATCGACTGGGCCGGGAGCCTGGAAATGTACGACCGTGCCATTGCCGCGGACGAGCGCAACGGCACGGCGTTGCTCTGGCGCAGCATCGCCTGGTTGAACCTCGGCTTCTTCGAACGCGCCCTCGCCGACCAGGACCGTTGCCTGGCACAGGATGCGGGCTACCAGAACTGCCGGCGCTGGAAGGCCCTGACGCTGCTGTTTGCGGGCGACACGGCACGCGCGATCGAGTTGTATGCGGAGGGCGGGGCGGCCGGCTTCGTCTGGAATCGTGCCGACAGTTTCGTCGGCCCGCTGCTGCGTCGTGGCGAGCGGGTCGGGGCCATTCTGCTGCTGAAGGAACTCGGCGCAACCCCGGACCTCAATGCGGCACTCCTCGAGATCCTGGCGCGGCCGGATGGTCCTCGGTCCGCGTTGACCGACGAGGTCGTGCGCGCGGCCCTCGCCGACAGGACTGCGACGTTCTCCCAGCGTGTCGGCGAGGAGAAGGTGCACCTCTGGCTCGGCGAATACGACCTGGTGGCCATGGCGCCCGATCTCAGCTCCGACTCGCTCGTGCATTGGGAGCCCGGTTACCCGCGCTTCCGCAGTTCACCCGCCTTCAAGGCGGTGGTCGAGCGCCTCGATATCGCCGCTTACTGGCGTGCGCATGGCTATCCGCCGCAGTGCCGGGCCGTGGGCAAGCGGGACTTCACCTGCGACTGAAGCCGGCATCGCGGGCCGCGCGTCGACCCGATGCGGCGCGCTGCGGGTTGTCGCCCATCTGCGACAGTTGCGGTCGCGGACCCGCGGGCGCAAGGGACTATCGTGCACAGCGAGAACCGCACGAGGTGCCGCAAATGACGAGTCGCCGCCTGTTCCTGCTGGCCGCCGCCGTGCTGGCGCTGTCCGGCTGCGCGAGCCTGCCGCACAAGGACCCGCTCCAGGTCACCGTGGCCGGGATCGAGGGACTGCCCGGCGAGGGCATGGAACTGCGCATGCTGGTGAAGCTGCGCGTGCAGAACCCGAACGAGGCGCCCATCGAGTATTCGGGGGCCTATCTGGAATTCGACGTGCTCGACAAGACCTTTGCGACCGGCGTGAGCAGCGAATCGGGCACCGTGCCGGGCTTCGGTGAGACGGTGATCGCCGTGCCGGTGACCGTCTCCATGCTGCGCATGGTGCGCCAGGTGGTGGGCGTACTCGACGGCCAGCCGGTGGACAAAGTCAATTACGAGATGAGCGGCAAGCTGAACGGCGGGCCGTTCGGCACCCACCGTTTCGAAACGCGGGGCGAGTTCAATCTGCCGGAGTCCGCTCCGGAACCTGCGGCGTGACGTCGACCCGCTGGCCCCGCAGGGCCGGCGGTGGATCGCGGTCGAAGGCGATCGCGCCGGTCGCGGCGCCGATCTTGAGTCGCTTCCAGAGCTGCGATGAAAGCGAGTAGCGCTCGGTCACCTGGCCGGTCAGCGTCGCGAAGACGATCTCGCCGGCGACACAGCTGAATTCGCCGGCGGCCTCGCCATCGACCGGCCTGGAGGTCGCACGCAACGTGTGCAGCCCGGGAGCGAGGCGCAGCGGGACCAGTTGGTGCTGCAGCAAGCTGCAGTGATCCTGCATCACGCTGCCCCCGACGTCGCGGCAGGTCGTCTCGTGGACTGCACGAGTCTCCGTACTGCTCTCGCCCAGCGGCCACATGACCCAGTCGAGCAGCGGCAACTGCTGCGCGGGCCGATCGTCGACCTGCAGGTACGTCCAGCAGACGCTGCAGCTCGCGTCGGCGAGACTGCCCAGCCCCGTGTCGTCGCAGGTCCGCTCGCAGCCGACCAGCACCGTGCAGTCCGTCGGATCCGTCGTGCCCGCTTCGTCACGCAGGTAGCGCTCCTGGGTGACGAGCAGCCGGTCCGCCTGTGCGTGCACGAACTCGAAGTCGCCTGCGAGCAGCACCAGGCTGCGAGTCCGGCCGAAGACGGCGGCGGTTGCGAGGCCAGCGTCGACGGCCGCGAGCACCCCGGCCGGATCGTAGGCGACCAGCGTGTATCCCTCCTGCTGCTCACCCGGCAACGGCATGGGCACGGGGTACGGCACGAAGAACAGCGCCATCTGGTGCTGCTTGCCCGAGACCCGGAACACCTCCGCCCGGCCACCGGGGTCCGCAAGCAGCGGCGCGCCGAGTGACGCGCGCACCTGGTCACGGGTCGCGACCGCGACGCGCAACTGCGCCGCCTGGTCGAGGACTTCCTGTTCGCGGACGCCAGGCTCGCCGAGCGGCACGTCCGTGACGCAGCCGGTCAGCATCGCCAGGGTCGCAGCCAGTAACGGCAGGCCTGCGAGCCGGCACGGCAACAGCGGTGTGGCGGGAGGGCAAGGCATGGCAGGCGCTCTCGTGCTCGGTTACGCTAGCAACATACCGAAAGGAGACGTGGCCATGCTCAAGTTCCTGCTCTGGCTGCTGTTGCTGGCCGTGTGCTGGCCGCTGGCGCTGCTGGCGCTGGTACTGTGGCCGGTCGTGTGGCTGCTGTCGCTGCCGTTCCGCCTGCTCGGACTGGCCGTGGAGGGCATGTTCGAGCTGCTGCGTGCCGTCTTTCTTCTGCCGGCGCGTCTGCTCGGCGCACGCCCCGGCGCTGTCGCGAAGTAAGGAGACTGCAATGGGATTCATCACTGCGCTGATCATCGGTGGCATCGTCGGCTGGCTCGCCAGCATGGTCATGAAGACGAATGCCCAGATGGGCATGATCGCCAACATCCTGGTCGGCATCGTCGGCTCTTCGCTCGGTTTCTGGGTTGCCGGTCTGTTCGGCTTCGCCGCCGGCGGCGGTATCGCGCGCTTCGTCGTCGCGATCGCCGGTGCCGCGCTGCTGATCTTCATTCTGCAGAAGCTCGGCCTGTTCAAGAAGTAGCTTCCGGGCGTTGCCCTACCGGCTGCTGGCCGACGCGGTCCTGCTCGCGCACGCGGGCTTCGTCGCGTTCGTAGTCCTGGGCGGGTTGCTGGTGCTGCGCTGGCCGCGGCTCGCGTGGGTGCACCTGCCGGTGGTGGCCTGGGGGGCCGGCATCGAGTTCACCGGCGGCATCTGTCCGCTCACCCCGCTCGAGAATTCCCTGCGCGCGCTGGCGCACCAGCAGGGCTACGCCGGCGGCTTCGTCGAGCACTACGTGTTCGGCCTGTTGTACCCGGATGGCCTGACGCACGGTGCGCAGCTCGCGCTCGGCGTGCTGGTGCTGGCCGTGAACGCGGCGGTCTACGCGTTCGCCTGGTGGGGCCGACGGCGGCGCGGCTAGCCGCTGCGGCCGAGCGGGTCGGGCAGCGGCGCGCCGTCCGGCGTGAAGACGAGCGAAATGGAATTGATGCAGTAGCGCTGCCCGGTCGGCGGCGGTCCGTCGGGGAACACGTGCCCCTGGTGGCTGTCGCAGCGCGCACAGCGGATTTCCGTGCGCACCATCCCGTAGCTGACGTCGCGCACGCATTTGAGGTGCGCGTCGTCGAACGGCGCAGTGAAGCTTGGCCAGCCGGTGCCGCTGTTGAACTTCTCGCCCGCGCGGAAGAGTGGCAGGCCGCAAAGGCGACAGCAGTAGGTGCCGGACGTCTTCTGGTCCACGAACGCGCCGCAGAACGGGCGCTCGGTGCCGTGCTGCAACAGCACGTGGCGCTCCTCCACGCTGAGTCCGGCCTCGAGGCGGCGCCGCTCCTCGGCGGTGGGCGGCGTCAGGTCGAAGGCCTTCATGGACGTTCCTTGAGCATGTCGCCGTGGGTCTTGCGCAGCTTCGCCACCTTGGGGTCCGAGACGGCGCGGATGTATGGCTGCGAGGGATTCCGGGCGGCGTAGCCGTGGTGGTACGGCTCGGCAGCGTAGAAGCGCGCGAGCGGCTCGAGCGTCGTGGCGATGGGCGCGTCGAACAGCTGCGCCGCCTCGATCTGCGCGATGTAGCGCTCGGCGACCCGGCGCTGCGCCTCGCTGGCGTAGAAGATCGCCGAGCGGTACTGCGTGCCCACGTCCGCGCCCTGGCGGTTCAGCTGGGTCGGGTCGTGGGCGATGGAGAAGAAGATCTTCAGGATCTGACCCAGCGCGATGCGCGCCGGGTCGAAGTCGATCTCGATGGCCTCGGCGTGGCCCGTGGTCCCCGTGCAGACGTCGTCGTAGCGGGCAGTTTCGGCCGTACCGCCGGCATAGCCAGGCCGGACCGACCGCACGCCGTCGAGCTGGCTGTACACCGCCTCGGTGCACCAGAAGCAGCCGCCCGCGAGGACCACGGTGTCGCCCGTATCCCCCGGATCTGCGCAGTCAGCGGGGTCCGGGAACGACCGGGGATCGATTTTGAGTGCCATGCCGCTATTCTAAGGGTGCCGGTGGGCGGGTTCGTTCGAGGATCCCCGGCACCTGACGCCGGGGGCCGTCACGATGACCGTTCATTCCAATCACCAGTCCGTTCGAACACGCTCGCCCCGCGGTTTCGCCGCGCGAACCGTCCTGGCGGCGCTGGTGGCTTGCGCGGCGCTGCCGGTGCACGCTGGTCCGCAACCGTCGGCGGACGAGCTCGCGGCCGCGGCATCCCGCATCGAAGCCGACGTCCGCTTCCTGGCCGACGACCTGCTCGAAGGCCGCGAGACCGGCACGCGCGGCTACGACCTTGCGGCACTGTACGTCGCCACCCGCTACCGGCTGCTCGGGCTCGAGCCCGCCGGCGAGGACGGCTCGTTTTTCCAGCGCGTGCCCCTGCTGCGCGGCGTGCGCGAGCGTGACGGCGCGCGCTTCGCCATCGCGCGCGGGGGGCGCGTCACCGAGTTCGCGTTCGAGAGCGACTTCCTGCCCGGCATCAACTACAGCACCGGCCGGGCGCAGGTCACGGCGCCGATGGTGTTCGTCGGGCAGGCCGTGCGTGCGCCGGAATTGCAGCACGACGATTACACGGGCGTGGACGTGAAGGGCAAGGTCGCGGTGGTGCTCGACAACGCGCCGGCCCGTTTCTCGGCGGACCAGCGCGCGTTCTACGCGTCCTCACTCGAGAAGCTGCGCGAGCTGGAGCGGCGGGGCGCGGTCGGCGTGATTTTTCTCGGCGACCCGGTGAACGAGAAGAAGCGCCCCTGGGCGCTCGACGCCCCGAACTGGCGCCGCCCGGGCATGCGGCGCCTCGACGCGCAGGGCCACCCGGTGGACGATTTCCCCGGTCTCGTGGTTCGCATCTCCTGCAACGTGCAGCTGGCCGACGCCTTCTTCGCGGGATCGCCGCATACCGCAGCCGAGGTCTTCGCGATGCTCGAGCAGGGCACGCTGCGTTCGTTCGATCTCGTCGGCACGGCGATGCTCGCCTCGAACGCGAGGCTCGAACCGGCCGTGAGCCACAACGTGATCGCGCGCCTGCCGGGCGGTGACGCGACGTTGTCCGCCGAGCACGTCGTGTTCACGGCGCACCTCGATCACGTCGGCATCGGGGCGCCGCGCGCCGGGGACTCGATCTACAACGGCGCACAGGACAACGCCGTCGGGGTGGCGACCATGCTCGAGGCGGCGCGCATGCTCGCGACCGGACCGCCGAAGCGCTCGACGCTGTTCGTGGCATTGACGGCGGAGGAGAAGGGCCTGCTCGGCGCATTCCACTTTGCCGCCCATCCGACCGTGCCCGCGGATTCGCTGGTGGCGAACGTCAACATGGACATGCCGCTGCTGATCGCCGACGTGACCGACGTCATTCCGGTCGGCATCGAGCACTCGACGCTCGAAGCCGTGGCGCGGCGTGCGGTGGCTGAGGCCGGGATGACGCTCACGCCCGACCCGTTTCCCGACGAGGTCGTGTTCGTGCGCAGCGACCAGTACGCATTCGTGCGCCAGGGCGTGCCGGCGATCTACCTGCTGTCCGGCGTGAAGCGGCGCGACGGCGGCGACGGCGGTCCGCTGTTCCAGGACTTCCTTGCGCACCGCTATCACCTGCCGAGCGACGACCTCGGCCAACCGATCCACTGGCTCGGCGCCGCGCGCCTCGCCATCGTGAACTACCGCATCGGCCAGGCGATCGGCGACGACCCGGTGCGCCCGGCCTGGAAGCCCGACGACTTCTTCGGCGGGAAATTCGGGCGCTGAGCCTATTCGAGCAGGTCTCCCGGGGTCGGCGGCAGCCTCGGCATGGTCTGCTGCGGGAACGTGCCCGTCAGCGACTCGAGGAACGCGACGATGTCGCCCACCTGGGCGTCCGAGGGCGCCTGGTTGAGCTGCGTCGAGGCCATCACGCGCACCGCTTCGGGCAGCGTCTTCACGGCTCCGTTGTGCATGTAGGGTGCCGTGTAGATCAGGTTGCGCAGCGTCGGCACCCGCCACATGCCGCGGTCGGCCGGGTCCTTGGTGGCGCTCTCGCGGCCCGGATCGTCCGTGAGCTTGTACTTCACGACGTAGGCGCTGTCCGGGAAGACCGGGAACTTCATGAAGAACCCGGTGCCTGCCGGCAGCGACGGGCCGTTGAAGGCCGGTCCCTGGTGGCAACTCATGCAGCCGATCGCGGCGAAGGTCTCCATCCCGCGCACCTGCTGGGCCGTCAACGCCTGCTTGTCGCCCTTGACGTAGCGGTCGTACGCGCTGTTCGGCGTGATCAGTGTGCGCTCGTAGGCGGCGATCGCCCTGGCGGCGTTGTCCATGGTGACTACGTCGCCGGCACCGAAGGCTTTTTCGAAGTACGGCCGGTAGCCGGGAATGTGCCGGACCCGGTCGATCACGGCGTCGAGGTTGGGCATGCCCATCTCGATCGGATTGACGGGCGGGCCCTTGGCCTGTTCTTCGAGCGACGCGGCGCGACCGTCCCAGAACTGCACCGAGTGGAACGCCGCGTTCCACACCGTGGGCGCATTGCGTCCACCCTTCAGTCCGTGCACGCCAGCGGACGTCGGCATGTGATCGTCGCCGCCCTCCATGACGTTGTGGCAGGAGAAACAGGACACCGTGCCGGTCGAGGAGAGCCGCGGGTCGAAATAGAGCATCTGGCCGAGCTCGACCTTTGCGGCGGTCGTGGGATTGTCCGCGGGTGCCGGTGCGGTGTCGGGCAATGGCTGCCATTGGGCACTCGCGGCACCGGCGGCGAGCGTCATCAGGAGGGCGGATACAGACAGGCGATAGCGCATGACGACTCTCCATGCGTCGTTGGACTGTCTGAAGTTTAGGCTTCGGGAGTCGAGTCGGCCTTGAGGGCTGGTCCGTCGAGCTTGCGTGGATATACCTATTTGGTCAGTCTTGCGGTGTCCCCTGTGAGACCTGATTGGAGTGATTCCATGTCCAGACCAGCCCTCGACGCCGCCATCGCCGACGCCGTGATCGGCATCGACACCCTATGGGGTGGCGACGTCATGAACCCCTCGGGCGTCGGCCGTTTCATCGCCGACTGCTGGTTCTCGGACGAGCCACTGCCCGCCGCGTACACGCATGCCGCCGCCGGGCCGCTGCGTTCGAGCGGCGGTGTCGGCGCCGGGACCCCCGATGCGGTCGTCAGTGATTCCTACCTGGCCGCCGTCGACGTGCGGGACGCCATCGCGCGCGTGCTCGATGGCGGTCGTGCGGTCGGCGGCCTGCGTGGCGCGTATCTCGAGGGCCTCGCGCAGTGCTGCGAAGTGATGTGGGACCTCGCGATGGAGCGCCTCGGGCGCGGCCCCGAGGTGCCGTACGACCGCTGTGTGCGCACCATCACCGGTCGTGCGCCGGAGCCGTCGCAGCCTGCCGCGAAGCGCGAGCGCGTGGCGGAGTTGCTCGAGGCGGCGGGACATCCGCTGCGCGGCCGGGATTCGCTGCTTGCCGCCGTGGACGCGTGGCGGGCTGCGCGACGCGTCCCGGCGAAGTCGATTGCCGCCGTCGGCGACGCGTTCGTCGCCTACTACGATGCGCTGTCGGCGCGTCACCTCGCGCCGTTCCTCCCGGCCGAACTCGCCCGCGTGCCGCGCGCCAACGTGCGCTTTCTCGCCATCGAGAACGCCTGGTTCTCCGGTTCGATGAACTACCTCGGCCACGCGCGCCGCCCGGACGGCTCGCCCGAGTACGAGGCGACCTACGAACTCAATGCGGCCCTCGAGATCTCGGTGCCGGAGTTCCAGCAGCTGGTGAGCCACGAAGTGGTGCCCGGCCACGTGACGACGTTCGCCTACCTGCAGGACCTGTTCGTGCGTGGGCTCGCCGGGTTCGAGGCCTCGGTGCTCACCATGAACACGCGAGCGAGCGTGCTGTTCGAGGGCATTGCGAACAACGCCATCCTCATCGCGCACGGCGTGACGGAGCCGGCCGAACTGCCGGACCGCGACCTCGAGATCGGCGTGCTGCTCGCGTTGCTGCAGGATGACGCCAAGAACCAGGCGTCGTGGATGACGTGGCATGAGCGGCTGCCGCAGGCGGAGGTCGCGGCCACGTTGCGTGCCGAGTGCCTGGTCACGGCCGAGCGCGCCGACAAGCTGTCGGGCCCCTGGGGCCGACACCCGCTGCTCGGTCGCATGTACCTGCCGGCCTATCGGGCCGGCACGGAGCTGGTCGCCGAACTTCGGCGCGAGCATCCGCCCGAGGTGATCCTGCCCGCGCTTTACGGCGTGCGCGGGCTCGTGGACGCCGCCACGCTGCCGTCGGTGCTCTGACCAGTCCTGCGCAGGAACGCGAGCGCCGCCGCTGCTGTCGCCCGGGGATCCTCCTCGTGCGGCACGTGCCCGAGGCCCGGGAACATGACGAGCTGGCTGCCCGCGATGTCGTCGTGAAACCGCTGCCCGAACTGCGGAGGAATCAGCCTGTCGCGACCGCCCCACAGGATCAGCGTGGGAATGCGCAGGTCGCGCAGGCGCTCGGGGTTCTGCGAGTGGCGGCCGGCCGCGAAGCGCTGTGCCAGGGCGGCGCGATTGCCGGCGCGCAGCGTGAGTTCGAAGTACCGATCCACGAGCGCCGCTGTCACGCGCGACGGGTCGCCATAGGTGTTGCGCAGGCTAGACTCGACCACGCTGCGCGGCAGCACCGATTCCATCAGGCCACTGAGCAGCGGGACCTGCGCGAGACGGAAGCCGAGCGGCACAGATTGCGAGGTGAGCAGGTAGCCGGCCGAGTCCACCAGCACCAGGGCGCCCACGCGGTCCGGGTGCGCCAGCGCGGTCTCCCAGACGACCCAGCCGCCGAATGAGTTGCCGGCCAGGACGCACCGCTCGATGCCCAGGGTGTCCAGCAACTGCGTCGTGAACCCGACATAGCGCTCGATGCGGTAGTCACTGTCCGCGGCGGGACCGGTCAGGCCGAAGCCCGGCAAGTCCACGCGGACCACGCGCCGCTCGGGCTGCAGCAATTCCACCCAGCCATCCCACGTGTGCAGCGACGCGGACGTCCCGTGCAGCAACACGACGGGCATCGGATCATCGCGCCGCCCTTCGTCACGCACGTGCGCCTGCACGCCGGCGATGCCGACGAATTGCGACGGTGGCTGGGCCCAGCGCTGGGCGAGTTCGCCCACCGGCCGGTCGGGTTCCCAGCCGAGCACCAGCACGCCGACCGACAGCAGGGCGACGAGACCGGCGAGCACTGCAATGGAGCGGGCGAGCTGCATTATGCCGACACGTTACCAGTGGCTGGCGCCTGCAGATCGGCGCATCGGGACTGTGCGCGGATTACCAGCCGCCGCCGCCGCCACCACCACCACCACCGCCGGACGAGCCGCCGCCGCCGCTCCCGGAGCTGGAGCCCGGAGGCGTCGAAGCCGAGCTGATCGCGCCGCTGAAGGAGGAACCCAGGCTGGACGAAAAGCGCGTGACGTCGTGCGTGTCCCAGCCGTCACCGGAGTACCAGGCCGGCGCGTGGCCGGCGGCCGCGGTGGCAAAGACGTTCGCGAATCGCTCCGCCCATCGCTGCTCGACCTCGAGGGCGAGAGCTGCCGGCAGGTAGCGTTCGTAGAGTCCCGGCGTCAGGGGCGGTGCATCGACCAGCTGCAACTCGTCACCCTCGGCCACGTCGAGGTACAGGCGGAAGCCCTCGATGTGGTCCATGGTCCTGCGACCCGCAACCGTCGGTGCCTTGAGCAGGCGGCCGAAGGCGACGTTGGCAATGAACGCGCCACCGGCGGCGCCGAGCGCGACCCATCCCGGGGGCGTCATGAACCACCACGACGGGCCGAACCCGCCAATCAGCGCCGGCAGCAGCACGGCGAACACGCCGATCAACAGGCTGATCACGATCCCGAGCGCGTGCCAGGCGGAATTCCTGCGGAACGACGCGGGGTCGTAGCGCGATTTCAGGGTGCGTCGGTGCTCGAGTTTCGCGGCATTGAGCACGGCGTGGTTGGCATTGTCGAGATCGAGGCTCGTGGATGAGGTGAACAGCTGCTCGCGCAGGTGCCGCTCGTCGTCCGACAGCGTGGAGGCGTCCGGTGGCTCAGCCCGGTGCAGCGTGAACTTCTGCGAACGCTTCAGGACCCCGGCGGCCTGCTGCTCGATACGCAGCCCGCCCTGCACCGCGAGGCTCAGCACCGCGGCGGCGAAGCAGCGGTCGTCGTACGCCATGCACCGCAGGAAGCGCATCGCCGCGGGCGACACGCCCGCCGGCGGCTCGTACTGCGGCACGATCACTCGTCCCGGCGGATCGCGGCCGACCCGGCGCCAGATCTCCGCGTAGTACAGCATCAGCAGCAGGAGGCCGCCCGCCGCGACGAAGGCCGGCCAGGCGTCGCGCAGCAGGAAGCCGGCGCGCCGGTCGAGGCCCGGCGGCGTGACGTGGCCCTTCGGCCAGCTGGCGACGATGGTCAGGCCTTCGCGCGGGCCGAGACCGCGCGTCGTGCGGAACGAGGCCAGGCTCGTGTTCGACGTCGCCCGCCAGTCGCGCCCCTGCGCGCCCTGCGGCCCGGTGTAAGCCTCGACGCCGATGGTTTCGGGCTCGATGCTGCCAGGCAGGTACACCTCAGCCGCGGCCGCGTCTATCGGGAAGTCCCAGCCGTTGCCCGTGACGTTCCAGTAGAGCTCGTCGTGATCGGCGAAGTAGCCGAGTTGGCGGTCCGTGCGATAGATGATGGTGTAGGTGTACTCGCCCGGCGACAGGAAGACGTCCGCGTCACCGATCCGGAGGCGCACGCCGTTCGCGAGGTGCTCGAGTGAATGCGGTTCCGGCTGGCCGTCCCGCCTCACCGCGAGGACCTCGAATCCGGCCACGACGCGCCTGCCGCGGCGGTCGACGTAGCGGGTCGGGAAGTCGCGCAGGATGCCGCGGCGGATCTGCTCGCCCTCGGCCCGAACCCGCAGCGTCTCGGTCACCTCGAGTGTGCTGTCGCGCATCACACGGATATCGCTCTGCCACGACAGGATGCGCTCGTCCGCCCCTGCGCCGGCGACGGCCGCCAGGAGCAGACTCAGCGCGAGTAGCACGCGGATCACGGCTCGAACTCGAAGTATTCGGCGGGCGTGAAGCGCAGCAGCTTCGCCACGACCAGGTCCGGGAAGGTGGCAATGCGCGTGTTCAGGTTGTTCACGGTGCCGTTGTAGTAGCGGCGCGCGAGCTGGATCTGCTGCTCGACCTCGCTCAGGTTGCGCATGAGTTCGAGGAAACTCGCGCTGGCCTTGAGCTCGGGGTAGTCCTCGGCGATGGCCACCACGCGTTGCAGGCCGGCACCGAGTCGGCCCTCGATCGTGCCGAGCGCCGCGGGCGACGACTCGCTCATGCCGCGGGCGCGCAGCGCCGCGACCTCCTCGAGCACGGTGCGCTCGTAGCCTGCATGGCGCTGCACCACCTCGACCAGCTTCGGCACGAGGTCGTGGCGGCGCGCGAGCTGCACGCCCACGTCGCTCCACGACTGCCCCACGCGGTGATGGTCGCGTACCAGCCGGTTGTAGCTGACGACGCCCCAGAGCAGCGCAGCGGCGGCAAGGGCGAGGAAGGCGAGGGCCGTCATGCCGGCCATGATAGCGTGCGAGCGGCGCCCGGCCCTCAGCCGAAGATCGCCACGCTCTGGTGGCTCACCGAGAACGCGTGCCCGCCCGGGCCCCACAGCACCGACGTCTGGCTGAGGTAGCCGTCCGCCCCGGCGCGCACGTCGGTGCCGATGAGCGACCAGCGCTCCCGGTCGAGCAGGCTCGGGTCGCCGATGAGCTCGAGCATCCAGTTGATCGAGGTGGCGGGCGCGGGCTTGTCGAGCATCGACAGTGCGGGGGTCGGGATGGAGTCGGCCAGGGCGATCAGCGCGTCCTCCGCGCTGCAGCCCGAGTCGCACAGGCGCGCGAAGATCGTCGAGTGCGGCTCGTCGTGCCCGGAGTAGGGCGTCCGGCCGACCGCCCAGCGCAGCTGCAGGTGGCGGATGAACTCCGGGGTGATGCCGGGAATGTACGGCATGTCGGGCAGCCGCTCGGGGTCCGCCTGCACCTCGGGGCGCGGAATGTCGAGCGTGATGCGCGACGGGCGTGCTGCGCCGAAGATCGCCACCGTCGTGCAGGCGACCTGGCCGTCCTGCAGCAGGTCGCAGCGGGCGTGCGTCGCGGAGCGCCCGCTGCGCAGGAACTCGGCGCGCAGCGTCACCGGGCTGCCCGCGGACACGGGCGCAACGAACGTCGTCTGCAGGCTGCGCAGCGGCAGCGCGCCGAGGCCGCCCTTGCCGTCGCCCAGGGTCCGGTCGAGCTCGCCACGCATGGCGCGCACGCTCAGCGCCACCTGCAGCCCGCCGAACACCGTGCGGCCGTTCGACCAGGTTCGCGGGATCACCACGCTCCAGGCGTCGCCGTCGCGGCGCAGCTCGTCGAGCACTTCGCCGAAGTTCGCCATGGATCGGTCACCAGGTCAGGTCGTCGGGCACGACGAAGTCCTTGTACGGATCGTCCTCGGCCGGTGCGTTGGCGGCCGCCGCAGCCGCCGGGCTCGCGACGATGGCGTCCGGATCGCGCTCACGGATGCGCTCGGCGTCGTCTGCCGGCACGAGGTCGTAGTGCCCTTCCCAGCGGACGATGCACAAGGTCCCCGCGACGATGCGGGCGCGCAGGTCGGGCGTTACGGCCAAGCGGCGGATCCGCCCGCCGTCCACGAAGTTGTAATAGTCGTCGCTCTCCGGGCGCGGCACGCGCAGCTGCTCGACCAGCTGCCTCAGCTGGGCGGCACGGGCCTTGCGCTCGGCCTTCTCCTGCTGCTTGCGATTCAGCTCCTGGTCGCGCAGCAGCTTCGCCGCCTGCGCCTGCTGCGCGGTCCTGGCGGGCGCGGGCGGTGGCGGCGGAGTCGCGCGCTTGCCGCTCTTCACCTGCTGGTGTCGCTGGCCGCCGGTGGCCCGCTCGGCCTGCTTGGCCTGCTTCTCGGTGACGAGTCCGGCCTTGAGCAGTTGCTCACGGAGGGACAGGCTCATCGGGGACCTCGGTCTGGGTCGCGGTGGGGCCGCGTATCCTAACAGGTCACGGCGCCATCACGCCGCAGACCGGCGCCGGCCAGCCGAGCTGCCCGTGCTCGGCGATCAGCCGGTCGAGCTGCGCTGCGAACGCCGGCGGCAGCGGGGCGGAGCGGCGCGCGTCGAGGTCGGCGCCGGTGCTCACGTACTCGAACACGCTGGCGAGCTGGGCGCGGGTCCGGTTCACGACGAACATCACGCCGTGGAAACGCTTCACCGTGCGATTTACGAAGCGCCAGTGCACGGTCACGGTGTCGCCGACGTGCAGCTCGGCCAGGTACCACAGGTGGTGCTCGAGATCGAACAGGCCCTCGCGCCGCTCGAGGAAGGCCTGCGCGTCGAGCCCGAACTCCGCCAGCCGGGGCCAGCTCGCGGCGTCGCAGAGCTCGAGGTAGTGGCGCACGTTGACGTGACCATTGAGGTCCTGCCACTCGGCCGGGATGACCCTCTCCAGCAGGATCGGCAGTTCGCAGACCTGCGCGACGGTGGGCATGGGCACGGGCATCAGGAGAACAACCTCAAGGCAAGATGCTCGAGCCACGATCTTCGCGCGTGTGGCAGTGCCGTGTCATCGGGGTTGCCGCGTCACGACGCCGAGATGGTTGGCCACCTTGCGTTCCACGCCGTCGCTCGGCAGGTTGACGATGCGGTCGCGCAGCCACAGCGCGCTCGAGCCGCCGCCGTCCAGGTTGACCGCGGTACAGGCGCCCAGCTCGACCATCAGTGTCGCAAGCTCGGGCAGCGTGAGACCGGGCACGGCCTCGCGCCGTCCATCCGCGACCACCAGCAGCAGCTGTCGCCGGTCCTTCGACAGCCCGATGGCCGAGCGCGGGTGCGGTGCGCGCGTGAAGTGGTCGCTGCCCGGCAGTTGCGCCGCCGGCGCGCAGTGCTCCACCACCATCGGCCAGCCTGAGACCGCGCCCGTCATCCAGCGCTTCGGCTCGCGCAACGGCTCGGCACGCGGGAAGATCCGCACGCGGCGCCCGCCGACGCCCACCACCTCCTGCCGCCGCACGCGCTCGTCCGCCCGCGCCCAGACCGCGCCGTCGCCCATGGCGAGCCCGACCGGCGCCAGCGACGCGTCGAAATAGTCGGCATTGATCGCGACCACCGCGCCGCGGCCTGCGGCGAACTCGCTCACGGTGAGGCCGCGCTCGCGGGCCGCCGTGGCCACGATTTCGAGCGTGCGGTCGTCGAGATCCACTCGGACGGCGTGTGCGTCGGTGCCGTCGTGCTGCACGCGGCGGTACTCGATCCCCGCGGCGACGGGCTCCCAGTCGCCGGCACCCGCCGTGGTTGCGGCGAGCAGCAGGACGATGGCGATTCCGCGGGACGCGCGCATGGCCGGGGCATTATGGTCCAGGGCCGGCCCTGCGCGCCGCGCGATGTCGGCTTTCCGCGATTCCGCCGCGGCAACGCGGGCGGTAGTTTGGCGCTCCCGGCAAGACGACTGGCGAGGCGTTGCGATGAAATCGGTCCTGGTCCTGTACATGAGCCGCGGTGGCCACACCGCGCGGATCGCGCGGCGCATCTGCGAGGGCGTCGCGGAGGCCGGCGGCCGCGCCGAGATGATGGACATCAACGAAGCGGTGCACGAAGGCGTGGACTGGGGCCGCTACGACGTGGTCGCGCTCGGCGCGCCGGTGCTCTACGGCACCTACGACAAGGGCGTGTTCGAGTTCGTTGCGCAGCACAGCACGTCGCTCGATTCCCGGCCGAACAGCTTCTTCAACGTGTCGGTGGTGGCGCGCACGCCGGAGAAGGCGACCGTCGAAGGCAACCGCTACATGCAGAAATTCCTGCAGCTGTCGCCGTGGCGGCCGAAGGACCTGAAGGTCATCGCCGGCAAGGTGGACTACCCGTCCTGGGCCTGGCACGAGCGCCTGATGATCCAGCTGATCATGAAGTACACGCATGGCCCGACGGACCGCCGTGCGGTGATCGATTACACGGACTGGGACGACGTGCCATGCGTGTACTTCATGATCAGCTGGATCATCAG
>Ga0209450_10000585_pt1 | contig 18495 bp, 13 predicted proteins | sample FrelakmetLWP11LW_FD_187149 | JGI IMG/M metagenome (GOLD analysis project Ga0209450, IMG submission 187149) | Freshwater lake sediment microbial communities from the University of Notre Dame, USA, for methane emissions studies - LWP11 LW (SPAdes)... | ecosystem: Environmental > Aquatic >...
CCCGCTGTCCGCCATCGTGACGATCGTCGTGAGCTTGACGTTCTCTGTTCGCAGCGATTCGATGATTGGCTTAATGCCGGTTCCCCCGCCAATGACGACGACTCGGGGAAGGGACTCAGCCTTGCGGTAGCGATAAATCGTCCTCGCGACAGATTCCCTGGGAACCGACCCCGTGATCGCAGCCAACAGAGAACGGGAAAGGAGCGCGGCGGCGACAACCATCAGGAAGGCTGAGACGATCACGGCGATGCCGCATAGGACCCCGAAGACCGGAGAGACTGCCCCCAAGGGGAGGAAGCGGCGCAGTACTTGCTGAACGGCTGGCCGGAGGTTCATCAGCCAGGACGTACCCGGCATCTGAAGCAGTCCGAGGATGGAGACCACGAGAAGTGCTGTCCCACCCGCGAACAGCAAGAGGTATCTCTTGACGCGAATGCCGGGAACGAGCCAGTACCAGAGCGTCTGTCTGTGCCCCTTCACTTCTGGAGGTCCCGATGGAACACGTGCACCGCTTTCGCCCGGGGCTTGAGATGGTGGTACAGCATGTTTGCGATCACGACGGAGCGGTGTCTCCCGCCAGTGCATCCGATGCCGACCGTAAGGTAGCTCTTCCCCTCTTCCTGGTAGCGTGGGAGCACGAAGTCGATGAAGTCGGCAAGGCGAGCGAAGAACTGCCTGGCATACGGCTCGCGAAGGACGTAGAGAATGACTCCCTTGTCGAAGCCGGTGCGATGCGCGAGGCGTTCGTCGTAGTAGGGGTTTGGCAGGAAGCGCACGTCGAACAGAAGATCCAGGTCGATCGGCAGGCCATTCTTGTAGCCGAAGGAGACGATATTGATGGTGAGAGCCTGTGATTGCTGCGATCCGAGGATCGCCCCCCGCACCCGGTCCTTCAGTTCTCCGACGGTGAGGTCGGTGGTATCGATGATGACAGTCGCCAGCTCACGCACCTCTGCCAGCAGTTCCCTCTCGTTCCTGATACTCTCGGAGACCGTGCTTCCGGGAAGGGGATGGCGCCTGCGTGTTTCGGAGAAACGGTTGACCAGGACTCGGGATGATGCTTCCAGAAAGATCACACGGGGATGAACGTCACGCGCCCCGAGACGCTGGAGCATCGAATGAAACTGCGTCTTGAACCCGGAACTGCGCACATCGAGTGCCACCGCTATCTTGCTGATTCTGCCTTCTGTTTGCGAGGCGAGGTCCAGAAACTGGCTCATGAGAGAAATCGGGAGATTGTCCATGGCGTAGTACCCAAGGTCTTCAAGGTATCCCATGGTCTTCGTCTTGCCCGCACCACTCAGGCCGGTAACAATGACAAGGTCCAGACTCGAGACTACTCCCACGCACGCCTCCCGTTTGTATCGTCGATCTGTCCGACAGGGCACTCTCGGGCAACTACAGTGGCGGAGGGGAGAGGGTTTGAACCTCCGAAGGCGTCAACCTTGCCGCATTTCAAGTGCGGTGCCATCAACCGCTCGGCCACCCCTCCACGCTCTAAAACAAGTCTACAGAACAATCCCCGGTTGTCAAAACGAGCGGAAGGCCCGTTAACCGGGGATCTGGTGTGGCGAGGCCTTCGTCAGCGTATAACGTCCGTTCCCATGTACGGAAGCAAGGCGTCCGGCACTCTGACGCTGCCGTCCTCCTGCTGGTAGTTCTCGAGAATCGCAGCCATCGTTCTGCCCACGGCAAGCCCAGAGCCGTTGAGCGTGTGGACGAATGCCATCCTGCCATCCCTGGTACGGTAGCGGATATTTGCCCTGCGCGCCTGAAAGTCTTCGAAGTTGCTACAGGAGCTTATCTCGACATATCGGTCCTGGCCGGGCATCCAGACCTCGGGGTCAAACTTCATTGCAGCCGCGAAGCCAAGGTCGCCCGTACACATCTGACTGCGATGGTAGGGGAGGTCCAGCTTCTTCAGGATGCCCTCGGCGTTCTCGATGAGCAGGTCCAGCTCATGATAGGAATCCTCCGGTTTGACGAACTTGACCATCTCGACTTTGTTGAATTGATGGACGCGGATGATGCCTCGAGTGTCCTTTCCCGCCGCACCGGCCTCCTTCCGAAAGCACGCGGTGTATGCGACGTACTTGATGGGCAGGTCCTCTTCACGGACGATCTCATCCCTGAGCAAATTGGTCACCGGGACTTCGGCCGTCGGGTCGAGGAATAGGTCATCGGTGTCGGTGTGGTACAGGTCGTCCGCGAACTTCGGCAGTTGTCCCGTCCCAGTCATCGACTCCCGATTGACCAGATAGGGCGGCAGGATCTCCATATAGCCCTCTTCCTGGACGTGTACGTCGATCATCCATGAGATCAGAGACCTCTCGAGTTTTGCCCCCAACCCCTTGAGAACATAGAAGCGCGATCCGGAAATCTTCGCGCCTGCAGCGAAATCGATGATGCCCAGGGATTCCCCGATCTCCCAGTGAGGCCTCGGAACAAATGTGAAGGCAGGCTTCTCATGCCACGTCAGCACGATCGCGTTCTCCTTGTCGCTCTTGCCCACAGGGACCGATGCCTGAGGCAGGTTCGGGATGCACAGCAGCAGGGCTCGAAGGCGCGTATCGACCGCCTTCACCCGGTCATCGAGTTCAGCGATGCGCGCCCCGACTTCTTTCATCTCGGCGATGGCGGCCGAGGCATCCAGGCTGGAGTGCTTGAGGGTGGCGATCTGCTCACTGGCTTCATTGCGGAGGTGCTTGAGTTCGTCCACTTTCTGGAGTAGGTCTCTCCTGTCCCGGTCGACCTCAAGGATCTCGTCGATCATCTCCGGCCCTTCGTTCTTTGCTGCTATCCCGGCCTTCACAAGGTCAGGGTGCTGACGAATCAGTTCCAGGCTCAGCATTGGCATCTCCTCCCAACAGGTAACACAGTCACGTTGAATTCTACTGTCCGGCAGCCAAAAAGCAACGTGGCGACCAGCTGAGGCGATTCATGACAGGCGCCGATGGTGTCCGAGGAACGGAAGGATCGGAGGATCAGAACCCGCCTGCAATCGCCCGTTCCACAGCATCGATGAGCGGCGGTATCGTCAGGCTGGTACCCTTCGCCCTGAGAGCGTTCTGGATGTCCTTCAGCCCATTCCCGGTGATGAGGACGACGATGCGGTCCCCCTTGTGAAGGTCGCCACTGGCGGCCAGCTTGCGCAGTGCGGCCACGGAGGCCGCTGCAGCCGGTTCAGCGAAGATGCCCTCGCTCCTGCCCAGGAACCCGATGGCGTCGATGATCTCGCCATCGGAGACAGTGACCGCCAGACCGCCGCTGGACCTGATGTCCCGCACGGCCATGAGATGGTTGCGCGGAATACCCGCGACGATGCTGTCAGCGCACGATGCCGGGTTCTCCAGGTAGGCGACCGGTTCGCCCCACATGACCGCGCGTGCGATCGGAGCGCAGCCTTCAGCCTGGACTGCTATGAGTTGAGGCAGGTGGTCGATCAGTCCGAGGGTCAGCAGGTCGCGGAATCCCTTTGCGACACCGGACACGATACAGCCATCCCCGACGGGGACGATGACCTTGTCCGGTGCTTCGAAGCACAGCTGTTCGGCAACTTCGAGGGCGACGGTCTTCTTCCCTTCGACCATGAATGGGTTGAAGGCCGTATTCCGGTTGTACCAGCCAAATCGTTCCGTTGCTTCCATACAGAGGTCGAATGCCTGATCGTAACTGCCGTCGACCAGAAACAGATGGCTTCCAAAGACTCGCAGCTGTGCTATCTTCCCCGCAGGTGCGGATGCGGGGGCAAAGATGTAGGCGGTCAACCCCGCATTCGCTGCAAGGCCTGCCAGGCTGGAACCTGCATTTCCCGTCGTTGCCGCCGTGATGACACGTTCGCCAAGTTCAGCAGCCTTGGCGATGGCAATGGCGGAGGCCCTGTCTTTTAGCGAAGCCGTAGGGTTGCGTCCTTCGTCCTTGAACCACACGTGGTCCAGCCCGAGTTGAGGACCGACCCGTTGGCTGGCATACAGAGGTGTCCATCCGATCTGGAGGGTCAGCGATGGCGGACGCTCCTCGACGGGAAGGAGCGCCAGATATCTCCACATCGAGAGGTCGCGGTCGTCCTCCAGCAGTTCCCTGGTCAGGACGGCTCGAACCCGATCATAGTTGTACAGGACTTCGAGGATGCCGTCGCTGCCGCAGGTGGGGCAGACATAGCGAGTCGCGGAAGGGTCGTATTCGCGTCCGCACTTCATGCATTTCAGCCCAAGAACTGAAGGCATTCTTCCTCCTTGACGAACAGGCGGGGGAGGCTGCTGCCTCTCCCGCCTGGATCATTCGTTGCTGCTGCGATGAGAGCTAATCGCGGACGATCCTGGTTCCGGTTTCGCCGGCGATCGCTCGTTCAAGTGACTCGGGGTTGGTGATCAGGGCCTCGTTTCCTCCGTGCTCAAGGAAGGCGATAGCTGCCTTGACTTTGGGCAGCATGGAGCCCTTTGCAAACTGACCCTGGTTCATGTACGCCTTCGCTTCGCTTACCGTCATGCGGTCGATGCCCTTCTGGTCGGGCTTGCGATAGTTGATGAAGACCTTCTCCACGGCAGTACTGATGACAAACAGGTCCGCATGCAGGTTGGTGGCTAGCAGACTCGTCGCGTGGTCCTTGTCGATGACCGCGGCTATACCCTTGAGGTTCCCCTGATCGTCCCTGACGACGGGGATTCCTCCTCCACCTGCGGCGACGACGACGAATCCTGCCATGAGGAGGTCCTTGATGGCATCCAGCTCGACAACCTCGATGGGCATTGGTGAAGCGACGACTCGCCTCCATCCGCGGCCTGCGTCTTCCACGACGGTCCAGCCCTCCTTGGCCACCTTCTCATCGATGTCGTCCTTGCTGTAGAATGATCCCACGGGCTTCGACGGAGTACTGAAAGCGGGATCATCCCGGTCGACAAGTACCTGAGTCACGACGGTTACTGCCTTCCTGGCCAGACCTCGCCTCAAGAATTCGTTGTGCAATGCTTGCTGGATTTGATACCCGATGGCGCCCTGGGTGTCGGCTCCACAGGAATCGAGCGGAACAGGGTGAAGCCCGGCCGCCTTCTCGGCAATCTCGGAACGGAGGAGAATGAAGCCGACCTGCGGTCCGTTCCCGTGAGTAATGACGACATCGTAGCCTTGCTCCACCATGCCGGCGATGTGCCGCGTTGTCTCCACGATGGCATCATACTGGTCGGCAACGCTCTTGTGCGACTCGTCCCTGATGAGGGAGTTTCCTCCAATAGCGATGACAGCTGTTCGCGCCATGTGTCGTCCTCTCCTTCGCCTCAGTGTCCTCGTTACATTGTCAGGGCGAGGATCGCTTTGACAGTGTGCAGCCGGTTTTCCGCCTCGTCGTACACGACAGAGTGCGATCCGTCGATGACCGCGTTCGTCACCTCGTACTCACGGTCCGCTGGCAGCGGATGCATGTAGATGGCCGATTCGCTCGCGAGGTCCATGCGGCGCTGGTCCATGATCCAGCTTGTGTACTTCTTTGCGATCTCCTGTGACTCCTTGAGGTCTCTGGTCGCCATGAAGCAGCCCCAAGACTTCGCTTCGACGATATCTGCGCCTTCCATCGCGGCATCCATGTCATTTGTGACTTCAAATGTGACACCTGCTGCCCGGGCATTCTGGCGAGCGATGCCAAGCGCTTCTGGTTGCAGCGAGAACTCGGGCGGCATGGCCAGCGTGACGTTCATGCCGAACCGAGGCATCATCATGATTGACCCCTGGGCGCACGCAAGAGGCTTCGCGTAGCTGGGGGCGTAGGCCCAGGACATGACGAACTTGCGGCCCCGGACCTCGTTGTGGAACTTCTCCTTGATCGTCATGACATCTGCCATCATCTGACAGGGATGGTCAAAGTCGGATTCCAGCGAAATGACGGGGATGTCAGCCCATTTCGCGACGTTTGTCATGTACGTGTGGCCCACTCCGAGGTAGATGTCATCACGGATAGCGATCCCGTGGCCGTACCGGGACAGGATAATTCCCATCTCCTTCTCGGTATCGCCATGGGCAATCTGGACGGCGTCTTCAGTCAGGTAGTGGGCATGGCCGCCAAGTTGAGTCATGCCTGCTTCCGTGGAGTTGCGGGTGCGGGTGGACTTGTCGCGGAACAGCATGAACAGTGTCTTGTCTTCAAGAAGATGATGCGGAATGCCCAGGGCCTTCTGCTTCTTGAGGTCAAAGGCGAGGTCAAGCAGCATCTCGAGTTCTTCCGTCGTCCAGTCATTGGTGGAGAGGAAATCCCTTCCCTTCATCCTGGTGTTCATAGAGCTCAAACCTCCTTGGCGAGTTCGGATGGGAGCAGTGCGTAGAAGCGGGCCGCTTCATAAAGGTCACTGATCCGGACATACTCATTGGCGGCATGCGCAAGCCATTCGTCGCCAGGGCCGAATCCGATCGAGGGAATGTTGAAATGGCCCATGAAGGCGACACCGTTCGTAGAGAAGGTCCAGCACGATACCCGGGGACTCTTGCTGCGGGCTGCTATGGCTGCGTTGACGCCCGCCTGGACCAAGGGATGGTGCTCGTCGAGCGCCCACGTGGGGAAGTACTTCTCCTGATGAACGTGAAGACCGGTCCAGCTTGTATCGTCGAACTCCGTGAGCTCGACAGTCGTGTGCACTGGATCGTCGACTGCGCCACGAAACTCTGCAAGGACGGTTTCCTTTGTCTCGCCGACCGTAATACGTCGATCGATGTAGATCGTGCTCTCATACGGGACCGAGTTGATCGAAGGCGCCTTGCTCTCGATGATGCTGACGACCGCGGTTCCCTTGCCGAGGAAAGCGTCATCCTTGAACGTCGTTGTGAGCTTCTCGATGTTGAGAACGGTTCGCGCCATCTTGTAGATGGCGTTGTCGCCCTTGTCCGGATGGGCGGCATGAGCCGACGTTCCCGTCGTCGTGATCTTCAGTTCGACGCGTCCACGGTGCCCCCTGTAGACGTCGAGGCTGGTCGGTTCGCAGATGACAACGAAGTCCGGCCTGAACCCTTCCTTCTCGATCATGTGAATGACGGACAATCCGTCGCAGGTCTCTTCCAGGACCGTCCCTGATATGTAGAGGGAGCATCCATCCAGAAGACCCAGCTGCTTGGCCATTGCCGCGCCATAGACCATGGAGGACATGGCTGCCTTTTCGTCGCTGGATCCTCGACCGTACAGAAGATTGCCCTCGACGACGGCGGCGAACGGGTCCATGTTCCAGTTTGCCTTGTCTTCTGCCCATACCGTATCGATATGTGCGTCATAGAGGATCTTGCGTGGGCCGTTCCCCACGCGTCCCATGATGTTGCCTATGCCGTCGACCTTCACTTCATCAAAGCCGAGAGCCTCCATCCTCGACTTGATGAGCGCGACCAGGTCCTGTTCCTGAGCCGAGTAGCTGCGAGTCTTGATGATATCGCGTGCGAACTCGAGAATCTCCGGTTCGTACCTGCGCGCCAATGCCTCAACGTCTTGATGTGTCATGGTAGCCGTTCGACAGGTGACAACCGAGCGAGGCCTGAACATCCCGATGTTGCCAGGCCGATCGGAGGATCGTCGAACGCACTCCTTTCTCCCGTGTTGGATAGGATCGGAAACGGTGTCAGTCTACTACACATACCATCCAATGCAATCGCAGAAGGGCGTGGAAGGCCCTCAGTGTCTCGCTGTGCATCCTGCTGCATCCAGACGATGTGCCTCAGTAGACCCAGGGGGAGAGGGACAGTCTCAGCGCTAGGGCTGCACCTGGACCGTCGACGTCGCCTGGAAGATGGTGTCGAGCTCGGCAGATCGGCCCACGATCGCGATCTCCAGGGGTCCTGCCAGAGTCGGCACGAAAGACACCGTCACGGGTAGCGACGAAGACGAGGTCACGAGGAATCCTCCCACAAGGACGTCGAATGACGTGGCAGCCGATCCCGCGGACCGAAGCACGTCAAGACGCAGCGTCATCTGCTGGCCCACCTTGAACTGAGCTGGGAATGCCGTTAGGCTGAGTTCACCGCCTGCCGTCGTCTGCTGTCCATAGACTTCCACAGGGACCAGGTCCCGTCGCAAGGTCCTGACGATGACCCTGTCATCCGGCCAGCCGAACGGAGCGAGCTTGGTCGGATCTTCGGCTGCAAGTCGCACGGTCTGAAGGTCTGGCGGGTGAACCGTGCAGGTCTGTGTGGGCAGATAGCTGGACAGGAAGTACGAGGGGTGAGAGGATGCCGCTGGACACGCCTCGGTCACGAGCAATCCGGAATCGTCGCAGACTGTGCGCACGGACACTCCCTCTGGCATGGGGCCGAAGTCCGTCTGCTTCTCGAGTTTGATGGCCTGCTGCATGTATGCTTTCCAGGTCATGGCGGGGAAGCGCGAACCTGCGTTCCGGATGCTAGACATCTGGGCGCGGGCCGCGTCGGCACCGATGTGGATGACCGTGCACAGTTCCGGGGTGAAGCCGTCATACCAGGCATCGCGCCAGTCGTTTGTGCTGCCGGTCTTGCCAGCCGCCTGCAGTCCGCTGATGCGCGCGTTGGAGGTGTTCTCGTAGACGCCCCTCAGCATTGCCTGCACCATCCACGCGGTGGAGGCCGGTACGACACGGGTCGCAGCGAAGTCGTGCGCCTCGATCGTCGTGCCGTTCTGTGTCTCGATGCGGCGGATTGGATAGGGCGTGATGCGGATTCCTCCATTCGCGATTGTCGAGTATGCCTCGACCATCTCCAGGGGTGAGACCTCGAAGCTGCCGATGGAGAGAGACACGTACGGCTTCAGGGGAGATGTGACCCCCATCTTGCGGGCATAGTAGATGACCCTGTCGAGCCCGGCCCTGAGAGTCGTCTTGGCCGCGACGATATTTGACGATTGCTTGATGGCGTCGGCCACGGAGATCTTGCCGAACCATTGGTTGGTGCCCAGCCATTCCGGGGGATTCCATCCGCCGAAGTCGGTGGGCTGTGAAGCGACGATCTCGGACGGGAAGGTCACACCATTGTCGAATGCTGCGGTGTAGTCGAAGAGCTTGAAGGTCGAGCCCGGTTGCCTGGGTGCCAGCGCGCGGTTGAAGTTCGTCTCGTCGTAGTCGGTTCCTCCCACCATGGCCAGAATGTAGCCGGTCCTGGGGTCAACGCTCACCAGGCCTGCCTGTGGTTGGAAGACCCCCAGGGAATCGCGGTCGCTCTCGACGAACACCTTGTCCTTCTTGGCTTGGTCCCAGACGCTCTGGACGGCCGCCAGCGCCGCTTCCTGCAGCTTGGGGTCGATCGTCGTGTAGATGCGCAGGCCACCCTGATAGAGCATCTCCTGGCCGTACTGTTCCTGGACGATCGACTTGACGTAGTCGATGAACCAGCCCATGCTTCCATACGGGGACCGCATGCTGTTCTTGAGTGTGAGTTCCTCGGCGAAGGCGGTGTCGGCCTCTTCCTGGGAGATGTAGTGGTTTCGTACCATCTTGTGGAGGACGAGCTGTTGGTTCTCCTTTGCCTTCTCGAGGTCCAAGTAGGGGTTGCGGGCGGAAGGTGCCGGCAGGACGCCGATGATCATGGCCGCCTGGGCGACGTCCAGGTCTCTTGCCGGGATGCCGAAGTACCCCTGTGCAGCAGTTTCTATGCCATAAAGGCCGTTGCCGTAGTACACATAGTTGAGGTACATGTTGAGGATCTCTTCTTTCGTGTACTGCTCTTCCAGGCGAAACGCCACGATGATTTCCTTGACCTTGCGGGCGATCGTAACGTCCGTGTCGTGCAGGATAGCCTGACGTGCCAACTGCTGGGTGAGCGTGCTCGCACCGCGTGTGCCGCGGCCGAGGAGCGGGTCCACGATCAGCCCGGCGACGAGACCTCGGAGGTCGATCGCGCCATGGGTGAAGAAGCGTTCATCTTCAGAAGCGATCAGAGCCTGAATGGCTTTCTCAGAGATCTCAGACAGTTGTTTGGGCAGGCGATTCTCAGCGAAGTACACGGACGAGAGAAGGTTGTCGTTCCGGTCGAACATCTGCGAAGCCTTGGGCGCCTGGATGAAGAGTGCTCCGACTGGAGGGACTTCAGTGGCATAGTGCGCAAACACGAGGGCAATAGCGGCGCTTCCAGCGATGCCTGCTGCAAGGATCACGACAAGAAGCCATCCGAGAACCACCTTGAGCCGTGGTCGAGCATGATGCCTGGGTGAAGTGGCGTGTTCCATTGTCACGTGATGCCTCCTGGTTGTCGACACGGACCGCCAGCACTCTGGGTTCCGCGAAGAGCAGACGTGCATGCCCGCGCTCCGGTGTGGAACGTGTACGGTGCTACCGTGGCGACTTCAGTGTCTCCTTGCGAGCGGCAAAGTCCTGCGAGATGATCTCGAGGCGCTTGCGGATGTCTCTCAGCGTATCTCGCCGGCCAAGATCCTTGGGCGACTCGAACGCAGTCTCGAGTTCGTCGAGGTTGTCATAGATCTGCGTTTCCAGCTGATAGACCCTCGACAGGAAGTCGGGACTAAGCTCTTCATCGGTGAAGAACGTGGTGTCGCCATATCCGAGGAACTCGGTCTTGTCGCGAAGTTCGTTCATTGTTCGAAGGATCTTGGAGATGTCATCGATGACCGATGTCTCTGCGTCGTTCGCCTTCTCGATGACGTCGGAAAGGATCTCCCTCAGGTCGTCTAGCTTGAACACCATGGTGTCTCGCACGGTCTTGTCAGCAATGCGGCGTTGGCTCTTCCCCTGATAGCCCGCAAAACTCGGGATGCGCGCCGTCAGTTCTGCAAACCAGTCACGCGGCGTACTTCCTGCGTCGACCTTGTCGTCCATAGCATCCCCCTTTGTGCCCCAGAGTCTATCCTACGAATTCTACATGTGGTGGCAGAACAAGTCAAACCACCATGCGGGTCTGCTCTCGCCACAGTCGAGCGTTTGACGAAAGCCATCGGCGCTGTAAACTGTCATAGCAACAGATATGCGGGGGTCCGGCCCTCGTTGGCGTCACATGCAGCGCCGGGAACGGAGGCACTATTCCATGAACTGGGCTAACTTGACAGAACGCGCTCAAAAAGCCGTATGGATGGCACAGGAGTCAGCCAGCTCGCTGGGTAACGACTTCCTTGACACCGACCATCTCTTGATCGGTCTTGCCAAGCTGGAAGAAGGCATCGCCTATGAGGCTATGATAGCCAGCGGCATCGATCTTCACAAACTGGTCGACTACGTTTCCGATCAGGTGCGAGGGGTCAAGCACAACAACTTCCTCGGGCGGAACGATGAAATCATCCTCACGCCAAGGGCCAAGAAGGTCCTGGACCTTGCCGAGCGTGAAGCCATTAATCTGGGGGACGGGTATATCTCGACGGAACACATCCTGCTGGCGATCGTTCACGAGGGCGGCGGAGTGGGTGTGCGTAGTCTGGAGGATGAAGGCGTCGATGTCTCGAAACTGGTGAACACGGTTCTCTCGCTGCGTGGGACCGAGCACACGACGGAGTCTCCGCGCACGGGTCATCAGCCGCGGCAGCGGACCAAGACGCCGACACTCGACCAGTACAGTCGTGATCTGACGGAGATGGCTCGTCAGGGCAAGCTCGACCCTGTCATCGGGCGTGACAAGGAGACCGAGAGGCTGCTGCAGATCCTGTTGCGACGAACCAAGAACAACCCCGTTCTCATCGGTGACCCTGGCGTAGGCAAGACCGCCATCGTCGAGGGACTGGCACGGAAGATTGTTGCGGGTGAGGTACCGGAACTGCTGAAGAACAAGCGGGTGATCTCCCTTGACATTCCAAGTCTTGTAGCCGGGACCAAATACCGTGGGGAATTCGAGGACCGGATGAAGAAGTTCCTGGCTGAAATGAAGACGGCCGGCAACACGGTCATCCTATTCATCGACGAGCTGCACAATGTTGTCGGGGCTGGGTCTGCGGAAGGAAGCTCCATCGATGCGGCCAACATCCTCAAGCCAGCACTGTCCAGGGGCGAGCTTCAGACGATCGGAGCCACCACGCTTGGAGAGTACCACAAGTATATCGAGAAAGACCCGGCGCTGGAACGAAGGTTCCAGCCGATCGTCGTCAGCGAATCCACCGTACCCGAGTCGATCGAAATCCTGAAGGGACTGCGGGACAGATACGAAGCCCACCATCAGGTGACCATTACGGACGCCGCCATCGATGCTGCCGTCCGGCTTTCGGTGAAATACATCACGAGCCGCTTCCTGCCGGACAAGGCAGTCGACCTCATGGATGAAGCCAGTGCCAAGGTAAGGCTTGCTTCTACCGTTCCAAGCGACGAGTACCGTCAGCTCCAGGACGAGCTCGACAAGATCGAGCGCGAGAAGGACGACGCCATTCGCAACCAGGAGTTCGAGAAGGCGGCAGGTCTGCGAGACCAGGAGCGGGACGTTCACGACAAGATCGAAACGATGAAAGGCAGCGCATTCCTGGCTTCTGCTGCACGGGAAGCCGTCGTGAGCCCGGATGACATTCGCGCCGTTGTGGCTCTGTGGACGAACATTCCTGCCGAGCGGCTGGCTGAAGACGAACGAGCGAAGCTCCTGCACCTCGAGGATGCTCTCCGAGCCAGAGTTGTCGGACAGGACCAGGCAGTAGCACTCATGGCAGAGGCTCTTAGGCGTTCTCGGGCGGGACTGAAGCATCCCACCAAGCCCATCGGGTCGTTTCTGTTTCTTGGCCCGACAGGCGTGGGGAAGACCGAACTGGCACGCGCCCTGGCCGAGGAACTGTTCGGCAGTGAGTCGTCACTCATTCGTCTTGACATGAGCGAATACATGGAGAAGTTCGCCGTGTCTCGCCTGGTCGGCGCCCCTCCGGGCTATGTAGGATATGAAGAAGGTGGACAGTTGACCGAGGCCGTGCGGCGTCGCCCATTCAGCATTGTCCTGTTCGACGAGATCGAGAAAGCCCATCCGGATGTCTTCGACATTCTGCTCCAGATCATGGACGACGGACGTCTGACCGACTCCAGCGGAAGGACGGTCGACTTCCGGAACGCCGTCATCATCATGACGAGCAACATTGGGGGCGGGTTCAATCGCATGGGCGGCCTCGGGTTCAAGCTTCCTGGCGAGGCTGGTGAGGCAGAAGCCCACACCGCGTCCATGATGGACGAGCTCAAGCACAGCTTCAAGCCAGAGTTCCTTAATCGGGTCGACGAGATCGTCGTCTTCAACGAGCTGGCGGTCGAGGACATTGAGAAAATCGTGGCGATCCTGCTGAAGAGGGTGACCAGGGAGATCGAGGAGGAGGACATGCACCTCAAGTTCGGCCCTGATCTCGTGACGTATCTTGCGCGCAAGGGCTTCAACCCGGAGTATGGAGCCCGGCCACTGCTGAGGCTGATCCAGCATGAAGTGGAGAACGAGCTGTCCTACCGGATCTTGGAAGGGGAGTTCAAGCACGGCGACACCATCGTCGTGACGAGCGACGGCCAGAAGGTGGTCTTCGAGTCAGCGCTGAGAGAACCTGCACCAGCGGAATAGGCTGGAGTCGTGAACCCGAAAAGCATACGGAATTTCTGCATCATTGCTCATATCGATCACGGCAAGTCCACCCTCGCCGACCGCTTTCTTGAGCGGGCCGGCTTCATTCTGAAGAACAAGGGGGATCAGGTCCTGGATCAGATGGACCTCGAGAAGGAACGTGGCATCACCATCAAGGCCCATCCCATCCGACTGACCTACACCGGGCGTGACGGTTCGCCCGTGGTGTTCAATCTGATTGACACGCCCGGCCATGTCGACTTCACCTACGAAGTCTCGCGCAGCATAGCCGCCTGTGAAGGGGCGGTACTGGTCGTGGACGCGACACAGGGTGTCGAGGCGCAGACAGTGGCCAATACCTACCTCGCCCTGAATCATAACCTCGCCATCATCACTGCCATCAACAAGATCGATTTGCCAAACGCCGACGTGGACGAGACGAAACGGGAGATCGAGGAGATCATAGGATTCGACGCGTCGGATGCGTCACTTGTCAGCGCGAAGACCGGGCTGGGCGTCGACGAACTGCTTCGTGTCATCGAAGACAGGGTTCCGCGTCCTTCTGGCGACGCCGACGCAGCTCTCAAGTGCCTCGTGTTCGACTCGCACTTCGACACGTACAAGGGCGTGGTCGTCCACATCAGGGTTTTCGAAGGGACCATCCAGAAGGGAGACCGTGTCCGGTTCATGGCCACTGGCAACGAGTTCGACGTTGTCGAAGTAGGCTACTTCGAGTTGACGCCTGTTGTGACAGATGTCCTGGCGGCCGGGGAAGTCGGCTACTTCGCAGCAGTGATACGGGTTCCTGCCGAGGTCCACATCGGGGATACCGTGACCAGCGCGCTCCGGCCGACCACGCAGCCCATTCCGGGGTACAGGCCGGTGCTCCCGATGGTGTTTGCGGGACTTTACCCTATCGACGCGAATGACTATGACGGACTCAAGTCATCGCTCCAGCGTCTGCAGCTGAACGACGCTTCTCTGACGTTCGAGCCCGAGTCGTCTGGTGCTCTGGGCTTTGGGTTTCGGTGTGGGTTCTCCGGACTCCTGCATCTCGAGGTCATCACGGAGCGTCTCCGCCGGGAGTACAGCCAGGACATCATCGTCACCGTTCCGAATGTGCGGTATCGTGTCATCAGGCGCAATACGGGAGAAGAGGTCCTTGCAGACAGTCCCTCGAAGTTTCCCCCGCTGGGAGAGATCGAACGGATTGAGGAACCCTTCGTCAAAGCCGAGATTGTGGTACCGCACGATGCGATCGGAGACGTCATGGAGCTCACCAACAAGCGCAGGGGCATCTACATCAACATGTCCTACCCCGAGAGCCGGCGGGCGGTCCTGGAATATGAACTCCCCCTGTCCGAGATCATCACTGACTTCTTCGATCGGCTCAAATCCATCACCAAGGGGTATGGAACGCTTGACTACGTTCTGGCGGGATACCGTGAGGAACGTCTCGCCAAGGTCGATGTCCTGGTCAACGGAACGCCCGTCGACGCGCTCTCGTTCATCGCGCACGAAGATGAGGTTCAGCACATCGCAAGGTCGATGCTGCAGCGGCTGCGCAAGTACGTTCCGCGGCAGATGTACGAAGTTGCACTGCAGGCCGCTATCGGTGGCAAGATCGTGGCCCGCGAGAACATCGTCCAACTGCGCAAGGACGTCCTGGCCAAGTGCTATGGCGGAGACGTCACGCGAAAGCGGAAGCTCCTGGAGAAACAGAAAGAGGGCAAGAAGAAAATGAAGCAGATCGGCAAGGTGAGCATTCCACAGGAGGCATTCCTCTCCATCCTCAAGCGTGAGTCGGACGACTAGGCCGGTCGGCGTCTACTTCCACATCCCCTTCTGTCGCAGAAGGTGCAGCTACTGCGACTTCCTGTCGACGGGGGGCGCAACGGGCGTTCCCGACCAGTATGTGGATGCGTTGCTTTCCGAGTGGAGCCTGTGGGTTGACGCATTGCGTGGGCTCGACACCGCCGTGCGGTCCATCTACGTCGGCGGCGGTACCCCTTCCCTGCTGGCGCCCCTTCAGCTTCGCCGGCTGATCGACGGGGTGAGGTCCGGTCTGCCGGCAATGACAGATTGCGAGATCACCATGGAAGGCAACCCGGACAGCCTCGACGTTTCGAGCATGCGAGCGTATGCCGACGCGGGCATCAATCGCCTGAGTGTCGGCATCCAGAGTTTCAGCGATCGCTCGCTGATCAGACTGGGGCGCCTTCACGATGCGGCTGGGGCCGAACGCGCATTTCTTCAGGCGCGGGAGGCGGGGCTCCGCAATCTGTCCCTGGACCTCATGTACGGACTTCCCGGTTCCAGGCCAGGCGAAGAGATCGCCTCATTGAGACACGCCGTCGAACTCTCTCCGGAGCACATCTCCTGGTACAACCTGACGTTATCTGCCGGCTCCCAGTTGGCGAAGTCCATAGCCGAAGGTCACAAGGTGATGCCAGATGACGACACGGTCCTGGCGACGATGCGGGAAGGATGGAGCCTGCTTGCGGCGAGTGGATTCGAGCACTACGAAATCTCCAATTTTGCCCGCCCTGGATTCGCCTCGCAACACAATCTTGGCTACTGGTTGTTCACCGACTACGTCGGACTCGGCCTTGGAGCGTCTGGATTCGTTTCAGGCCGGAGATGGACGAACGTGAGCGACATGACAGCGTACCTCGCTGTCGTCCATGGCGGTGCGCTTCCTTTCGACAGCGAAGAACGGCTCGACGGTCGTCTCCGGGAAGGCGAGTACGTCATGCTGCGCATGCGCCTGCCCTCTGCCGGCCTCGACTTCGCGGCTTTCAGCAGCCTATTTCGAGAAGACGCGCGCGACATATTCCGTGACGCTCTTGTTCAGCTGGCGGACGACGAGCTCATCACCGTCCTTGAGGACAGGGCGGTGTGTACGCAGAAGGGTCTCGAATTGAATAACCTCGTGGCCGGGGCTTTCATCTGAGATCAACGAAAACCGGCCCTGATGGCCGCGGCTGGTGGAGATAGGCGCTCCCTGTCAGCGGGAAACGTTGAACCGGAAGTGGGCGATCTCCTTGTTCTTCACGACGTAGCTCTCGCCCTCTATTCGCAGCAGGCCCTTTTCCTTGGCGACTTTGAAGGAGTTGTCAGCTTTGCGGAAATCGTCCAGCGAGATGACTTCGGCTGCAATGAACCCGCGCGCGATGTCCGTGTGGATCTTCCCCGCAGCTCCGCGGGCGTGCGTGCCAGCTTCGATGACCCAGGCCTTGCACTCGTCTTCTCCCGCCGTATAGAAGGTTTCGAGCCTGAGCAGCTCATATGCTCTGCCGATGAAGGTATCGATGACTGATCCGGACAGGCCAAACTCCTGAAGGAACTCGAGCTGTTCGGCGGCAGGCAGTTCGGCGATCTCGCGTTCCAGTTTTGCATCCAGCACCATGACTGTCGCGTCTATCTGACCTGCAGCAGCAGTGAGAGCTGCCTCAAGGTCTCTGGCAGCAGCCTCGTCTGTCATCGTGATGTTGATGACGTACATCACCGGCTTCAGCGTGATGAACGCGTAGGAAGTGAGCAGTTTCTTGTCTTCGTCGGTCAGTCCGAGGCTGCGCAGTCCCTTTCCGGCCGACAGGCACACCTGGGCACTTGAGAGGAGATCCTTCTCCCGTTCAAGCGGAGGCGTCATCTTCTCCTTCTTCATGCGTTCGAGGCGGTGTTCCACGATGTCCAGATCCACCAGGGCAAGGTCCAGTTCGAAGCTGTCTATCTGATCCCTGAGGCTGGTGGCCGAAGGCACCTGCGTGAATGCGTCGAACACCTCGACGAGCGCCTCGACGTTCTTCACGTCTTTGAGCAGCTCGTTGCGTCGTGATGCGTTCTCCTGACCCGACGGAATGCCCGGGACGTCCGCAAACTCGACGCTGGCTGGCGTCGTCTTCTTGGGCTTGAAGATGTCGGCCAGATAGTCCAGGTCGGTGTCGCCGACGCCGACGGCGGCGAGATTCGTCTTGGACAGTGAGACCTGCGTGGTCCCTCTGGTTAGTGCTCCGAACAGCGTGGTCTTGCCCGTTTGAGGCAAACCGATTATTCCGATCTTCATTGGCAGCTCCTTCTCATGGGCTCGTTCATGCTTGCGGACTCTTGTCCAGTATACTTGGGTCATAAACGTGTTGCAAGGATCGGGAGGCAAGGGACCTCGCGGCACGGCAGGGACCTGGCCGGAACGCATCGTCAGGGATATTCCTTCCGTAGCCGGCCGATTGACATGGTGAGGCCGACATCATACACTGTCGTTTCTGGAGACAATCTATCAGATGAAGATCAAAACGGTACGTGGAGCGCTGCGCGCAGTGCAGCGTAAGGTAGTCGCAGATCACAGGGAGACGGTGACGTACTCCGGTGAGCTCGACAAGACCTATGGTCTGCTTGCGACGGACAAGGCGTGGTACATCACGCGTCTGCTCCGCAGCGAGGACTATGTCGATTTTGGGGGCCTGTTTCCCGAACTCTCAAAGCAGATTGGCTGGACGAGAGGGGTGAGGCTCGCGAGGCAGGGGCTTTCTGCAGCCATCGGTGCCACTCGGAAGCTGCCGGTGCACGGCACCGGGTCGAGCATCCTGGTGTTCGTGGACGAACAGGGAAGGTTCCTCCAGATTGGCCCGGCGACGCTCATGGGGTTCTGCGAGTACATGGGGCTCACGACTGGCCGCGGCAACAGCTGGTATGCCTTTCCGACAATCATCCTGAGTCCCGTGTTTGGCAGTGAGCGCGACACGGAAGAGCGGGCGGCACTGCAGAGGGCATCTCTTATCTCGCAGGTCAACAGCACGGAAGCCGATGAGGACACGCGCAAAGAGTACTTCATCGATGCGGTGGTCCAGCTGGGTCAGCCGGACACACAGGCAGTAACAGACTCGTCCGTGTCTGCAGGGGTTCCAGTAACCTCGTTCGACCAGTTCGATTTTGCGGGCGACGGCGTCGTGCTTGCCGTGCTCAGCGAGATCAGCCGGAACCTTGCTCGCATACGCGAACTGCTGGAGAAGACCTCATCGAAGTGAGGACCGGCCGCGCGCGGCACCTGACCGTCGT
>Ga0209450_10000586_pt1 | contig 18490 bp, 12 predicted proteins | sample FrelakmetLWP11LW_FD_187149 | JGI IMG/M metagenome (GOLD analysis project Ga0209450, IMG submission 187149) | Freshwater lake sediment microbial communities from the University of Notre Dame, USA, for methane emissions studies - LWP11 LW (SPAdes)... | ecosystem: Environmental > Aquatic >...
CCTGGACCCTGCGCGCGCTCGCGCTCAGTTGCTCGCTCATTTTTCACCTCTTTTTAACTTGACTAAACCCGAAATAATTACTAAAAGTTAATTTATTTTCAAAATTATATTCAGGGAGACATGATGGGAATCCAGGAACGGAAAGAAAGGGAAAAAGAACGCCGCAAACAGCAGATTCTGGTTGCCGCCAAACGCGTGTTTTCGGAAAAAGGTTTCAACAAGGCCACCATGGAGGATATCGCCCAAGAGGCTGAATTGAGCCCCGGGACCCTCTATCTGTATTTCAAGAACAAGGAAGAGCTTTACGCGTCGCTTTCGCTCCGGATCCTGCAGTACCTGCTGCTGCGCATCGAGCACGTCAACGCCATGAAACAGGCAGGCCCCGATGACAAACTCAAAGCGCTCATGGAGGCCATGTACGACGTGTACGAATTCGACCCGCTGATCATTATTAACATGTTCCACCTGCAGTCGAGCGACACGCTCAAGAACCTCACCCCGCAGCTGCTGGAGGAAATCAAGGACCTCATCGGCAAGTCCATGAAATCGATCGTCCAGATCTTCAAGGACGGAGCTTCCAAGGGGCTCTTCATCGACCGCCACCCCGTGGCGTTGGCCGACACCTTCTGGTCGCTGTTTTCGGGGGTCATCCTCTGGATGACCAGCAAGAAGCAGATCAACGACGGCAAGGACCACCTCAAGGAGACGCTGGCCCTCGCCTTTGACATCTTCTACCGCGGCATCAAACGATAGAAACGAGCTATTCGATCGGAAAGAATATATGCCGACCCCTGTTCGGGGTCAGGGGGGCACCCCGCTCCGCCTGTGCGTGAGATGCTGAACTTGCCGTATTTGCTTGCCGGATGAATGACGTCTACAGGGCTATTTGTTTTTCCCCCGAGCGAAAAGCCGTGCAATCTCATCCACCTCAAACCGAGGCCACCGCACGGGGCGCCCGCCCCTAAACCCCCGGATGCCGGAACCTTTTTCCGCAACCTCGCCGATGCACGTGACCTGAACCCCTGACCGGCGCAAATCCCTCTCGAGCCGGTCGGCGTGTTTGGGTCGGCAGCAGATCAGCAGGCTGCCGGACCCGATCAGCCCGAGCGGATGCACATGGAGAAGGCGGCTGATCACGCGAGTTTCCGGAAAAACCGGAATGCGGTCCAGGTCCACCCGCAGCCGGCAGCCGCCGGCGGTGCTGAGCTCCTCCAGTGCCGTGGCGATGCCGCCTTCCGTAACGTCGTGCATGGCGCTGGTGCCCGGGCACCGTGCGGCCTGACGGGCTTCAGGGATAATGCTGATCCGGTCCAGGTAGGCGCGGCAGGACTGGATCTCCTCCGCGCTCATGCCCAGCTTCCGGAGGTGCGATCCAAGTTCCCGGGCGATGATGGCAGTGCCCTCGACGGCCGCGCCCTTGGTGAGAAGCACCCGGTCGCCGGGCCGCATGCGCCGCTTGTCGATCAGATCGCGCTTGCGGACGCTGCCGGCCATCATCCCGCACACCACCGGCCGCGTGACCGCATCGGTGATCTCGGTATGCCCGCCGCACAGCGTGATGCCCCATTTGCGGCAGAATTCCTTCAGCTCGCGAACAACGCTCCAAATGCCGGACGGCGTGCTGCCCACCGGGAACAGAAGGGTCGTCAGCAGCCAGCGGGGCAGGGCGCCGGCCGTGGCGATGTCGTTGGCATTGACCAGCACCGCATATTGTCCGATCGCATCGGTGGCGAAGGTGATCGGGTCCGACTTCAGGACCAGGACCTCCTCCCGGGTCACGTCCACGGCGGCGATGTCCTCGCCGACGCCCGGGTTGATCAGAAGCGCAGGGTCCTCGAACGTGAATTCACCGAGAAACTCCTGCAAGAGATCATTGGGCAGCTTGCCGGCCGGCAGCGGAGCGCCCATGCGGATCAGCCGGGTGAGTTGGTTGAGGTCGTCGGCCCGATAATCGGTCACCGGCCCCGGCGCATCCGGCGCCCCGTTCGCGCACCACGCGACGGTCACCGTCCCGGCGTCTTTTGCCAGCGCCAGCATATCGCGGTCGGCGGATACCACCATGAACCGCTGCGGAGCCGTTCGCATGCTTTTGGCGGCTGTTTGAAAAGGGTTGCGCCTCCGGCCGTCCGAACGAGTCGAGCCAAGTGATAGGCAAGGGCGGATGTCCGCCGGCCGCATCTGAAACGCCTGTTTCATAAAATCCAGCCCGGCCTTTTTGGCATGACGGCCGGCGATACCCATGCCAAGGCCTCGTGCCCTCAGCATCGCGACCATGCGTTTCGCCGCCGCACGCGGCACCCACCGGCCGTCTGCCACGGCGGCCAGAGGCCCTTCCGGGTCAAACAGAACCGTGGTGATGTGAAAGGGCCGGTGGGTCATCTCAGGGGACACCTGCGTCTGGCTTTTTCTGCCCGAGCGGCTTCATCGGTATCAGGTTATGGTGCCATGCGCCCGCCGGTCGGGACGAAATCCCTTTTCGCCCCCTTTGCCAAAGGGAGTTGGGGGGATTTTGGAAGCGACATCACCGGAAGACACCACATGTTATGCCACCGCTGTTGCGATCCATCAAGCACAAAACGCGGCGTTTTCCGTGCGGACGCCGACATGGCGGTCCATCCGGCGTGCCGCCGCCCATCGCACTTTGACAAGTTCAAATTTCACCGTTAAGGTCAGCAGGACGATGTGAACCCTTTCACCTCTTTTTCTCATGAAAATTCTTCTCATCTACCCCTATTTCATAGACCCCCGGCTGAACGCCGAAGACATCCAGTCTCCGCCCATGGGCATTTACCACGTGGCGGCCGCCCTGGAGGCGCACGGCCATGAGGTCGAGGTCCTGAACTGGCACGACCGCGCGATCGCCCCGGAGACGGTTGCCGGCGTGCTGCGGGAGAAATCGCCTGAGGTGATCGGCTTTTCGATCCTGCACGCCAACCGCTGGGGTGGGATCGAGATCGCACGCGTTGCCAAGCGCATCGACCCCGGAGCCACCGTCGTTTTCGGCGGAGTGGGGGCAACTCATCTCTGGGAACACTTCCTGAAGCATTTTCCGGAGATCGATTTCATCGTTACGGGTGAAGGCGAAAATACTTTTGCGAGGCTGGTCGCAACGCTCGAAAGCAAAACACCGGCCCCGCTGGAGGACATCCCCGGACTGGCCTTCCGCAAGGACGGCCGGCCCTTCAGGACCGCGCCGGCCGAAGCGGTGTGCGACCTCGATGCGCTGCCCATGCCGGGCCGGCACTTCGACCTGGCGCATGTGTCGCTGACCCGCGGCTGCGTTTCGAACTGCGCCTTCTGCGGGTCGCCGGCGTTCTGGGGCCGCCGGGTCCGCTCCCACTCGGCCGACTACTTCGTCGGGCAGCTGGCGGTGCTGCGGCGCCGGGGCCGACGGTTCTTCCACGTGAGCGACGACACCTTCACGCTCGACAAAGACCGGGTGATCGATGTCTGCCGAAGGATCATCCGGCAATCGCTCGACATCCACTGGGCCGCCATCTCGCGGGTGGACGCCGTGGATGAAGAGGTGCTGGCATGGATGCGCCGGGCGGGCTGCATCCAGATCAGCTACGGGGTGGAAAGCGGTTCGGCGGCGATCCGCCGGCGGCTGAACAAGCGGATCAGCGAGGCTCAGGTGCGGCGGGCCTTCGATCTGACCCAGCGTTACGGCATCATGGCCCGGGCCTATTTCATCTACGGATGCCCGGGGGAGAGCCGGGAGACCATCCAGGAGAGCATCGACCTGATGCAGGCCATCCGGCCGCTCGGCGCCGTTTTCTACATCCTGGACATCTTTCCCGGCACCGCCCTTTACGCCGCCATGAAGCGTCGGCTGAAGGTGACCGACGACATCTGGCTCACGCGCGTCGAAGACATCATGTACTTCGAGACCGACCCGGCTCTCTCGGCGGAGCAGGTCCTCGAGTACGGCCGAAAGTTGCGGGAGGCTTTCCACCGCGGCCTGCCGGGCTTTGTCCAGGCCCTCGCGCCGATCGACGACCCGGAATTCCACCCGTTCCACGCCGACTTCTTCTCGCGGCTGGCCATGACCTTCGACCAGGGCGACTACGCCCGCGTCGAGGCCATACCGGACAAACCGCGGCTGGCGGAGGCGCTCTACCGCCGGGCGCTTGGCTATCACCCCGACGCGCGGGCCTATCTCGGCCTCGGCCTCCTGAACCAGAAAGCCGGCCGCCACCAGGATTCCGCGGACATCCTAACCTCGGGTCTCTCGCATTTCCCCGACGATGAGCACTTGTTGATGTGCCTGGCGGTGAGCCTCATGAACCTCGGGCGGTTCAAGGAAGCCCTGACGCTGCTCGAGCGCTGCCCGAACCAGCCCCAGGCGATGCAGCTGACGGCGGCCTGCCGTCAGGCAATGAAGTGAGAAGCGAACGGATTCAGCTGATGAGACATGCACACTCGGAAAAATCAATCGTTTCCATGCTGAATTTCGGCTTAAACCACATCCAAGATGCTTGAGCGGGTTCAAAATGCCTCCGCCCGCAAGGCGGCGACCGAAAAATTCATCACCACGTTTGCGCGCGGGTACACGCCGGCCGTTGTGGTCGCGGCCGCCGGTATCGCAGTGATTCCACCCATGCTCATACCGGGCGCCGATTTTGAAACCTGGATCTCTCGATAATAGTGCTCTTTCTCGTGCTGGGAGCGCTCGGCATGGCGTCCATGTGGGAGGCGGTCTTCGCCGACATGGGGGTGTCGCTTGCGGCAGTGGTCAATTCAACGCGCGCGCTCCGGGAAAAGTCACTTCGACAAGGCGATGCGGAATCTAAAAAGCGGTCGAAATTGGGTCTGTTGGTTCATTGGATCAATTCTGGACCTTGGGCGCGTTGGCCGTGTTGTTTGTCAGGCGCGTGTCCGACAGGTTTCTGGATGCCTCGCTCCGGTTTGCCGCCGGGGCCATGCTCTATGTCATCAGCGACGAAATAATTCCGGAGACCCACCGGAAGGGGCATGAAAGGGCCGCCACCATGGGACTTATGGCAGGCTCATTGGTCATGCTGTACCTGGATGTAACGCTTGGATAAGGGCCTTGCGGATATCTTTATGCACCTCTCACACCACATGGGATTTGCATTCGCATGGTTTTACCACGGCCACAGGCGTTCCAGGAAATCGAGGCTCGCCCACACGTCGTCGGGGCGGTGGACCTCCATGGTCATGACGGGGGGGGCGGTGCGTTCGGCCTTGAGATAGGCGAAAAGCCGGTGGAAATCGATGTGACCATGACCCAGGGGCAAGTGGTCGTCCTTTTGCCCCCGGTTGTCGTGCAGGTGCAGTTGGCCGATGAAGGGGCCCAGAACGTTCAGCCACTCATCCATGGGAGCGCGGCCGAACGCCGTCAGGTGGCCGCAATCGAGGCAAAGCCCGACGCCGTTGGGGCGCAGCCGCTCAAACAACTCGAGAATCTCGCCGGGCCCTTGCTCATACACATTTTCGAGCATCAACTGCGACCCCTCGCGGTTCAGGCGTCCGGCCACCCAACCCCAGAACTCAACGCTGTTTTCCATCCAGGTGTTCCGGAAGTACTCGTAGCGCTGCCAGTCGTAGCCGGCATGGGCCACGACGGTGCGCGGCGTGAACAACGGAACCAGGCCCAAGATCTCCTCGAAGCGCCTGCGCGTCACGGCGCGTATGGCCGGATCGGTGGATCCGGCCGACAGGTCGACGAACGGGGCATGCAACGTGACGGTCAGATCATGCCGTCTGAGGGTGTCGGCGACCCGGGCGAAGTCTTCCCCGGAAAAGCGTTCCAGCGCCGCGGCATCGATGGCGATCTCCGGGTTGAGGGCATGGCGGGTAAAGTGCCCGATCTCGCCGTTCCAAAGAGCGGAAAAGGTGGTGTGTACCTGGAGCCTGCGCCGGAGATCGCTCATGGGGTTATTCCTTTCGGTGGATATGGCTGCCGCACTATAGAAAGACCCCGTGCCAGCGTCAACCGCCTTGTTTCACCGGCTGCTGCCGCAGCCGGTGTGCGAAAGGGGTTTCTTTTGCGTTTGACTGGCTGGAATTCCCAAGCCTATACTTCAGTTCGACGTCCAGGCCGGCAGAGATCTCCTGGTGGGGAGGCTGATGAGCCGACTGTGCCAAGGCAGCCTTGGCTGCGACGGCTGATTCGCGGCTGGAAAGCCGCTCCCACCTAAAAATATCAACCGTGTTGGAATAGTCGCGGCGCGACGTGGCCGGCTGATGGCGAGATCATTTTGGGAGAGTGGTATGGTTGATTTATCCGACCGGTTGGAACGCCGGCTGCTGCGGTTGATCGATTGGGCGTTCAGCCGCCGCCCCCGGCCGCATCCGGGCATCGAACGACTTCAAAGCTGCCGGATCATTTCCCATCGCGGCGAGCACGACAACCGGCAGGTTTTCGAGAACACCCTGGTCGCCTTCGATGCGGCGGTCGCGCAGGGGGTCTGGGGCATCGAGTTCGACCTGCGCTGGACCCGGGATCTGGCGCCGGTGGTGATTCACGACGCCGACCTGCGGCGATTGTTTGGCCGGGATTTGCGGGTCGGCGACTGCACGCTGCGGGACCTGAAAGTCCAATGTCCTCGCGTGCCGACGCTCGCCGAGGTGGTCGGCCGGTACGGCGGGAAGGTCCACCTGATGATGGAGATCAAGGCCGCGTCTTACCCGGACCGGGACCGCCAAAACCGGGCCCTGGGGGATGTGTTCGCGGCGCTGAAACCCGGCCGGGATTTTCACCTGCTGTCCCTCGCCCCCGAGATGTTCCGGCTGATCCACTTTGCACCGGCGGCGGCGTTCGTTCCGGTGGCGCGCCTGAACGTCGCGGGCCTCCGCCGCCTGGCCATGCAGGGGGGCTACGGAGGGGTTGCCGGTCACTACGCACTGGTGGGGGATTCCTCCATCCAGCGCCTCCACGCGGCGGGGCAGAAAGTGGGCACGGGTTACCCCCGGTCCCGCAACTGCCTGTTCAGGGAGATCCACCGCGGGGTGGACTGGATTTTCTCCAACCATGCCGGCGAGGTCCAGCGGCTCATACGCCGGCTTCAAGATTCGAATTTTGACGGTTCCCATTTACCCCCAATCGGTAGAGCCTCTGTGGGCCCGCCGCCGGAAGTGGAGGGTTTAGAGAAACACTAATCTGGCGACCGGCTTTTTTTTGGGTCTTCGACGAAGTAAAGCAGCACCGCGCCCATCACAAACAGGATCAATATCGAGGCGATGCTCCAGCGCGAGGCGATATGGCCGATTCGGACCAGTTCTTCGGCGCTGGGAGCGGCCGGCATCAGGGCCCGGCGCACCACCAGGCCGACGATCCCCATGAGCGCCGGTCCGACGATCGAGGCGAACTTTCCCAGCATGTTGTAGAAGCCGAAGAATTCGGCCGGCTGGTCGGCCGGGATCAGCCGGGAGTAGTAAGAGCGGCTGAGCGCCTGGATGCCTCCCTGCACCAACCCGATGAGAATTGCCATGACGTAGAACTCGAAGCGGTTCGTCATCATCGCGCTCCAGACCGTCACCCCCATGTAGATGGCGATGCCGAAAAAGATCGCCTTGCGCGCTCCCCAGGCATGGCCGAGCTTGCCGAAAACGAGCGCCGCCGGGAACCCCACGAACTGGACGACCAGCAGGGCGGTGATGAGGTCCGTGGACTCGAACCCCAGCGACAGGCCGTAGTCCACGGCCATGCGGATGATGGTGTCGACGCCGTCGATGTAGCACCAGTAGGCCAGCAGGAAAACAAGAACCGGCTTGTACTGGCGAATTTTCCTGAAGGTGCCCGCCACCTGCCGGAAGCCCGCCGACAACCCCTGTCCCGCCCCCGGAGCGGTCGGCCTCGAGGTCTGCTCGGGGACCCAGACGATCGTGAAGACCGTGAACGCCCCCCACCACACCGCCACCGAAACAAACGAAAGCCGAACGGCCGACGAGGCATCCGGCAACCCGAAGGTCTGCGGGGTGAGGGTCATCGCGACATTCAGGAGGAACAGCAGCCCGCCGCCCAAATACCCCAGCGCATACCCCAGGCTGGACACCGCGTCGACGCGCTCCGGCGGGGCCACGGACGGCAGAAGGGCGTCGTAGAACACGTTGGCCCCTGAAAACCCGATGACCCCCAGGGCGTAACAGAGGATGGCCGAAGCCCACTCGCCCCGGCCGACCAGGTAGAGGGCGGCCGTGGAGAGCGCGCCCAGGTAGGCAAAAAAGATCAAAAATCTTTTCTTCGCAGCGGCGATGTCGGCCATAGCGCCCAGGACCGGCGCCAGCAGCGCCATTGCCAGCCCGGCGATCGAGTTCCCGAACCCGAGCTGGGCGGTGCTGAGGTTCACGTCCGCGCCATGGCTCCAGTATTGTTTGAAGAAGACGGGGAAGAAGCCGGCCATGACGGTGGTGGCGAAAGCCGAGTTGGCCCAGTCGTAAAACGCCCAGCCCCATACGGCTTTTTGGTCTTTCGTCATCGATCCGCAACCTCTTCAAACGGGTGATCCGCTTTGCGCCGCCGGTTACCCGCCACGCGTCCCTTATCACTGTTTACTCATTGCTCGTTGCTCATCACTCCTGCCTACCGCCCCACCGGCAACAGGTACAGCGGTTCTTCATCCGCGGGCAGTGCGGCGGCCTGCTTGACCTCGTTGTCGTGAAAGGCGCCGATCACGACCGACTTCAGGTCCAGGGCCGCCGCCTGCAAGCTCAGGTTCTGGGCGGCATGGCCGGCCTCCATGTCCACGTAGCGCACGCCGCGGCTGCCGTATTTGGCGGTCATGCGGCCGTAGACCGCCGTGAGCAGAAACGTCACCGGCGCCCGCTCGACCGGCCGCTGGCTGAGGGCCGCCCGGTAGAGCTCCGGCCGCAGGTCCCGGGCGGACTTCAACTCCAGCGCATGCTCCAGGCAACGGTAGCGGTAACAGCCGGTCGGCAGCCCGATCACGTGACCGACGACGGCGTAAAGCTCGAGCGGGTAGAGGGCGCCGGCGGAGGGCGCGGTGCGATAGCCCTGGGGATGCGTGACCCCCTGGGCCGCCCAGAGGAGCTGGGTGAGTTCGTCCACGGTGAGCGCATCGCGGGAATAGGTGCGCATCGAGCGCCGCAACAGCAGCGTCTGCTCAAGTGCCATCGGGCCGCTCAAGCCGGGTTGGGGCAGCTTCACGAATTCCGGCGCCGGCATGGTCGGGGTCCTCGGCGATGTCGTCTCAGGAGCGGCCTTTGGCCGCCTGCATGCGCTGATGGAGGCGCTCGGCCCTGAGCATGAACGTTTCAAGCTTGGCGGTGATCAGCTGCGGGAACGAGGAGCCATCGGTCTCGATCGCCAGGAAGGGCAGTTCGCCGATGTCGGTGAGAATCTCCCGCAGCGCGGGGTTGGTCGGGTCGGTCGCCAGTTTCTCCCGGGCCGTCATGGTTTCGCTGAGAATCGCCTCCGACAACCGGTTCGGCATGCAGCCGAACGGCCCGATGGCGATGACCCCGCAGGCGTGGTGGATGATCTCGGTCAGGGATCCTCCCACGGTGAGAACGGCTTCGCCCTGCAAATCGGGCGACAGGTGCGGGCGGGCGTTTTCGATCACGGCGGCCACGTCCGGGCTCGTGGCCGGAACCAGGCCGGAGTGCGCCAGGATCGACTTGATCTGTTTTTCGTAGCGGCCCTGGAAGAAGTTCCGCAGCTTGAGCTTGAACCGCTGCATGGCGGACAAGGGGTTCTGGTTATAGCCATTCGCCACCATGTAGTTGCAGTAGTGCACCCATTCGGCCACCGGCGCACACACGGTGGCGAACCCTTTCTCGGCCAGCCGCTCCGTCAGGTACTGGCGCGACAGAGCGTCGCGGCGGACAAAGATTTCGCCGGTCAGGCTGATGGTGGGGACCGTGGATGCCGGCCGCTTGAGGGGGATGCGGCGCAGCCGGCCGGCGCAGGCGGTCAGGCGATCTTTCAGGATCTTGAAATCCGCCCGCTCCATGGCATTCAGGGTGTCCGCCCACTGTTCCTCGAACACGGCCATGGCGGCCGGGGGATCGACGGAATTCGCCAGCAGCATCGAGCGGATGTCCTCCATGACGTCGGAGACGATCACCGCCCACCAGGCGTAGCGCTCGAAGTTCTTGTCCATGCCGACGTAGGAATTGTCGGATGACAACGCCAGCAGGGCCACGTTGGGGATTCGCAGGCGACGGACCAGGTCTTCCATGTAAATGTAATACTGGCCGAAGCGACAGGGGCCGGCGCCGGTAAACATGAAGTAGACCAGAACCTCGTCCGGCCGCTTGCCGTTGTGAATGTAGCTCAGCAGCGTGCCCGTGGTCAGGATGAGCGGCAGGCACTCCTTGCAGGAGGTGTTGGCGCGGCCGAGTTTCAGGATGGCCTCGTCGTTTTCGCGGCCGGCCTTGGCGTGCAACCCGTACCCCTTCAGAACCGCGACGAAGGCCTCGGTGCCGAGCCGGCCCATGGAGGGGATCAGCACCGTGACCCGCGGGTCGGTCATGGGCAGGGACTCGCCGGAGGAAGTCAGCACCTGCGCCCTGGTATTATCCAGAATCGTGCGGGCCGGGGTGAATTCGGCGTCCCGGGGGGCGATGCGCCGCTGGGACATCAGCTGGCGGTACGCCTGGACGATGTCTAGGAACGCCTCCACGCGGGTTTCGAGGCCGGCGTCCGCCGTGTGGCTGTCCAGCTCCAGGGTCAGGGACGGCTTGCGCCCCATGATGTCCCGAAAGTAGCTGATGACGAAGGAGTCCGGGCCGCACGAGAAGTTGGTGATGTAGGTTCCGAACAGCTGGGGGTGTTTTTCCACAATGCGGGCGGCCCTCATGAGCAGCTGGCCCATGCCCCAGTACATGTGCCGTTTGGAGCGTTCCTGCTCGAGGTCCAGGAAGTCGAGCGGCATCACCGCGATGCCGCGCGAGGCGAACTTGCGCGGGATGCCCATGTGGGCCTCTTCGGCAAACCCGTTGTAGGGGCGCGAGAAGACGACCACCCCGAACGTCTCCGGGTTCGCCTCGAGTTCGGCCAGCATGCGGCGGCCGGCCGCGCGCATCTCGGCGAAGCAGTCGTGCTGACGCTGCAGGGCGGCGGCAAAGGCCTCCCGCGCCGCCCGGGGGCCGACCCCCATCCGGCGGGCGGCCTCCAGCAGGGGTTCTTCGGCGCTGGCCAGGCCGCGGGATAGCTCGATCAGCGGCGTTATCAGACGGGTGCCGCGCCGGCCGAGCCGGTCGAGAGCGCGGCGGAAGGAGGTCTGAAGGTAGTACGTTTCGCCCTGCACCAGCGGACAGACCTGGGACTGTTTGCTGTTCTTGTCGTCCAGATTCGGCACGGCCTTGAAGTGCGGCAGGAAGATGAAGTCCGGAGGCGGATCGGACTTGAGCAGCGTGTCAAAGAACCCATGGGCCAGCTCCACCGGGTAGCAGAAGGAGGCGCCGCGCTGGTCGATGCCCTCCTGGGTCGGGAGATCCGGCAGGACGACATCGAAGCCCAGTCGGTCGAAGAACTGTGAGTACAACGGATAAAAGGTGTTGACGAGGAAGCTCCGGTTCATTCCGACGCGGCGCCGAGCGGCGGGCGCAGACGGCGATACCGGCGGCACGCCGTGGATGTTGAAAACGAGCTTTTGGCGCACGCTCACCAGGTCGAGTCTTTCGATGTCGTAACTCACGTTGCGGCGGATGTTGTAGTAGCGGTTGCAGGCCCCGCCGAAAGGGTGTTTGCTGCCTTCCACCTCGATGACTTTGATCGGGCAGCGGCGGTCGCATTTTTCTTTTCCGCCCCGGCAGGTGAACGTTTTGCCGTGGGCCACTTCGCGGCCGGCCAGGGCTTCGAGATCGAAGCGTGTTTCGGCCAACCGGCCGCTGTCGATCCGTTTCTGAACTTCCAGGGCGACGCCGAAGGCCCCCATCAACCCGGGCTCCGGCGGCACGACGATCGGTTTGCCCACCAGCGCCGCCATCGCGAGCGGCACGGCGTGGTTGTAACACACGCCGCCCTGCATGAAGACCTTTTCCCCCACCGGCCGGTTGCCCTTGACGCGGTTCGCGTAGTTCATGCCGATCGAGTACACCAGGCCGGCCACGATGTCCTCGTGCGGCACCCCCTCGTGGATCGCGTTCTTGATGTCCGAGGCGATGAAGGCGGCGCACTGATCGTTGAAGTTGGGCGGGCGCCGCCCTTTCAGCGCGACCCCGGCGATGTCCTCCATGCGCACGCCCAGGGCCTCGAAGGCCGACTCCTCCAAAAACGAGCCGGTCCCGGCCGAGCAGGCCTCGTTCATGGCGTAGTCGGAGGGCACCGAGTTGGTGATGAAGGTGTATTTGGCGTCCTGGCCGCCGATTTCGAAAATCGTGTCCACGCGCGGGTCAAAATAGACCGCGGCCGCGGCGTGGGCGATGATCTCGTTGATGACGCCGTCGGTCAGCGCGTGCAGCCCCGCGATCTGCCGGCCCGATCCGGTCACGCCCAGGCCGACGATGCCGATCGTGCGCGGGTCCGCCTGCTGCCGCACCTGATCGAGAATCGAGCGGTAGCACTGGCGGGAGGCGCCCACCGGGTCGCCGCTGGTCCGCAGGTAGGCCGATGCCAGCAGCGCGCGATCGGAACGGCGCAGCAGGACGGACTTGGTGGTGGTCGAGCCGACGTCGAGGCCCAACAGGCAGACATCCCCCGGCTGGATGGTCCCGCGGCCGATGGTCTTGAATTCCACCTGCGCACGGGAATCCTCGAGCGGCGGCAGCCGGTCGAAGAATGCCGCACCCTCGACGAAGAGGCCGTCGAACCCCGGGAACGGCGCGGTCTCGTGGGACAGCGCCCACAGGGCGGCGCCCAAGGCCTCGAAGTAGGGCGCCTGCTCGGGCACCACCAGCCCGGGGATCTCGCGGCGCAGGCATTCGATCATCATGCGGTTGCGGGCCGTGCCGCCCGTGATCATGATGCTGCGACGCTCCACCTTCTTGAGCAGCTCCAGGATCTTGTTCGCCATCATCTGGCAAAGGCCGGCGGTGACCTGGGCGCGCGGGATGCCCTTGTTGGTGGCGTGGGTGCAGTCCGATTTGCAGAACACCGAGCAGCGCCCCGAGACAAGATGCGGCGTCTCGACGGCCGCAAACCGGACGGCGTCCTCCAGGCCGACGTTCATGCGCCGCAGCTGCTGCAGGAAGAACTCTCCGGTCCCGGAGGCGCATTTGTTGCCGGTGACCACGTTGGCGATGCGGCCTGAACGGTCCAGGACATAGGCCATGAAGGTCTCCCCGCCGGCGGAGACAACGGCCGGGCAGTCCACGTCGGCAGGCTTCACAAAGGGGTAGGCGTACTCCACCGCTTCGGGCTCCGGGATGGAGGTCAGGTTGACGAATTTCCTGAACTTGCGTCCGGTGGCGGCAATTCGATCGAAGGATTGAACGTCGATGTCCTCCAAGGCCCGGCGCAGAGTGCGTTTGGGGTCGCCTTCGTGGACGTTCAGGGAATGGGCAACGATGCGGGGCCCACCGTCCTGATCGGCATGCGGGTCCAACTCGACGTGCACCATGGAGACGGTCGACGCCCCGAGGCACAGGCCCAGCGATTTGAGAGGTATGGCCATCAACTTCCTTCCCGCTCGCCAGCGGGGGTTCCTCAGGACGGGGTGCCTGATTAAGGGGTGATTCCGGGCGCTTTTCGCCGCAATGAACACAAGAGAAAAATAATCTGGCGGAATTTCAGTTTGATTTACACATAGTGCAAAACAAGGCATCTGGCAAGGGGGGGGTATCGTGTCATCTTGAAAGGATTTCAGATTGTTCGAGGAAAATGCCTTTCAGTGGACCCGGGCCGGCCTGGAGCGGCTTTCCCGGGCGGCATCCTCGGGGTTGATGCGCCAGGTCACCAGCGGCGACAGGGCATACAGCAGCATGCAAAACAGGAAGAAATACCCGTAATAGGGCGTGAACACCGCAATGAGAACCAGCAGCGTCGCTCTGCCGAACCAGGGGTGGCGGCTCATGAAGCGGCCGATGTGCAGGTAGCGGACCGGGTATAAATTCATGACGACGGCCGACGCGATCATCATCCCGAGCGAAACGACTCCCCAGAACGGGACCGATGTCGAGTTCTCGACCAAGGCCTGGCTGAGGATAATCATGGGCGCCACCACCAGGAGCGCGGCGGCCGGCGTGGGCATGCCCTTGAAAAACCCGGGGATCGGGTGCTTGTCGATGGTGAAGTACACCAGGCGCAGGATCCCCGCCACGGCATAGATCACCGCCGCCCAGTTGTACGGCAGGCGTTGGATCAGGGGGTCGTCGATGTCGGAGATGAGAAAATAAAACATCCAGGCCGGAGCGATGCAGAAGCTGACCGCATCGGAAATGTCGTCGAGCAGCCCCCCCAGGCTGACGGCCTTCGGTTTGATTTCATCCCCGGGCAGCGGTTCGGTCAACCCCAGTCGACGGGCGACGGCACCGTCCAGTTTGTCGAAAAGAGCAGCTCCGATCAGGAACAACGAGGCCTCCCGCAGGCGGTCCTGGTAGGCAAAAAATACCGCCAGCAACCCCATCATGGCGTTCATCACCGTCAGGGCGTTGGGGAAAAAGGCCAGAATCTTCCGGCGCAGGCGTTCGTTCCCGAGACAGAGTTCGTTCAGGCACAACGTCCCGTATTTGCGGATATAGCCCGCGATGGAGCCGAAGTTGATGATGAAGAAAATGATTTCGATGAAAAACAGGGTGCGCAGCGGGGCTTCCCCCAGCTGGGCGATCCAGCGGTAGATCACCGACGGGGGGCCGTTCGGTATGTAGAACGCATAGGCGTAGAGCAGGGCGCCGACAGGCGCGGCGACAATGGTTCTCAGCCGGGTGAACTCCCGGTATTCGAGTTCCGGGTCGTAGCGCAAGGCAATGGCGCGCATGAAATGGGCGAAGTTGTCCCGCACCAGGACGGTGATGGTGAGAAACAGCACCAGAATGGCGTGCAGCAGTTCGGCTTTTTTCGGGTCCGGCAGCACGTAGTGCAGGCGCCACATGCAGCCGACGGCCACCAGGGGGAAAATGATGGAGTAGTTGAGCTTGTCGAGAATGCGGTCGGCCAGTTGGGCCATCTGGGGATGGGGGTAGTAGCGGGCCGCAAACCAGCCGTCGATCAGGTCGAAGGTCATGGCGATAAACAGCAGAAGAACCCCTATCATATAAACGACGGGGTTCTGATTCCACATCACGGCCACGGCGCACAGCATGCCGCCGAAGACGAGCGGCAGGCGCCCGTAAACCAGAACCGCCGTGATGCGCTGGGACAGTCTCCCGCTTTCAGCCATGCCGGCACCCGCCCGCTGAGGTTCCCCGGAAATGAGGGGCTGTGAACACGACCTCCCTTATATGGAATCGGCGGTTTGAAGTCAAGGATCGCCATGCCACCCGCGGGTTCGGTGTTGTGATTGGGCCGGGAATCAGCTAAGGATGCTTGCTGCACAGAGTGAGGCGAAGCGCCGGCTCTCGTGGGAGAGGCTTTCAGCCTCGATGAGCCGGCTTTTCCAAAGCAGCCCCCGGCGACGGCTGAATCGCGGCTGGAAAGCCGCTCCCACAAAAAGCAGCCGAGACGGGCACTCCTCTCTTCGGGACCTGGCTGCCGCGTCTCACGCCATTCCGCCACATGCGGACGCTCATCGGCCGTGGATTTATGCATTCATCCGTCTACCAAAAAGTCGGTATTGCCTCTGCGGTGATGATGGCCTCCGTTTTCCTGAGCCGGGTGATCGGCCTGCTGAGGGAGATGGCCATTGCCTACATGGCCGGCGCCGGGAAGGAGGTCGATGCCTACCAGATCGCCTTCATCCTGCCGGAGATCCTGAACCACGTGGTGGCCACCGGCTTTCTGTCGGTGACCTTCATCCCTCTCTTCACGCGTCACCTCGTGCGCGACACGGAGACCGAGGCCTGGCGGGTGTTTTCCATCATCCTGTGCGTGTTCGGCAGCCTCGCGCTGGGAGTGGTCGCCGTTTCCATGGCACTCGCCCCGCAGCTGGTGGCCCTGGCGGCGCCGGGCCTGGAAGCGCCGGAGACGCTGGCCGCGGCCGTGCGCATGACGCGCATCATTCTGCCGGCGCAGTTTTTCTTTTTTGCCGGCGGGCTCCTGATGGCCGTGCAGTTTGCACGGGAGCGTTTTTTACTGCCCGCCCTGGCGCCCCTGATCTACAACCTGGGGATCATCGCCGGCGGCATCCTGCTCGCGCCGTGGCTTGGGATCGAAGGGTTCGCCTGGGGGGTGCTGGCCGGGGCGTTCGCCGGGAATTTCCTGCTGCAATGGGCGGGCGCGCGTCGGGCGGGGATGCGGTTTCAACCCGCCTGGCAATGGGCGCACCCGGATGTCAAAGAATACCTGCGGTTGACCGCGCCGCTCATGCTCGGCTTGACCATGACCTTTTCCACGGAGTTTTTTTTCCGGTTTTTCGGATCCTACCTGCCCGCCGGCAGCATTGCCGTCCTCAATTTCAGTTTGCGGGTGATGCTCATCCTGGTGGGGGTCTTCGGGCAGGCGGTGGGAACGGCATCGTTTCCATACATGGCGCGCCTGGCGGCCGAAAACAACCTGGGCGACTTGAACCGCCTGCTGAACCGCACCCTGCGCTACCTGGCGCTGGTCATTCCGGTGGCGGCCCTGCTCATGGTGCTCAGCCCGGAGGTGGTGCGCATTCTCTTCCAGCGCGGCCGTTTCGACCCGGCGGCCGCGCGGGTGACGGCCGATGTGCTGGTGTGGTTCCTGGCCGGGGCGGTGGCTTTCGCCGCTTACACGGTGGTCGTCAGGGGCTACTTCGCGACCCGCAACACGCTGTTCCCGGCGCTTTTCGGGACCGTCGCCGTTCTGGTCAGCATTCCGCTCTATCCCCTCGGCATTCTGCTGATGGGCGTGGAAGGGGTGGCGCTCGCCGTTTCGACTTCGGGCATCCTGCAGGCGGCCGCCCTTTTTGTTCTCTGGAGCCGGCGCAGCGGCAACGCCGGCCAGGGGGAGATCTTCCGGTTTTATCTCAAGATCGGTGTGCTCAGCGGCGGCATGGCCCTGGTTCTGGCGTTGATCCGGGAGGCTGCCACTGAATGGGTGGACCCCTCCAGCTTCGCCGGCAGCCTGGTGGTGTCGGCCGCGGTGGGGTCCGCGTTCATCGGGTTGATGCTGGCGGCGGGCTATGGGTTGAAAATAGCGGAAATCAAATACGTTGCTGAATATGTGTGGAAGAAACTGGGGAGGAAGCCATAAAAATCAGGGGTCAGCTTTGATGCCGATAACATTTGGGTCAATTTTTACTGCTATCGGCTAGAATTTTCCTTCTTGGTAAATCCGTCTAACAATCTAAATGTACTGGTCGACCATTTCGCTGATGAGCTTTTCCACTCCCTGCGGGCCTTCCCTTCGCTGCACCTTTTCGATCAGGCGTTTGATTTTACGATAGGAAACGGGGTCCCGCTCCAGATCCCGGATCGAACGGAAGGCGCCCCCGCGGCGTCCCGCCCGGTAGATCAGCCTTTCGGCGTCCGGCAGTTCCTGGTAGGCCCGCAGCACTTCCAGCATTTTCGGTTTGTCTTCCGGGAGTTTTCCACCCACATCTTCGAGCAGGTTCATGATGTGATCGCTCGTCACGGTGCTGGTGATCCCGTCCAGGTGTTCGATGAAAACCCTGATTTCCTCCGCTGCCTCGTCATCCGTCAGCATGTGGAACGACCCATCCTGCAGCTTGGCGTGCAGCGGGATGCGTGTGGGGACGCGCAGGCTGCGCAGCCGGATGAAATGCGGGTTGATCCGATTGAGGACGTTGGCCGTTTCGACGGCATGCTCCCGCCACATCTCCCGGCCGCCGAGGCCCGGCATGACATATTCGGAAATCTCCAGCCCCGCTTCCACCAACCGGCGTCCGGCCTCCACGTGCTGCGCGGCGGTAACGCCTTTTTTCATCAGCTTCAGGAGCGGGTCGTAGCCGGTTTCAAGCCCGATGTGGACCCGGTCGAGACCGGCCCGGTGAATCCGTTTGAGCGCGTCCAAGGGCTTTTTGGTCACGGTGCGCGAACGCGAGTAGGTGGTCACCCGGCGGATTTCCGGAAACGTCTGACGAAGGAAGGTGAGCGCCTCGATCAGCTCCTCCGTCCGCATGATGAGGTTGTCAGCGTCCTGCAGGAAACAAGCGCCGGTGTCGTAGTACATCCAGGCGGCCACGCTGCGGTAGCTGCCGGGGTACGAGCCGCCGCTGAAGATGCTGCTGATCACGGCGTCCGTTACGGCTCCGCCGTGGCCGAGGCTGCGGGACACCGAAGAGACCTCGTCGGCGATCCGGCGTGCCGTCCGGATGTCTTCTTTGATCTCCGCAACCGGTCGCAGTGAGAATGCCCGCCCCTTATAGACGGGGCAGAAGAGACACCGGTTCCAGGGGCAGTTGCGGGTGAAGCGCAACAGCAGGCTCTGCGCCTCGTTGGGCGGCCGTATCGGCCCCTGTTCGAATTGGAGGGGGTGGCGGTCCATCACGAATGAATCTGAAAAAAACCAGGCGGGCGATTCGGCCGCCCGCCTGATTCC